>Ga0172364_10003207_pt1 | contig 13047 bp, 11 predicted proteins | sample LakKivSesite10cm_FD_114545 | JGI IMG/M metagenome (GOLD analysis project Ga0172364, IMG submission 114545) | Sediment microbial communities from Lake Kivu, Rwanda - Sediment site 10cm | ecosystem: Environmental > Aquatic > Freshwater > Lake > Sediment | place: Rwanda: Western Province, Lake... | reverse complement strand
TGGATAATATGGAACATGAAGAAGGGGTACGATGTGTAGCTGGACCAATACTAGATTATAATGGAAAAGTAATTGCTTCCATGAGTATTTCTGGGCCAGCATTTAGAATAGATGAAAGTAATATACCGAATATAGCTAAAAAAGTTAAAGAATGTTGTAATTGTATTTCTAAGGAAATGGGGTATATTAATTCTAATGATGAATACCCAAAATTATAATTAGCATTACCGTATTATATATTTTTATTTAATTTAAAATAATCATATTTAGTTTTAATTAATATCTATACAATTTTATTATAAATGAAATTACTAAATTCACTTAAAAGGTAGAATGACAAATTTTTATTCTTAAGATCATCGTTTTTTGATTAAAAATTCTGCTGTTTAAAGAAAAAAAGGAGGTGGATGATTATAGTTTTTTAAATATAATTAAATGCATAATGATATTTTGTGGAATAAAGACTAAAATAATAAATCAAATAAGGAGGAAGTAAAATGAAAAAGATTATTTTTACTATGTTAAGTATTTTAATAATAGGATGTATTTTCACTGTAATGACTACTTCTCAAGCGCAATATGTAATGAAATATAGTCATGTTGATCCGGGAGATCCTTTTATAGGACCTACACCTGCATATTGTTCAACACTAAAAGCAGAGGTTGAAAGATTATCTGGTGGAAGAATAAAGGTTGAGATATATCCTGCTGGTCAACTAGCAGATCAACGATCATCAGTTGAGCAAGTGAGAAAAGGTACAATTGAAGCCTGCAATATATCTTCAGGCGTATTGGCATCATTGTATTTTGAAAAACTGGGTATAGTAGATATGCCTTTTACTTTTTCTTCGAGAGAGATTGCAAGAAGACTATTTGATATTAATAATCCATTTACTAGAAAGTTAGTTGAGGAATGTGTAGAGAAAACAGGTATTAGGATTTTAAATATATTACCTTTTGGATTCAGACACCTTACCAATAGTGTTAGACCTATACATTATCCTGATGATATGAAGGGATTAAAAATAAGAACTATGGAAATAGTCCCACATATGAAATTAATAGAATCTTTAGGTGCAACTCCTACCCCAATTCCTTTTTTAGAATTATATACAAGTTTACAAACTAAAGTAGTTGATGGACAAGAAAATCCATTTTCCAATATAATTGCTCAGAAATTTTATCAAGTTCAAAAATATTGCACTTTGACAGGTCATCTTTTGGGGGTAGGAGCGACTTTAATAAATGAAAAATGGTTCCAATCTTTGCCAGATGATCTGAAATTAGCTTTAATTGAAGGTGAACGGGTTGCGCAAGCTACTTACAATGGATATGGCGCCCTCTTGGGTAGTACAGGTCTGGAAGAAATCAAATCTCGAGGAATGGAAGTATATGCACCAACTCCAGAAGAAATGGCAATGTTTAAAGAAAAAGCAGTACCATATGTAAAAAAATGGATGGAAGAAGAACTTGGCGCAGATTTTGTTGCTGAATATTTAGCCGCTGTTAAGGCAGTAGAAGATGAGTTAAAGGCAGAAGTAGAATCCTTGAAATAAGATTAAATAAACATTGTTGATTTAATTTTCGTTGTAAATGAATAAATATTTTAGTAACTAAATGGAACGGCTTCTGCTTTATTTATGATAAAGCAGAAGCCATATAGATATGTAATAGAATAAAATTTTTGGATGGTACATTAATACCTGTAAAGAAGATAAAAATTTATGGAAAATAGATTTGATAAAATTTTACTTAAACTTATCGAGATATCAGTATCATCATTATTAGCACTTATGTTTATAATAGTAATTATTAGTATTTTTTTTCGTTATATTATTAATCTTCCTATTTTTTGGACTGAAGAATTGGCAAGATATATAATGTTTTATATGGTAATGTTAGGAAGCGCTGTGGCATTTAGAGATGAAAAACATCCTGCTTTGCTTTTTGTAATTCAAAAATTTCCGATTAGATTTGTAAAAGTATGGAATTTTATTAAAGACACTATAATTATAATTATTTTAATTATTATTTTTAAAGAAGGTTATCTTATGGCAGTTGATGAAATGATTATGAAAAGTCCTGCTTTACGTATTCCTTTCTTTTGGGTATATCTTGCTTTTCCGATTGGGGCATTGCTAATGATATCTCAAATTATTGCAAATTTTATTTTTGAAAAAAAATCTTTTAAAATTGAATAAAAAAGCATCTAAGACTAATTTAGTCAGGAGATTTTTAGATGAATTTTTCTCTTTTATCAATGTTTTCTACATTTGTACTTTTTATGTTTTTTGGACTTCCCATCTCATTTAGTATGCTTTTAGGCTCTTTGGTATATCTGCTTATGACTGGCCAGGACCTGTATCTTATCGTTCATCGTATGTTTACAGGAGTAGATACCTTTATTCTTATGGCCATACCATTCTTTATGCTTGCCGGTGAATTAATGGTCTATTCTGGAACAGCAGAAAGACTTTTAAATTTCACCAATGTATTTGTTGGTCGTTTTTATGGCGGATTAGGATATGTAAACATCTTTTCCAGTATGTTATTTGGGGGCTGTTCTGGTTCAGCAATTGCTGATGTTGGGGGACTGGGTCCACTTGAAATAGATATGATGGAAAAAGGTGGTTATGCAAAACCATTTAGTGTAGCTTTAACTGTGAGCTCTTCAATTCAGGGACCTATAATTCCACCGAGTATCCCTTTAGTGTTAGTAGGAGCTGTAACGGGAACCTCAATTGGTGGATTACTAGTTGGAGGACTTATTCCTGGAATCTTAATAGGACTATCGCAATGTTTAGTTGTATTTATCATAGCAAAAAGAAGAAAATTCCCAAGGGTTAAAATAAATCTAAGCTTTAAAGAAGTGCTTAAGCTAATACTAGGAACCATACCTTTTCTCTTGATGCCGGTAATAATTTTGGGAGGTATAATTGGAGGAATATTTACCCCCACAGAAGCTTCTGCTGTTGCAATTTTTTATGGATTATTTTTAATTATAGTTTATAAGGGAAAAAATATCCAAATAAAACCACTTATTGAGATTATTAAAAGAGCAGGTATTATTTCGGCTACCATTCTGATGCTTTCGGCAGTTTCAAATGTTTTTGGATGGATCCTTGCTACAGAAAATATTCCGCAAAAATTTACCAATATATTATTTTCCATCACTAAAAATCCCTATGGAGTATTGTTAATCATTAACATTTTCCTTCTTTTTTGGGGTATGTTTATGGATAGCTTGCCAGCTATTCTTATTCTTATTCCTATACTTTTACCTCTGGCTGAAACTCTGGGAATTCACCCCATTCATTTTGGGGTTGTAGTAACTTTTAATTTGATGATTGGTCTTATTACGCCTCCATATGGTGCAGCTCTTTTTACAGGGTGTATAATTAGTGAATTACCAATGGAAAAAATTGTAAGAGAAATACTACCATTTATAATGATAAGTATTGTTCTTTTGTTCATAATTACTTATATTCCGATTATTGTGATGTGGTTACCTACTATATTTGGATTAAATATTTAAATAATTATATGTTTTAGATATTTTAAATAAGGAGAGGAGAAAATTTTGTCTAATAATATCATTTGGGTTGATTTTGATACAATGGAAAGCTTTATAATTGATGTATTTAAAGAACTAGGGGTATCTGAAGAAGATTCAAAAATCTGCGCAAATGTTCTTATTGTCGCTGATAAAAGAGGAATATATTCTCATGGCATTGCCCGTTTAAAGACAATGTATTATGATCGTATTAAGTCAGGGCTTTTATCACCAAAAACAAATGTAGAAATTGTTAAAGAAAGCCCTACAACTGCAGTTATTGATGGCCATAATGGAATGGGACAGGTGATTGCTAAAAAATCTATGGCTTTGGCTATACAAAAAGCAAGTGAATATGGCTTAGGAATGGTAGTGGTGAGGAATTCTGCTCATTATGGAATTGCAGGTTATTATTCATTAATGGCAATTGAGGCTAATATGATTGGAATTACTGGTACAAATTCACGCCCTTCCGTTGCTCCAACTTTTGGAGTAGAGGCTATGTTAGGCACAAATCCTTTGACTTTTGGAATACCTTCTGATGAAGAATTTCCTTTTGTGTTAGATTGTTCAACATCAGTTACTTCAAATGGAAAAATTGAAATTTATAATAGTTTAGGAAAAGATTTGCCAGAAAACTGGGTTATAAATAATAAAGGGGAAAGTATATTAAATGCAAACCAGGCTATAAAAAATATTCATTTTTCAGGAGGAGAAGCTGCTATTTTGCCTCTGGGTGGTCCTGGAGAAGAAAATGGAGGTTATAAAGGCTACGGATATGCCACAGTGGTAGAAATTCTTTCCACTGCCTTACAAGGTGGGCAATTTCTTAAAGCATCTGAAGAAGAGAAAGATCGCCATATTGGTCATTTTTTTATTGCTATTAATATTTCTACTTTTATAAACATTCAAGCCTTTAAAAGAACAACAGGAGATATTCTTCGTGCAATCCGTGCTTCTAAAAAGCTTCCTGGAGAAAATAAAATTTATACTGCCGGCGAAAAAGAATATCTTCTTTGGTTAGAAAGAAAGGATAAAGGAATACCATTGAATGAAGTTCTACAAAAACAAATTATTATTATCCGTGATGAATTAGGACTAAAGAATTATAATTTCTTTTTTTAAAATGTTAAAAGATTATTAAAATATAACATTCTCAAAATGCTACCTGATTTTATTATAAATTGGTTGATTTGAATTTAAATAGAAAGGGACAATTATTGGATATTTCTAAAGTAAAAGTGATAGGTATTGAACGAATAAAATTTCCTAAAATGATTAAAATTGAACAAAATGTTCCTGATAGACATTTAACCAATATTTTTGAAACTGTACAAAAAGAAATAGCAACAACTAAGTTTAATGAAAAAATAAAAAAAGGTTCAAGGGTAGCTATAGCAGTAGGAAGTAGAAACATTGATAAACTTGCAGACGTAGTATCAGCACTTGTAACTGAAGTAAAAAAAATTGGGGGAGTACCCTTTATTATTCCCGCTATGGGTAGTCATGGAGGTGGGACAGCCGATGGTCAAGTAGAAATATTAAGAGACTTAGAAATTAATAGTAAAAAACTTAATATCCCTATTATTTCGTCAATGGAAGTTATAAAAATTGAAGAAACCAAGAGTCATATACCTGTATATATTGACAAGAATGCTATGTTAGCAGATGCAATTATTATTGTAGCCAGGATTAAACCGCATACTGATTTTTCTGGTGAGATAGAAAGTGGTTTGTTAAAAATGTTAGCAGTTGGGTTAGGGAAGCATAAAGGGGCTACTATATTACATAGTTATGGAATAGAATCATTTTCTAAAATTATTCCAGAAGTTGGACTAAAAATTTTAGAAAAAGCACCTATTGCTTTAGGAATTGCTTTGCTGGAAAATGGTCACAGTAAATTAAGTGAAGTTGTAGCTATAGATCCTGAAAATTTCCTTGAGGTAGAAAAAAAACTTTTAAAGAAAGAAAAACTATTAATGCCTAGACTTCCTTTGTCTGAGATTGATATTTTGCTGGTTAATGAAATAGGAAAGGATATTAGTGGGGCTGGAATGGACCCTAATATCATAGGAAGGTCAAAGTCTGCTGAAAAAAATATAGGGAAAAATATTCATATTATAATTCCTTTAGACCTTACTGAAAGAACACACGGTAATGCAGGAAGTATCGGTTTATCCGATTTAATTACTAAGAAACTATTTGAAAAAATTGACTTTAATGTATTCTATACAAATTTACTTGCCTCTAATGGATATTTAGAAGGGAAAATACCTATAGTTCTAAAAAATGATGAATATGCGGTTAAAGTAGCTATGAAAATATTAAATAAAAATTGCGAAAACGTAAAAATGGTTAGAATTCAAAATACACAAAATATTATTGAAATGGAAGTTTCAGAAGCATTGTTAGGTGAAGTTCAAAATAATAAAAATATTAAGATTATAGGTGAGGCAAGAAGATTAAAAACAGATAAAAGAGGTAATTTACTTACTTATCCATATTGAAGTTTAAATAGAGAGTATAGTAAAAATGTCAAGTAGATAAAAAAATATAAAAAAGTAAGAATATTTAGTTAAAAGGAGACCTTAAAATGTTTGATAAAGAAAAATATGGAAAGATATTAGTTCCGTTGGTAACCCCTTTCAAGGAAGATCAGAGTGTAGATTATGATGCAGCAGTAAGTATTACTGAAAAGCTTATTGCTGACAAACAAGCTGATTCTATTGTTCTCACCGGGACTACTGGAGAATTTTTTACTATGGATTTTGATGAAAGAGTAAAGATGTTTAAAGTTATTAAAGAAGCTGTCGGAAAAAAAATTCCATTAATGGCAGGAGTGGGATGTGCGTCTACTATTGAAACTATAGCCTTAGCTGAAAAGGCTGAAGAAATAGGTTTTGAAATAATGATGGTAGTTTCACCTTACTATACCAAACCCACACAAAAAGAACTTTATAACCACTTTAAAAAAGTTGCTGAATCAGTAAATATTCAAATGATGCTTTACAATATTCCTATATTTACAGGTGTTAATATTAATCCTGAAACAGTGGCCAGACTTTCAGAAATAAAAAACATTGTAGCCATAAAAGAAGAAGCAGAGCTTAATCCCAAACAGATAACTGAATTTATTAATGCTACTCCAGATGATTTTATAATTTACTGTGGAGATGACCCTATGATCCTTGAGGCTTTTGCCCAAGGAGGTACTGAAAGGATTGCTGGCATTGTTAGCGGTGGTTCTCATATTATTGGGATTCAGTTAAGGAAGATGATTGAAATGTTCAATGTTGGCAAAGTTCAAGAAGCAGCTAAACTACAACAGAAATATTTACCACTATTTAGAATAATGGGACAAAATGGTCGAACAAATCCCGTTAGTCTTCTTAAAGAAGCTATGAAAATGGTGGGTTATAGAGCAGGGATTCCTCGTCTACCTTTGATTCCTGGTACTGAGGAGGAAATAGTAGAGGTTAAGAGGGTAATGAAACAATTGGGGATAATTGGATAGAGAAATTAAAATTATCTTATTGGATATATTCAAATTAGTTTTTAAACAAGAGGAAAATATAAATATATTTGAAACATTCGTGTTAATGTATAATCTACTTTTAAAAATATAAATAAATTGGAGGAATAATTATATGAATTTAGACAAACTAACCGGCATGATTGCACCAATGATAACTCCTTTTGATGAAAATGGGGAATTAGATTTAAATACTACAAGAAAAGAAGTTAAGTATTTACTTAATACAGGTATAAATGGAATTAGTACGGGTGGTAGTACCGGAGAAGGTGCATTGTTATCTAATGAAGAAATTAAAAAGATAATTGAAATAATAGTAGAAGAAAATAAGAATAAAATACCTATAGTAGCTGGAATTATTAATAACTCAACTCGTGAAGCAATAAAAACTTCTTTAATAGCCAAAGAGGTAGGAGCAGATGCACTACTTATAACACCCGTATTTTATTTTGGTGCGACTCCAGAAGGAAATTATGAATATTATAAATTAATTGCAGAGAAAGTTGGATTGCCTATTATTGTTTACAATGTTGTTCCCACCAATCGAATAACTCCAGAAGTGATGTTAAAAATTAGCGAAATAGAAGAAGTAGTTGGTATAAAACAAGTTGGAATAGAAGAATTAGTAGCTATGGTTTCTGCTTGTGGAGATAGGATAAAAGTTTTTAGTGCATGTGATGATATGCTATATGGGACTTATGTCTCTGGAGCCTGTGGGGCAATATCGGCCATGATAGCAGCGGTTCCTGATTTATGTGTCCAACAGTGGAAAGCCTTTAAAAATGGTGATCAAAAAACTGCAATAGAAATTCATAAAAGATTATGCTTTGTTCGCGAAGCTTACAATTTTACACCTTTTCCTGGTATGCTTAAAGAAATAATAAATCAGCTTGGCCGTACAGTAGGGAAGGCAAGGAGTCCTATATTGGAGCCAAGTAAAAAAGAGAAAGAATTTATTAGAAAAAAGCTAATAAAAGCAGGTTTGTTATAAATTAACTTATTTTTTGATGTTCTAATTATTAGAAGGATTTTTAAAGTATTAAACCTTAAACAAAAGATTTTTATAAATTTAAGTGACTACCAATTATATTGTTTGATTATACTATGAAAATATAAGGAAAAAACCATCATGAAATCAGTTAAATTAGGAATTATTGGTTGTGGAATTGCTGCTCAAAGTTTACACTGGCCAGTGTTACAAAAACTAAAAGATAAATTTGAGATTACGGCTATTTGTAATCATACTGAAAAAAAAGCAAAAGATTTTTCTAAAATATTGGGTGGGGTACCTTATTTTCTTGATTATCACGATCTTCTTCAAAGGTCTGATGTAGAAGCCGTAGATATTGCTCTTCCTATTCATCTTAATTATCAGGTTACTAAGGATGCCTTAAAAGCTGGTAAACATGTAATAGTAGAAAAACCTTTGGCTGCTAATTTGTCAGAAGCTAAAATAATGTTAGATTTTGAAGATAAGTATCCCCTAGTTACAATGGTAGCTGAAAATTTCCGTTATCGTCCCATCTTTCATCATATTAAAAAATATTTACAGCAAGGCAAAATTGGAGAACCTTATGCAGTATTTTGGAATAGATTTATTCTAATTAACGAAAAGGATAATAAATTTGCTCAAACAAAGTGGCGTATAAATCACCAGTATAGGGGAGGATTTGTTACTGATGGAGGAATTCATTATATAGCAGCTTTGAGAGATATGTTCGGTGAAATTAATCATGGAATTGCTTTTACGAAGAGTGTGAATTTCAATATTGGTGAAATGGATTCTATTAGTTTTCAATTCCACACGGATAAAAATATTTATGGGGTACTTAATGCGTTTTATAGTTCAAAAGGTTATGAACAAGATTGTATTTTAATTTCTGGCTCAGAAGGAAGTATTTTAATTGAAGACGATAAGCTTACCTTGAAAAATGAAAAAAAATTAGAACTTGAGGAAGTGGAAGAAAGCAAGGGGTATAAAGAAGAGTTTGAAGATTTTTATAGAGGCATACGTTTAGGGAAAAAAGTAAAAAGTTCATTTTATGAAGGATATAAGGATTTACAGGTGATTATGGGAGCAATAAATTCCACGAAAAAATGGAAAAATTTAGAATTAAAAATAACTTAAAAGAAAATACGAGATTAGATTTTTAATTTGTTTTGAAAATAAATAAAAATAAAGGAATTAGTACAAAATAAATAAATCTAATTAAGGGAACGTACTATGTTTGGATTAAAAAAGGAGGGAGATTATTTTAAATAAATACAAATAAATTAATAAAATAAATTTTAAGAATAACTAAAGTAGATAAAAATGTAAAAAAGTAAATTTATTAAAAAAAGTTGTTTTAGCAAGATAATTTTTTATTTAGAAAAATAAAATATCGAGAAATTAACCCTAAGAATGATTATATAATAAGAAAAGAATGATTATTTAAAAGGAGGGTATGAAGATGAAAAAAGCGCTTGTAATTTGTCTTACTGTTATTATGGTTTTGGGTTTTGTAGGAATAGTCAATGCGAATAATTTTCCTGAAAAACCTATCAAATTGATAGTTCCTTGGGCTCCTGGCGGAGGAACTGATACTTTAGGTAGATTGCTTGCAAAACATAGTGAAAAATATTTTGGTGTGCCAGTGGTTGTCGAAAATGTAGAAGGTGGCATGGGAGCTATTGCCTTGCAGAGAGTAAAAACAGCTGCTCCTACAGGGTACGAATTAGTAATTGCTTCAGAATATGTAGCTTGGATGAGTAAAATACGTGATTTCCCGGTTAGTTTAGATGACTTTACTGTAGTCATGAATTTAAACCGAGACCCTGCTGCCTTTACTGTTTCAGCTAAAGCTCCTTGGAATAATTTAGAAGAGTTTGTAGAATATGCCAAAAAACACCCTGGGGAAATAACGGTAGGCCATTCAGGAGAAGGTATGATATGGCATCTTGCTGGAGCAAGTGTTGCAGATTATTTTAATTTAGAATTTAATTATGTTCCCTATGGTGGAGCGGCACCAGCAATTGCGGCAGTTATGGGAGGCGATATTGATGCAGTTAGTGTTGGAGGAGCAGAAGTAGCTTCGCAGGTATTAGGTGGAAAGTTGAAATGTTTAGGAATTTTAGGAGCAGAACGCTTGAAACCATTACCTGATGTTCCTACTTTCAAAGAAATGGGTTACGATTTAGAAGTTTATACCTTTAGAGGTTTAGTTGGTCCAAAAGGAATTCCCCAAGACATAGTTGACATCCTTTATCAAGGTTTTTCTAAAGCAATGCAGGAAAAAGAATTTATTGAGGGAATGGAAAATCTTGGTTTGGGAATATTTGCCCTTGATTCCAAAGGATATATAGAATTTATTGAGGAACAGAGTGGACCAACTCTAAAATCAATTCAAAAATTGGGTTTGATCAAATAAATTATAAAATTATTGTGAAAAAACCCGTTTTTGATTATCATAGTTAAAGGTCAGTTAAAAATTAAAAATATAATCTATTCTTAGGGTTTTTAAAAATGTTTGGAAGACTAAACTAATAATAAATGCTAACATCTATTATATAGAAGAGGAGTGAATAAGGTTTGAATCCAAAATCAAAATCAGACATAATTGCGGCTATTTTCTTAATAATTTTAAGCTTAATTTTTTTTTGGAATAGTAGAGGTTTCCCTGATTCAAAAAGAGAAATTGGAGTAGGGGCATTCCCCAGGTTATTAGCAGGATTACTTATCATTTTAAGTATAGTGCTTATTATTCATGCGATTAAAGATTTTACTTTATCGAAAAGTCCACCTCTTTTTAAAGAATTTACTAAAGGGCATAAATTAATTTTAGTAGTCATTGTTGCTTTACTTATTTATATTAGAATATTAGAGCCTTTAGGTTTTATATTATCTTCTTTTTTGTTGCTTTTAACTTTAATGTTTATTTTTGGTGAGAAGAGAAAAATGATATTATTTTTTGTTCCTATTGGATTCTCGATTATTTTATATATTGTATTTGCTAAATTAGCTATGGTCACTTTACCTGAAGGAATTATTGAGAGTTTTTTCTTTTAAGAAGGCGATAAAATGATTGGTTATTTACTGGAAGGTTTTGTAATAGTATTTTCCCATCCTTTTAATATGGTAGTAATTATTATTGGTGTAGGGGTAGGGATTATCATTGGAGCTATGCCAGGATTAACGGCCACGATGGGCATAGCTATAGCTTTGCCTCTTACCTTTGGTATGCCTCCAGAAGTAGGTTTAACTTTATTAATTAGTATTTTTATTGGAGGAATTCATGGAGGGGGTATTCCTGCAATTTTAATTAAAACTCCTGGTACACCAGCTTCAGCGGCTACTATAGCTGATGGTTTTGCTTTAACCCAAAAGGGAGAGACTAGCCTGGCGTTGGGGTGTCATGTCTTTTCCTCATCGGCTGGAAGCTTTTTATCAACAATTATTTTAGTTTTTGCTTCTGCTTTAATTGCAGAATTTGCTTTGAAATTTGGTGCAGCAGAGTATTTTTTATTAGCTATGTTGGGATTAACCATAATTTCAGCGATATCGACCGAATCTACGGTAAAAGGTTTAATTGCTGGTGTTTTAGGACTTTTGCTTTCTACTTGTGGCTTAGATCCAATGGTAGGTTATCCTCGTTTTACTTTTAATAATTATAATTTGATGGAAGGATTTTCCTTGGTGCCTGCGCTGATTGGATTATTTGCAATTTCTCAAATATTTTATGAGATAGAAAATATAGATATCCCCATAGTAAAAACTAAAGATGTTAAAACTAAACTACCTGATTTTAGTACAATAAAAAAAATTATTCCCACAATCATTCGCTCAACAATTATTGGCAATATTATTGGAGCTATACCTGGACCTGGGTGTGTTTTAGGTGCATTTATTCCTTATCAAAATGAAAAAAGATTATCAAAACATCCGGAAAAGTTTGGTTATGGAGCAATAGAAGGAATTGCTGCAGCAGAAGCTGGTAATAACGCAGCTGCTATAGGAGCATTAATTCCAACAATTACTTTGGGGATACCTGGAGAGGCAGCTACCGCTGTGTTATTAGGAGGACTTATGATTTTAGGATTGCGTCCAGGGCCCTTGCTTTTTAAAAATAATCCTGAAATTGTATATGCAGTTTTTGCTAGTATCTTTATAGCTTGTTTTGTATTACTTATCGAGGGTTTGATTCTAGCCCGATATATGGGAAGGCTTGTTACTATTTCAAAAAAAATTTTACTACCAGTTATCTTATTGTTGTGCGTAGTTGGTGCCTTTGCAATAAGAAGAAGTGTTTTTGATATTGGTGTTGCCCTAATTTTTGGAATATTAGGTTATTTTTTACAAAAACTAAATTTTGGAGTAGTCCCGGTTTTACTGGGTTTAATTTTAGGACCTATAGCTGAATCTAATTTAAGAAGAGCTTTAATTATATCTAGAGGAAGTTTAATAATATTTTTTAATAATTGGCTTGATATAAGTTTAATTTTACTTGGAATACTTTCCTTAATTTTTGGAATTAGACTAAGTAATAGTTTAAAGAAAATAAGCAAAGAATCTACTGCCCAAACTAATGAGTAAAATGATAAAATAGATATACAATAATGCGCCAATAAATAAAAATAGATAAAATTTATTTTAATAATAAATAAAGAAATAGGAGGCATCATCATGTTTGATAAAGAAAAGTTCGGGAAGAGATTAGTCCCTATGGTTACCCCCTTTAAGGAGGACCAGAGTGTAGACTATGAAGCAGCAGTAAGCATAGCTGAAAAATTAATCAAAGATAATCAAGCTGATTCATTAGTCTTGTCTGGAACTACGGGTGAATTTTTTACTATGAATTTTGAAGAGAGGGTAAAACTCTTTCAAGTTATTAATGAGGCTGTGGGGGATAAAATACCCCTGATTGCCGGCGTTGGTTCTTCTTCTACTATTGAGACTATTGCCTTAGCCAAAAAAGCAGAAGAG
>Ga0172364_10003206_pt1 | contig 13048 bp, 11 predicted proteins | sample LakKivSesite10cm_FD_114545 | JGI IMG/M metagenome (GOLD analysis project Ga0172364, IMG submission 114545) | Sediment microbial communities from Lake Kivu, Rwanda - Sediment site 10cm | ecosystem: Environmental > Aquatic > Freshwater > Lake > Sediment | place: Rwanda: Western Province, Lake... | reverse complement strand
GCGCGGGCGGCCAGGGCCGCGCGCGGCGCGCTGCCCGCCGTCACGGCCGACAGCGTCGCCGCCGGCCAGTTCAGCCGGTCGCCCTCGACCGGCAGGCGATACCAGATGATGCCCCGCATGTCGGCGGGTCGGTCGGCCGTCCAGCCGCGCACCAGCGCCGCCATCTCGCCGGCGTCGGCCTGGGCCAGCTCCACGCGCGCTTCGGCCGGCCAGCGCGGCGCGGGGCCCTCGGCCGACAGGCCCAGCAGCCGGCCCGCCTTGTCGAAGGCGACAAGGTAGCCGTAGGTCGGCAGGGCGACGCGGAACGGGCGGGCGAACGCCGCCGCCCGCTCCACCGCGCGCCGGGCCTCGTGCGGGTCGCACAGCACCGCGCGCCCGGCCCGCGGACGGTGCAGCGAATGGACCTGGAGGACGAACCCGTCGGCCGACGCGGCCAGGCGGGCGAAGGCCGGACGGTCCAGCCAGCACGGCAGGGCGGTGAAGGTCAGCGGCGTGGGGGCAATCCTGCGCCGCACGGCCCGCAGCCAGAGGGCGTAGCCGTCCAGCCGCGACTCGGCGCAGTCGAAGTCGATCTGGACCTCGGATGCGCCAAGCCCCTCGCGTGCGGCCCCGCGTACGACGCTATCGGTCAGGTCGGCCAGCGCCTCCGTGGCGGGGGCGTCGGGGGCGAAGGTGCCGGCGTACGGCCCGACGCGAATGGCCAGTCCCACCGGCGCGCCGCAGCGCCGCAGCGCGGCGTAGTCGGGACGCACGCGCACGACTTGCGGGCGGGAGGCGCCGCGGGGAAACGCCGCCTCCGCCGTCAGGACGACCAGCCGCGCGAATCGCCCCTCGCGCCCGGCCGCGATGGCGGCGCCGCTGACGGCGCCGGTCCAGTCGCGCTGCCAGACGTACGCCTCGTGGGCGAGGGGGCCGCACTGCCGTTGCGGAATGGACGCGGCGTGCCATCCCACCGCCGCCAGCGCCGCCAGGGCGGCAGGAACGGCCGCTCCCGACATCGGCAGCGAGCGACGGTACATGGGATTCCTTTCCCGTTGTGCGCCTCGTCCGGCGGCGCGTAGGAGCGGACAGCCCGCGCGGTCGGACGGATGGGCTGCGCATCCCAGCGTTGGCCCGGTCGGCCGGCCCGCTGCATGGCTGTCCGCCAAGAGCAGCTTCCAGCTACCAGCTTCCAGCGGCCAGCTTCCAGCCAGAGATTCCCAGCGTGCCTGCTCCCGGTGGCTGGTAGCTGGAAGCTGGTGGCTGGTAGCTTCTTCTACACGTCCAGGTTCTTGACTTCCAGTGCGTGGTCTTCGATGAACTTCCGCCGCGGCGCGACGCTGTCGCCCATCAGGAGGGTGAACATGCGCTCAGCCTCCTCGGCCTCCTCGGCCATCACGCGCAGCAGCACGCGGCGCTCCGGGTCCATCGTGGTCTCCCAGAGCTGGTCGGCGTTCATCTCGCCGAGGCCCTTGAACCGCTTGATCTCGATGCCCTTGGAGCCGATCCGCCGGATGCCCGGCACGATGTCGGCGACGTTTTCGGCCGCGTGCTCCTCGCCCTCGCTGACCAGGACGTACTTGGCCGGCTCCTTCTCGCCGGTGACCGATTCGCTGCGGGTGAGGAAGTAGTCCTCGATGCTCACGCCGCGGGACTTGAGCCTGGCGATGAGCTTCTCGATGTCGCGGACCTCGTGCAGCTCGGCGCGGCGGTGGATCCGCGGATGGGCGCGGGCCCTGGCCTTGCCGTTGTCGCCGTTGTCCAGCAGCGAGTCGGCGTGCCGGGCCAGCTCGGCCTGGTAGGCCGCGGCGCTGTGGAAGAACTCGTCCCTGCCGTCAATCGCCAGCCAGTGGGTCGGCAGCGCCCCGTCCTTGCGCCGGTCCATGAGGTCCTCGAAGCGCAGCCCGCGGCGCTCCAGGATGCGCACCTTGTCGGCCAACTGCTCCAGTACCTCCACCAGCTCGCGCAGCTTGGCGCCGGCGAACGACTGGACGACCCCCGGCTTCTTGCGCGAGTGGTCGCGGACCTCCAGCGTGGTGCCCTCCATGCCCAGCTCGGCCAGGCGGCTGCGCATCTCCCCCTCGTTCAGCACGTAGTGCTTGCTCTTGCGGCGGGTGACCAGGTACAGCGGCGGCTGGGCGATGAACACCCTGCCGGTGTCGATCAGCGGCCTCATGTGGCGGTAGAAGAACGTCAGCAGCAGCGTGCGGATGTGGCTGCCGTCCACGTCGGCGTCGGTCATGATGATGATCTTGCCGTACCGCAGGTGCGTCAGGTCGAACTCCTCGTTGCCGATCCCGCAGCCCAGGGCCGAGACCATCGCCTGAATCTCGTTGTGGCCGAGGACCTTGTCCAGCCGGGCCTTCTCGACGTTGAGGATCTTGCCTCGCAGCGGCAGGATGGCCTGGGTGGCCGAGTTGCGTCCCTGCTTGGCCGGCCCGCCGGCCGAGTCGCCCTCCACCAGGAACAGCTCGGTGGTCTGGACGTCCTTGCTGCGGCAGTCGGCCAGCTTGCCGGGCAGCGAGCCGCTGGCCAGGGCGCTCTTGCGCCGCGTCAGGTCGCGGGCCTTCCGCGCCGCCTCGCGCGCCTGCATCGCCTCCACGCCCTTCTGCACGACCCGCTTGGCCTCGGTGGGATGCTCCTCCAGCCACGCCCCCAACTGCTCGTTGACCACCTGCGTGACGAAGCTCTCCACCTCGCTGTTGCCCAGCTTCGTCTTGGTCTGCCCCTCGAACTGCGGGTCGGGCACCTTGACGCAGACCACGGCCGTCAGCCCCTCCCGCAGGTCGTCGCCGCCGGGGGCGTCGCCGTTTTTCAGCAGCCCGGCGCTGCGGGCGTGGAAGTTGATCGTCCGCGTCAGGGCGCTCTTGAAGCCCGACAGGTGCGCGCCGCCCTCGATCGTGTTGATGTTGTTGGCGAACGAGAAGATCGTTTCGGCGTAGCCGTCGTTGTATTGCAGCACGATGTCGGCGGCCAGGCGGGTCTGCTCGTCGGTCTTCGAGATGACCACGGGGCGGTGCAGCGTGTTCTTGTTCTCGTTGAGGTGCTTGACGAACGCCAGGAGGCCCTGCTTGAACTGCCATTCCTCCTGCTTGTCGGTCCGCTCGTCCTTCAGGCGGATCTTCAGCCCCTCGTTGAGGTAGGCCAGCTCGCGGAGCCGCCCGGCCAGCACCTCGTAGCGCGTGGCGATGTCGGGGAACACCTGCGGGTCGGGGCGGAACGTCACGCGCGTGCCGGTGTGCTTCGCCTTGCCGATCTCCTTGAGCTCCTCGACGCGCTTGCCGCGCTCGAACTCCATCCGCCAGATCTTCCCGTCGCGATGGACCTCCGCCTGGAGCCATTCGCTGAGGGCGTTGACCACCGAGGCGCCCACGCCGTGCAGCCCGCCGGAGACCTTGTACACGCCGTGGTCGAATTTCCCGCCGGCGTGGAGCTGGCAGAAGACCACCTCCAGCGTGCTGACCTTCTCGGTGGGGTGGACGCCCACCGGTATGCCCACGCCGTCGTCGGTGACGGTGACGGAATCGTCGGGGTGAACGGTGACGGTGATGTTGCTGCAGCGCCCGGCCATCGCCTCGTCGATGGCGTTGTCGACGATCTCCCAGACCAGGTGGTGCACGCCCCGGATGGTCGTGTCGCCGATGTACATGCCGGGGCGTTTCCGCACGGCCTCCAGACCGCGGAGGACCTTGATCTTCCCCTCGTCGTAGACTTCCGATTCGCCTTCCGCGCCGCCGGCGGGCCTGGTGTCGGCGGCCTCATCGGCCGTATCCTTGGCCACGGTTTCAATTCTCCTTCCGCAAAGCACTTACCGTTCGTCCGGACCGGCCGTGCGGCGGCCTTCCGAACAGCCTTGACCCAAACGTTGATTATCCCAGATTGGCCCCCGCGACGCCAGCAGAATCCCGCAGAATCGCACGGATTCCGGAGCGTCTTGCGGCCGAACCTTCCCATTTGCCGCGCCGCGCCGTATGCTGCGCCTCTCCGGTCGCCCGGTGCGGCCGAACGAGAAAGACGCGATGGCAGGCACGCAGCCGAACATACTGCTCATCACCTCCGACCAGCAGCATTTCAGCACGCTGGGCGCGATCAACGAGCACATCCGCACGCCGGCGCTGGACCAGTTGTGCCGCGAGGGCACGCGCTTCGACCGCGCCTACTGCCCCAACCCCACCTGCACGCCCACGCGGGCCAGCGTCATCACCGGCATGTACCCCTCACAGCACGGCGCCTGGTCGCTTGGCACCAAGCTGCTGGAGGACGTGCCCGTCGTCGGCGACCTCCTCCGGCAGGCCGGCTACGACACCAGCCTCGTCGGCAAGGCCCACCTTCAGCCGCTGGCGAGCAAGCCGCCCTGGACGAGCCTGGAATGCCAGCCGACGTTGCGCGACCTGGACTTCTGGCGGCGCTTCCACGGGCCGTGGTACGGCTTCGAGCACGTCGAGGTCGCCCGCATGCACGGCGACGAAAGCCACGCCGGACAGCACTACGCGATATGGATGGAGGAAAACGGCCTGACCGACTGGCGCGACTACTTTCAGCCCTGGCCGCCGACCGAGAAACGCCGCGAGTACTGGGAGGGCAAGGGCCGCTGGGACCTGCCCGAGCGCTTCCACTACTCCGTCTGGACGGCCGAGCGAACCATCGCCCAGATCGAGCGCGCCCGCGCCGCCGGCAGGCCGTTTCTCTGCTGGGCCAGCTTTCACGATCCCCACCCGCCCTACGTCGTGCCCGAGCCGTGGTGCGACATGTACGACCCCGCGGCCATGCCCATCGGCCGCCTCACGCCCGGCGAGCACGAGCGAAACCCCGTGCACTTCCGCCTCACGCAGTCGGCCGACGGCGCCAGGCGGCTGCGCGAGCTGTTCTTCGAGGATGAGGGCATTCACGGCTTCGGCTGCCACCTGCGATCCGAAGAGGAGGTCCGCCGCTACATGGCCGTCTACTACGGCATGTGCAGCCTGATGGACCGCGAGATCGGGCGGATCGTCGCGCACCTGGACGAGACGGGCCTGGCCGACAACACGCTGCTGGTGTTCACGACCGACCACGGGCACTTCATCGGGCAGCACGGGCTGGTCGCCAAGGGGCCGTTCCACTACGAGGACCTGCTGAAGCTGCCGATGATCGTGCGCTGGCCCGGGCGCGTGCCGGCCGGGGAGGTCTGCGACGACATCCAGAACCTGGTGGACCTGTCGCCGACGTTCCTGGCCGCGGCGGGCCTGCCGGTGCCGGGCACGATGACCGGTCTGAACGTGCTGTCGAACTGGTGCGGCGGCCCGGCCGTGCGAACGTGGTCCATCACCGAGAACCGCCACACGTTCAGGAACGTCCACCTGCGGACGTACGTGGAGCGGCGCTACAAGATCACCGTCTACCGCGGCGGCGAGGACGGCGAGCTGTTCGACCTGCAGGAAGACGGCGGCGAGGTGCACAACCTCTGGCACGAGCCCGCCGCCGCCGAGGTCAAGGCCCGCCTGCTGCACGAGTTTCTCCAGGCTACGATGACCTGCGAGCCGACGCCCATGCCGCGGATCGCGGGGGCGTAGCGATTGCGGATTGCGGATTGGGGATTGCGGATCGGGCACCGCCGGATGACGATAGGCCCCTTGCGGGGCGGGATGAGGAACAGCCGACATGGCAGACAGCGAAGCACCGAAGAGCGAGACCGGGCAGCAGCAGCCGAAGATCATCATCGACAGCGACTGGAAGGCCCAGGCGAAGGCCGAGAAGGAGAAGCTGGCCAAGGAGGTGGACTCGAAGCCTTCCGGCGGGGCCGGCGCGGGCGCCGCCGGAGCCGAGGGCGAGGCCGGCGAAGAGGAGGCGCACGAGCTTCCTCCGGCCAGCTTCGCCACGCTGGTCAACTCGCTGGCCACGCAGGCGGTGCTGGCCCTGGGCGGCATGCAGGACCGCCAGACCGGCCAGCGCTACGTGGACCTGGACCTGGCCAAGCACTACATCGACACGCTGGCGATGCTGGAGGAAAAGACCAAGGGCAACCTGAGCGAACAGGAGAAGCGCCTGCTCAACCAGGCCCTCTACGAGGCGCGGATGCACTACGTGAACATGGCCCAGCGCCTCGGCGGGGGTCTCTGAGCGCCGGCGGAACTGCCTCCGCGGGCCCCGGCAGGCAGGCCTGGCGCGCAGGCGCGCCCGCACGGCCGCGCCGCCGGAATGAGCCGGTCCTGGCGTTCCCGTCGAGGCGGTTCTGCGCCCTTGCGGGCGCCGCGGCGGAAGGCGTATCATCGGCGCGCGTGGCCGGGCGGGCCGGCCCGCACGTGACGGCGAACCATGCCGGGGAGAACGCGATGAAACGCACATGTCTGGTCTTCGGTGCCGTGCTGGCGGCGGCGATGTCGGCCGGCTGCGAGCGGGACTTCTACGCGAGGCAGATCGTCACGCACAACACCTCCTCGGGCCGGATGTGGGCCCGCATGACCGGCAGCGGCGAGGAGCTGCTTCAGCAGAAGCGCATCGACCTCCACCGCCGCATGACCATGAGGGACGGCACGGAGATCGACGTGTGGGTGATCAAGCCGCACGCCGAGAAGCCCGCGCCCAGCCGCGGCACGGCCGTGCTGCTCCACGGGCTGACCGAGAGCAAGGCCCAGTACCTGTCCACCGGGCGCCGGCTGAGCGAGATGGGCTACCACGTCGTGCTGATCGACCTGCCCGCCCACGGCGACAGCGGGGGCAGGTACGTCACGTTCGGTGCCGTCGAGAGCCGCGACGTGAAGGCCGTCCTGGACGCCCTCATCGGCGCGGCCCTGGTGAGCAAGGACGTGTACGCGTACGGCCTGACGCTGGGAGCGGCGACGGCGATCCAGTACGCCGCGCTGGACAGCCGCTGCCGCGGCGTGGTGGCGCTGAACCCCTATCGCGACGCGCGCAGCAAGGCGCAGCGGATGATCGGCCTGGGGCGCAGCGAGGAGCAGTTCGACGCCGACCTGGCCCGCGCCGGCGAGATCGCCGGCTTCAAGCCCGAGGCCGCCTCGTGCGTCGCCGCCGCCGCACGCCTCACCTGCCCGCTGCTGGTCGTCTGCGGCTTTTGGGAGAAGGCCGACGCGGAGGCCATCGTGCAGGCCGCCGGAGGGCCCAAGCGGCTGCTGGTACTGGTGCCCGGGCCCGAGCAGGCCGCGCTGGTGCTGTCGCCGGATCGCTGGATCGCCGAGAAGATCGACCTGGTCGCCAGCGGCGGCCTGGGCGAGGAGGCCGCCCCCGCCACCCGCCCGGCGCGGGCGCCGACCAGCCGGCCGGCGGCGGGAGGATAGCGTGGGCGCAGCGGCACAGTCCGAAGCGATCGTCATTCTCGATTTCGGCAGCCAGTACGCCCAGCTCATCGCGCGGCGCGTGCGGGACAACGGGGTGTACAGCGTGCTGGCGCGGCCGGACGTGACCGCCGACGAGCTGGCCGCCCTGCAGCCGAAGGGGCTGATCTTCACGGGCGGCCCGGCCAGCGTCTACGAGGGCGGCGCCCCGACCTGCCGGCGGGAGGTGTTCGACCTGGGCGTGCCGGTGCTGGGCATCTGCTACGGCATGCAGTTGGCCTGCAAGATGCTGGGGGCCGACATCCGCCCCGCCGCCGCGCGCGAGTACGGGCGCGTCGCTCTCCGCGTCGTCGCCACCGACGCCCTTCTGCGCAACGTCCCGCCCGAGACCACCGCCTGGATGAGCCACGGCGACCAGGTGGACCAGCTCGGCCCCGACTTCATCCCGCTGGCCGAGACGGCCACGTGCCCCGTTGCCGCCGTGCGCCACCGCACCCGCCCGGTCTACGGCGTGCAGTTTCACCCGGAGGTGACGCACACGCCGCACGGCAACGAGATCTTCGTGAACTTCCTGTACGAGATTTGCGGCTGCGGCGGCCTGTGGAAGATGGGCTCGTTCATCGACTCGGTGGTGGACGACGTGCGGCAGCGCGTGGGGGGTGACGAGCGGGTGATCTGCGGGCTGTCGGGCGGCGTGGACAGCTCGGTGGTCGCGGCGCTGCTGCACCGGGCGATCGGCGAGCGCCTCGCGTGCATCTTCGTGGACAACGGGCTGCTGCGGCTCAACGAGGTGCCCCTCGTCCGCGACACCTTCGCCGGGCACTTCGGCATGGACCTGACGGTGGTGGACGCCGCCGAGCGCTTCTTGTCCTGCCTGGCCGGCGTGACCGACCCGCAGGAGAAGCGCCGCGTCATAGGGCGCGAGTTCATCGAGGCGTTCAAGCGGGCCGCCGCCGCCGTGCCCAACGCCCGCTGGCTGGCGCAGGGAACGCTGTATCCCGACGTGATCGAGTCCGGCCAGTCGCTGGCCGGGCAGGCCGCCAACATCAAGCTGCACCACAACGTGGGCGGCTTGCCGGCAGAGCTGGGCTTCCGCCTCATCGAGCCGCTGCGAGACCTGTTCAAGGACGAGGTCCGCCAGGTGGGCGGGCTGCTGGGCCTGCCGCGGGCGGTCGTGTGGCGCCACCCATTCCCGGGGCCGGGCCTGGCTGTGCGGTGCGTGGGGGAGGTGACGGCCGGGCGCCTGGACGTGCTGCGCCGCGTGGACAACATCCTGCTGGAGGAGATCACCGCCCACCACCTCTACGAGAAGACCTCCCAGACGTTCGCCGTCCTGCTGCCGGTGCGCAGCGTGGGCGTGATGGGCGACGGGCGGACGTACGATAGCGTGGTGGCCATCCGCTCGGTGGACACCGCCGACTTCATGACCGCCGACTGGTCGCGGATTCCCTACGACGTGCTGGCGGGCATCTCCAACCGGATCATCAACGAGGTCAAGGGCGTCAACCGCGTGGTGTACGACATCTCCAGCAAGCCCCCGGCGACGATCGAATGGGAGTAGAGGCGGCAAGAGACAGCGATGAAAGGCGCACCAGAGGAACGGCCGGGCCTTGTGATCCTGGCAGGCCCCAACGGGGCCGGAAAATCCACGGTTGCCCCATCGCTGCTGAAGGGCGCCCTGGCCGTCACCGAGTTCGTCAACGCCGACGTGATCGCGCAGGGCCTGTCAGGTTTCGAGCCGCAGGGCGTTGCCCTCGAGGCGTCGGAAGTGATGCTCCGGCACGTTCACAACCTGGCCGCGCGGGGCCGGAGTTTCGCGATGGAGACCACGCTGGCCGCCAAGTCGCTGGCGCCGTGGATCAGGCAACTGAAACGGCAGGGCTACAGGTTCCACCTGGTCTTCCTCTGGCTGCCGTCGGCGGACCTGGCCGTGCAGCGGGTGGCCGAACGCGTCCGCGCGGGCGGGCACGACGTTCCAGAGACGACCGTCAGGCGGCGCTATGCGGCCGGGCTGCGGAGCTTCTTCACCCTGTATCGGCCGCTTGCCGATTCGTGGCGGGTCTACGACAATGCGCGTGCGCCTTGTCCCCGACTGGTTGCCGAACGCGGCAGCGGCGCGGAGGCGCGGATCGCCGACGGCGTGACCTGGGACCGGATCAGGGCCGACCATGCCGAAACGCAAGAGGACCGTTGACATCGACAAGGTCTTCGCCGAGGGCACGCCCATCGACGAGGCCCTCGCGCGGGGCGTGCGGGAGGCCATGCGCTTCCACAAGAAGATCGGCAACCCCATCGCCGTCTGGCGCGACGGGAAGGTGGTCATCATCCCGCCGGAGGAAATCCCCTGCGGGGAGGATGATGACGGCTGATCGCGCGCCCCGTCGGGGGTCTGGGACTGTGACGGCATATTGAGGCGACGGGCGCTGGGCCGAAGTCATGTGTGACGCTGCATCACCTTCAGGTCGGTGCGCTCGTTGAAGCCCACGGCCTTCCAGAACTGCCCGCCTTCCGGGTTGTCGGCGAACAGGAAGACGTTGCACTTCCGGATGCCCTGCTTGCGTAGGGCGCCCATGCAGCGATCGACGAGCGTCCTGCCGATTCCCCTGCGCCGATGGGGCGCCGCAACGGCCAGGTGGTGCAGGTAGCCGCGGCGCGCCTCGTGGCCGCAGAGAACGGCCCCGACGACCTTCCCGCCGTCGCGCGCGACGAAGCTCATGCCGCAGTTGCGGCGCAGGTATCGGGCGAGCGAGGCCCGCTCGTCGGCGTCGTTCAGGCCGATGCCTTCCTGCTTACGCCAGAAGGCGACGACCTCCTCGTAGTCGGCCATCGTCATCTGCCGGATGCTCAGTTTCACGATGGGCCTCCATAGAAGACCCGCCGCATCACGCAAAAGGCATCTGCCATCGTCACAGCCTCGACGCGCACCGTCAGCGGGGAATGCTATCCGCTTCGCCGCACGGACGGTAGCATGGTGGCCAAGGCGCCATCGCAATGGCTTTCAGGAAAGGGACCCGACGTGAAGCTCTCAGCCGCGGACCAGCAGCGGGCCAGTGCGTTCATGCACTCGCGGGCCCGGCCTCTGGAGCAGGCCCTGTACGCGTTTCACTTTGAGGGCGCCGGGCGCGAAGGCGTGCTCGACGCCCTGGCCGCGTTTCAGAACGCCGACGGGGGCTTCGGCCGCGGCGTCGAGCCGGACCTGGCCTTCGGCGGCAGTTCGGTCATCTGCACCGTGCGGGCGATGGAACTGCTGGCCGAGGTCGCGGCGCCGCCGGACTGCCCGCTTGTCCGCGGCGGGATCGACTACCTGCTGGGGGCATACGACCCACAGGCGCAGGTCTGGGAGATCGTCCCCAGAGCCGTGAACGACGGGCCCCACGCCCCCTGGTGGCACTACGAGGACGCCGGCCAGGCGGCCATATGGGGCGGGTACCTGGTGAACCCCCGCGCCGAGGTCATCGGGTGTCTCTATGACTACGCCGCGCTCGTTCCGCCGGCCCTGCTTCGAGAAGTCACCGACTCGCTGATGGCCCACCTGGAATCCTGCGGCGGCCTGAAGGACAGGCACGAGATCGCCTGCTGTCTGACGCTCGTGGAGACGGCGGCGATTCCGGCCGAGTTGCGCGAGCGGCTGGTCGCCCACCTGAGGCAGCCCGTGGCCCGGGCCGTGGAACGCGACCCCGCCAAGTGGGACGGATACTGCTTCAGGCCTGCCGGGTACATGAGCGCGGTCCGTTCGCCCACATCGCCCTTTGCGGACATGCTGGCCGCGGACGTGGAGCGGTCCCTCGACCACACAATACAGCACCAACAGGCCGACGGCTCGTGGGCCCCCACGTGGTCATGGGGCGAGGCGTTCCCCGATGCCTGGGAGCAGGCCAACCTCGCGTGGAAGGGCATCCTGACCGTCAGGAGCCTCCGGCTCCTTGCCTCCTTCGCCCGACTGGAAGCATTTTGACTCACGTCGTGGAATGCAGTCCGGCATGAGCGGCGAATCCCCAACCGCGGCTGTTGCCTCTATCGTCCGGGCGCTATACGGCGCCGAGCCGCACGTCACGCGCCTGCCGTCCAACAACAACGTCGTCTTCCGGGTGGATTTCGCCGACGGCCGGGCGTCGAAGGTCGTCAAGCTGGCCGGGGCGAGCGAAACGGCGCCCGCGTCCATCCTGCGCGAACAGCAGGCGCTGGCCGTGCTGGCGCGGCACGGCATCGACGTGCCGGCGGTGGAGTTCACGCAGGCCGACCTGCCGGGGGCCGGCCGGGTCTTCACCATCATGCCGCTGCTGGCGGGCACGACGCTGGAGGAGGCGTGCAAGGAGCTCGACCCGCCATGGGCGGCCGAGGCGTGCCGCCGGGCCGGGGCGTTCGTCGCGAGGATGTCGGCCGTGCCGCCGGCGGCGATGCCGTTTGCCCGCGGCCGGCGGGAGCACCTGGCGTTCCTGGCCCGCGTGCGCGGGTGGTTCGCGGCCGAGAACATGCTTTGCCCGCCGTTCAGCACGGTCCTCGACGAGGTCGCGCCGCTGCTGGCCGCCGCGCCGCGGCAGGTCATCCACGGCGACTACGCGTGGAACCAGATCATCACCGACGGCCGGCGGTTCGTGGTGATCGACTGGGAATCGGCAGCCGTCGGGCACCCGCTGGACATGCTGGCCCGGGCCGTGGCGATGGCGCGCGAGTACGGGGGCCGACAGGAGCACATCGACTGGCTCATCGAGGGCCACGACCGCCTTCGCCCGCTGTGCGATGCCGAGCGCCGCGAACTGCACCTGCGGGAGCTGTGGCACCACGTTGGGTGCATGGGCTGGAAGTTCGTCTGCGGCCCGGACCACCGGGCGCATGCCTTCGCAATGGCCGAACGTGTGCGGCGATGGGCGGGGCCGTGAGGGCGCCGGCGGTCCCTTCCGCCCGGCGGCGCGCCCTCACTTCCCGTCGCTTGGCTCCTGCGGCAGGCGATTGAGGTAGCCGACGAAACGCCGGCGGTTGAAGACCTCCCGGTTCTTCATCATGTGGAAGATCTCCGTCACGAGCGCCACGCCGAGCAGTCGCCTGACCTCGGGTTCGGCCAGACCCTCCGCCAGCAGCCGCTCGTAGGTCTGGCGGGTCTCCGGGGGCTCGTTGCCCCGAATCTGGTTGTCGACGATCTCCATCACGGTCCGGTGAAGGTGGGGGTTGGGCTTGATCCGGCCGCCTTCGTCGTGCCCGCGGTTGCCGCTACGGCCTGGCGTCGGTCCGTGCATGTCTTGTCTCCCGTCAATCCTGTACCCGCGCGGGGCGCTTTCCGCAAGGCGGAAGGCAACCCGTCCCAAGTGGCATCGCTCGGACCCGGTTTGACTGGTCTTCGCCCGTGCCGAGCCATCCGGCGACTTTGCAGACAATAATCTATATTTTCTCCTTGACATCAACCATATCGCTGCTATAATGTCAGCAACCAGTCACTAGGCGGGTCGATTGGCCGAGCCTGCGGCCGGGACAGCGGTGACCGCTACGGGTCGAAACTGCGAAACGAAGCCAACGCTGTTTTCGACATAAGGCACTGTGGAACAAGTGCTTGTGAGCGCAAACCCGCTGCCGAAGGCATGCGGAACAAAGCCAACGCCAGCCCCGCCGCCGGGCGGGTGGCCGGGGGGCGCTTACCGCCTCGGCCATAGCCACACGGTCATCGGGAATGAGCAGCCGATGGCCCCGGCGGCGGGCAGGTAGCAGCGCATGGCGTAGTCCAGGACCATCCGCCGGGCGCTGAATCGCCAGGCGAGGGTCTTGATGGCCCGCTTCTGGCGTGCGACCCACTGGTGCGGCACGCCGTG
>Ga0172364_10003205_pt1 | contig 13049 bp, 14 predicted proteins | sample LakKivSesite10cm_FD_114545 | JGI IMG/M metagenome (GOLD analysis project Ga0172364, IMG submission 114545) | Sediment microbial communities from Lake Kivu, Rwanda - Sediment site 10cm | ecosystem: Environmental > Aquatic > Freshwater > Lake > Sediment | place: Rwanda: Western Province, Lake... | reverse complement strand
TAGTTTTCAATTCCATGACAAAAGCCAGTTTCTTCAATCATTTCCAAATCATAATTCGTCCTTTGTTCTAATCTCTCTGCTTCCAAAAACTTCTTTTTCTTTTTCAATTCCTTCAACCTTCCTTCCAGTTCCAACCTTATATTTTGAAGGGCAATTTTCAATTTATTTTCGGGAGTAACCCAAAAATGGGCAGGGTGAATTTTAAACACTAAACTATAGTCCTTAAACTTTGGATTTAAGGAAGTTTTAGCGATTGAGATTTTTTCTATTTCGTCGCCCGAAAATTCTACTCTTAAAATTTCTTCTCCGGTGACCAAAAAAATATCAACTGAATTTCCTCTTACTCTAAAGGTTGAAGGCTTAAAATCATAATCATTTCTTTTGTACTGAAGGGCTATTAAACGTTCCAGAAAATCTTTTCTCCTAATTTTTTGGCCTCTCTTTATTTCCAGAGAAACTTTTTGATAATCTTCGGGGGAGCCGATGTTATAAATGCAAGAAACAGAGGCGATGATTATAACGTCATTTCTTGTCAATAAATCTTGGACAGCGGCATGTCTTAATCTATCAATTTCCTCATTAATCTTGGCATCCTTTTCAATATAAGTATCGGTTTGGGGGATATAGGCCTCGGGTTGATAATAATCATAGTAAGAAACAAAATAATGAATGGCATTCTCGGGAAAAAATTCCTTAAATTCCTGGAATAATTGGGCACATAATGTTTTATTTGGCGAGATTATCAAGACTGGTTTTCGTACCCTTTCGATGGTCCAACTCATCGTCGCTGTCTTACCCGACCCTGTAACTCCTAAAAGTACCTGGTGTTTTACTTTAGCCTTTAAAATTTTTACCAATTTTCTAACCACTTGAGGTTGGTCTCCCGTTGGTTTGAATGGGGCTTTTGATTTAAACATGGTAAAATTGAATTAGTGAAAAAATTTTTAAGGAAAATTGTACCAAAATCGATTTTTGATTTTTACCATTTTATTTTAGCATTTTTGGGAGATCTAATTTACAAATTTCCTTCCAAAACAATAAAAATAATTGGAATTACAGGGACAAATGGCAAGACAACGACAGCTGAAATGATAGCTAAGATTTTTGAAATGGCTGGTTATAAAATTGCTTTATTGGATTCTGTTAGGTTTAAGATTAGTCAAAAAGAAGAAATTAATACTTTACGTATGACAATGCCAGGAAGGTTTTTTATTCAAAGGTTCTTGAGAAAGGCAGTAAATTCAGGTTGTCAATACGCAATTCTAGAAGTAACTTCAGAAGGAATAAAGCAGCATCGCCACAAATTTATAAAATTTGATGTCGCCGTTTTTACCAATTTAGCGCCAGAACACATCGAATCCCACGGTTCTTTTGAAAAATATAGGGAAGCGAAAGGAAAATTATTTCGAGCCACTAAAAATATCCACATTATTAATATCGACGACGAAAATGCAAACTATTTTTTAAAATTTCCAGCCAAAAAGAAAATAACTTTTGGTTTAGAAAAAGGAGATTTTAACTTAAAGGATACAAATTTAAAAGTTCAAATTCTAGGCCAATTTAATCTTTATAATGCCCTAACTGCTTTTTCTGTGGCGAAAACCTTTGGAATTGATGAAAAGATTATAAAAGAAGCACTTGAAAAATTTGAAGGAGTTCCAGGGAGAATGGAAGAAGTTATCTCAAAGCCATTTAAAGTCATTGTTGATTACGCTTTCACCCCAAACGCCTTAGAAAAGGTTTATCAAGCCCTTGGTTTAAAATTTAAAGTTCGAAGTTCAAAGTTAATTTGTGTTTTAGGTGCTTGTGGTGGAGGACGCGATAAATGGAAAAGACCGGTTTTAGGGAAATTGGCGGCAAAATATTGCGACGAGATAATTATTACAAACGAAGATCCTTATGATGAAGATCCAATGGAAATTATAAATCAAGTGGCAGAAGGAGCGGGTCAAAAAGCAAAAAAAATTTTAGATAGAAGAGAAGCAATCATAAAAGCTTTGAAATTATCAGGAAAGGATGACATAGTGGTGATAACCGGCAAGGGTTGCGAACCTTCAATTTGTTTGGCCGACGGAAAGAAAATACCTTGGGACGATAGAAAAATAGCAAAAGAAGAATTCTATAAAATTTATGAAAAAATTTGAAATTTTGGAACACCTTTCAGATTTAAAAATCAAGGCCTTTGGAAAGAAAAAAAAGGAACTTTTTGAAAATGCGATGACTGGAATGTTCGAAAGCGCTAAATACGAATCAGAAACTAAAAGTCCGGAGCTGGTAACTAAAGTTGGAGTCAAATCATTAGATTTACCCTCTTTATTGGTCGATTTTTTAAGTGAAGTTTTATATTCTTGCGAGGCAAAGAAGGAAGTTTATCAAAAGTTAATTTCAAAAAATTTTCAGAAAAAGAAATTGAGGCAATATTAATAGGAAAAAAGTTAAGAAAAATGGGAGTCCATATTAAGGGCGTAACCTATTACGACCTCGATATCCATCAAGAAAAAGATGGAACTTGGCAAGCCACAATTTTATTCGATATTTAACTTTAAGGTATATTTTTCTCTTTTTACGCTTATTAAATAAAGGTCTAAGATAATTTATTCACCCCATTTATTAATATGATTTATCTAGGCGCTGACCACGGCGGGTTTACTTTTAAAGAAAAAATTAAAAATTTTTTGAACGAGATTAAAGAAGAATATCAAGATTTGGGTAATCTAAAATTCGATCCCGAAGATGATTTTACTGACTATGCTTTCGAAGTGGCAAAAAAAGTTGTGCAAACTGGTCAAAAAGGAATACTTATTTGCACTAATGGTCTAGGTATGTGTATGGCGGCTAATAAAATTAAAGGAATTAGAGCAGTCAATGTTACGACCAAAAAGGTGTCAGAACAAGCCAGAGAACATCTCGACTCCAATATTTTATGTATAGGAGCCCACGTTGTTTCTTTTAAAAACGTAAAAAAGATTATTATGACTTGGCTAAAGACAGATTTTTTTAAAAAAGATAAATACATCAGAAGATTAGAAAAATTAAAACAAATAGAAAAGTAAAATTGACAATTTTAAAATTTCAGGTTAAATTGAGATTGCTGAACATTAAAATTTAGAGGGAAAAAAATGAAAGGAGAGAAAAGAGAAAAAATCTGTAAAAGTGTAGATTATATAAATAAGATCGCCCAAAACCTGAAAGATATAAAAAAAGAAGAGTTAGAGAAACTTTTGGAAACAATAAGAAGCTGTAGGAGGATAATTTTAGCCGGCGAAGGCCGATCTGGATCTGCTCTCAAAATAGGAATAAGGGGAATTAACAAACGCACCTTCAATGAAGACGATAGTAGTTGGCGATGGAGAAACATCAAAGCAGCAGCGAGAGATTTCGAGCAAAAAAGGGGTAAAACTATGCTTTTAATCAATTCTGGAAGCGGAAAAACAACATCGCCAAAAGAAATGGCAAAAGAGCTCAGAACGTTTATTAATGCCGACAAAGAAAAGCGAAGTCAGAAATTCATTATTTGCACAGTTACTTCGCATCCCGAAAATGAAATAGCCCAGCAGTGCGACGTCATCGTAACTTTAAAAGGAAGAGAGGAAGGTAAAGGAGACACCAACCCTTTTGAATCAGGGATAATAGGAGACCAGTTTGAACTAGCGAGCATGATTTTATTTAGAATACTCAAGGGAGCCATAAACAATGACCTAAGCGTAGAGGAATCTTTGGTATTAATAGAGAGGGAGATGGAAATAATCGGCAGAGTAATCGATGACTATCTTAACTCAAAACCCTATCAAGACTTGATAAAGGAAACAGCCAGTAGGCAAAGAATAATCATCGGTGGTCGAGGTCCCGACAAACAAGTGGGCGAAATGACCATTATAAGAATGACACATGTTAATAGGTTGGTTCAAAGAGAAGCTTGGCCGACGGGTTCTTTGACACCTCCACCCAAACCCGGCGATGTTCTAGTTTTGATTTCTTTTAGTGGCGAAACAAAATCCACCTTAGAATGGTGTAATATCTACAAAAATGCTGGCGGAGTTATTTTTTCAATCGTGGGTACGGCTAATTCTACTCTTTCAAAAGAAAATAGCTACCTTCTTGATGCTCCAGAAGAAGACTTTTATACAAGAGCGGCCTTTTTGATAAGCCCGCTAGCCGGAGGAGTAATGGAGAAACTTAGAGAGTGCGGAACTAAAATTCCTCAAGAAATGATAGAAATCCTTGGCCATAGCAAAACAGAGTAAATAGCCACTTTTTGAGCGCCTAGGGCGCTTTTTTATTGACAGATAAGATTTAAAATGTTAGAAAAGTTCAGTTCTTTTTAGGATGGATACTCATTGAGGATAATAGAAACGTATCAAGAAATAAAAGAAAAAGCAGGAATTGAAAGACCAGGGCCAGAAAATTTCGAAAGGTTCAAAAAGACGCTAAGCGATTTTTTTTACAAAGAAATTGTAGGGAAGAAAGGAACTAAAAACGAGCGCCAACTTCTCTATCAAAAAAATCTTCTCTTGGACTTCTTTTTTAGTCCTACTCCTAAACAAAAAAAGATCCTCTTTTTTCTTTATAAATATAGCCAGCCGCCAACCTCAATTAGGTCTATTCACAGAATGCTAGGTTTTGGCAACCCCTACTCTTGCCAAAGATTTGTTTCGACGCGGATTTTACAAGATATGAGACTGATAGAGGTTCAGGAAAAAAAATTCCCTAAATTTAGAGTGACTAAAATTAACCGAGAACTTTTCAGAAAATATTGGCCTGATATTGAAGAATGGAAACCAAAAGAGACGAAAAAAAATTCCAGGGAAAGAACTAAAAAAGGGCAACACCTCCAACGGCTTTTCTTAATCTTAGTTGATAAAATAAAAGAGAAAGGATTCACGCCTGCAATCTACGAGGAAATCAAAAGGATAAACAGAGGAGATTTTAAAGAGAGAGGCTGGGACATTAAGGCCCGCGTTCTAACAAAAACAAAAAGAAAAATACTGAGAATGCCAAACAGGAAACTTATCAACGAAATTGAAAAAATGATGGCTGAGTAATAAACTCAGCTTTTTATTTACTATTTTTAAAAATTATGTAAAATAAAATTATGATTTCGAAAGAAAGTTTTAAAAAAATCTCGGAATGGCTTTGGGAAATTCCAGAAAGTCTTGCAAGCAATATGAAAGTTCCAGCCAGAGTTTATGTATCAGAAAGAATGTTAAAGGATTGTTTTAAAGATAAATCCCTGGAGCAATTAATAAACGTTGCTTCTCTACCGGGGATTCAAAAATATGCTTTGGCCATGCCAGACATGCATGAAGGTTATGCCAGCCCTATCGGTGGAGTGGCGGCGATTGATATTAAAGAAGGAATAATTTCTCCTGGGATGCAGGGCTATGACATAAATTGTGGGATGAAATTACTAAAATCTGATTATTCTGAAAAAGAAATAAAACTGCATTTGGAAGGGTTGGCAACCGAAATTCAAAAAGAAGTTCCTTCAGGGCTAGGAAGAGGAAGACAAATTAAACTTTCTCTTGAACAAATTGATAAGATTTTAGAAGAAGGAATGCCAGGCTTAGTTGAAAAAGGTTATGGCGAAAGAGAAGATATTGAAAATTGTGAGGCGGGTGGCTGTTTAACGTGGGCTGATGCCTCAACTGTTTCAAGACGTGCCAAAGATAGAGGACGAGACCAGGTCGGGACGCTGGGAAGTGGCAATCATTTTTTAGAAATTCAAAAGGTGGCAGAAATTTTAGATGAAAGGGTGGCCGAATCTTTTGGTTTATTCCAAGACCAGATTTTGATTATGATTCATACAGGAAGTCGTGGTTTAGGTCATCAGGTTTGTACCGATTATATAAGGGAATTCATTCCTTTAATGTTAAATAAATACAAGATTAAAGTGCCAGACCGAGAGTTCGCTTGCGTCCCTTTTAATTCGCCAGAAGGCAAAAGGGCCTTGGCCGCTTCTGCCTCTGCTGCCAATTATGCCTGGGCAAACAGACAAATGATTGCTTACTTTATCAGGAAAGCGTGGGAAAGAGTCTTGGGGCAAGGAACAACAAAATTAACATCGCTTTATGATGTCGCCCATAATATAATCAAAAAAGAAAGGTATAAAATCAATGGGAAGGAAACTGAGGTTGTGGTTCATCGAAAAGGGGCGACAAGGGCTTTTCCACCAGGCCATCCAGAAATTCCTGAAAAATACAAAAGCGTTGGTCAACCAGTTTTAATTCCAGGCTCAATGGGAACTCCTTCCTATGTTTTGGTTGGAACTCAAAAAGGAGAGGAGGCATTCTTCAGTACCTGCCACGGTTCAGGCAGGACAATGTCAAGACATGCGGCGATAAAGAAAATTTCCGGTCAAGAAGTTATTAGGAATTTAAAATTAAAGGGGATTATCGTTAAATGTCAGTCATTGAGGGGGATTGCTGAAGAAGCACCAATGGCATATAAAGATATAGATAGCGTTGTTGAGGTAGTCCATAATGCCGGGCTTTCAAAAAAAGTGGCAAAGTTAATTCCCTTGGCAGTAATAAAAGGGGAATAACAAAATTGCAAAATGGAAAATAAAAATGTAAAATTTAAAATCCATCAAGAAAAAATTTTTTATGGTTTGGAAAAAACTGGCAAAATCAATCAGAAAATATATCAGAAAGGAAAAGGCGAGGATTCGTCGGGAGATTTTAGATTCCAAAAAACAGGAGGAAGAAATTAAAAAATTGTATGAAAAAACATTCCAAAAATCAAAAATAAAAAAACTATGAAAGTTAAAGAAATTTTTCAATTAGCGATTAAAAAAGGGGTAAAGGTAGATTTAAGGGGCAAAGAAACGGTTGAAGAAATTTTGAAGAGGAAAAGAGAAAAATACGAAAAATTATCCTCGAGGGAAAAAGAAAATTTTGATATTGAGACCTTAGAAAATCCTTATCTGGATTCAAGAATTTTAAATATTGCCAAAGATAAAAATATTAAAAAGATTTTAGTTGGCATCGATATTGAACCGGCTGAAATTTTACTGGCAAAAGAAATAGGGGGAATTGATTTGATAATTTCCCACCATCCCTTAGGGAAGGGTCTGGCAAATTTACACGAAGTGATGGAAATGCAGTGTGACATCCTAAATTTATATGGAGTCCCGATAAATGTGGCCGAAGGATTAATGAGAGAAAGAATAGATGAAGTGGCTAGAGGGATGAATAAATTCAACCATCAAAGAACAGTTGATGCGGCCAAAATTTTAGGTTTTAATTTAATATGTCTGCATACCGCCTGCGACAATTTGGCAACTAAATTTTTGAAAGAGAGAATAGAAAAAAAAGATAGCTTATTGAGGCTCGAGGATTTGATTGATTTATTAAGAGAAGTGCCAGAGTTCAAAGAAGCGACAAGATTTGGGGCAGGACCAAAAATTTATGTTGGCAATCCGGATAGGAGATGTGGGAAAATTGCCTTGACCGAAGTTACAGGCGGTACAGAGGGCTCGCCAAAAATTTATGAAAAATTAGCCATTGCTGGAGTCGGAACGGTTATTGGAATGCACATGGAGGAAGATAGAAAAAAGGAAGCCGAGGCAGCCCATATCAATGTTGTCATTTCAGGTCATATTCCCTGTGACTCTTTGGGAATAAACCTCTTTTTGGACGAATTAGAAAAAAGAGGAATTAAAATCATTCCTTGTTCAGGATTAATTAGAGTTTCGAGAGTTAAAAAATAAAGGATACCCAAATCAATTTTATGATAACTGGCTGAAGAGCCAGTTTTTTAATAGAATGGAATTAATGAGAACGGGAATTGCCACAATTCCATTAGATTATGGAAAATGTCCGAGATGGCTTTTTGAAAGAATGAAACGTCTTTCGAGAGGAATTGTTTTGACTATTGTCGAAGAATTCGGACCGGAAGAATTCTTAAAAAGATTATCTGACCCTATTTGGTTTCAAAGTTTGGGCTGCGTTATTGGATTTGACTGGAACTCATCTGGATTGACTACCACTACCCTGGGCGCTTTAAAAGCGGGAGTTTTTGGTTTAGAAAAAGAATTGGGAGTTTTCGTTTGTGGAGGGAAAGGAAAAACCTCACGAAAAACGCCAGAACAAATTCGGAGATGGGGAGAAGTTTTGGGGTTTTCAAACGAAAGAATTAATAAATTAATTTATGCTTCAAAAATTTCAGCTAAAGTAGATAGTTCGGCTTTGCAAGATGGATTCAAAATTTATCATCACAATTTGATTTTCGCAAAATCAGGCCAATGGACTGTTTTACAACAAGGAATGAATATAAATATCCAAAGAGCCAGAAGGTATCACTGGCTATCTTCCGGCGTTAGGGATTTTGTCGAAGAACCCCATTCAGGAATCATCTCTGGTGCTAAAGTTAAACCCCTCAATTTAACTGCCAGAGAAAGTCAGGAAAATAAAAAAATTTCAACTACCTTAGTTAAAGAAGAACCCAGGACATTTTTAAGAGATATTGAATTAATTTCAGAAAAACAAAACTTACTAATAAAGCAAAAGAGATTGCTGGGATTTTGCCAAATAGAATTAAAAAATAGAGAATTCTATTGGCACCCTATCTTAAGAGAAAAATTTAATTTAAAAAGATTAAAAAAGACGATTGAGAAGGCTCATTTTTTAAAACCAGAAAATTTTGAAAATCTATTGATGATAGAAGGGGTAGGGCCAAAGACGATTCGGGCCCTGAGCTTAGTTTCAGAAATAATTTATGGTAAAAAACCTTCTTACGAAGATCCGGCTAGATATTCTTTTGCCCACGGAGGAAAAGATGGAACTCCCTATCCGGTCGATAGAGCTACTTATGATAGCGTTTTGGCAGTAATGGAAAAGGGGATTAAAAAAGCCAAAATTTCAATTAGAGAGAAAATCGAAGCCCGCAAAAGATTAGCCACCTTCGAAAATGCTAAATAATGAAGAAATAAAAACAAATCCTTTTCCCCATCCTTTAAAAATGTTATTTTGGGAATTAGTTTTATTTTCTTTGACTTTGATTTTAGGAATTTCTGCTGCTTTTAAAATAAACAGATATTTAACCGAAGAAGAAATTACCATCACTCCCATTCCTCCTTCAAATTTCCTCTTGACTTTTTTTATTGCTACCATAACCATCTTTTTATTAATTAATTTTTTTAAGTTTAAAAAGGGGAAACCAATTTTTTTTAAAATCATTTTTTCCCTCTCTTTCTTTTTGGGCGGGATTTTTCTTTTTAATACTTGGCTAGACTTGATTCATTCATTTTTTCTAATTACAATTTTAATTCTTTGGTGGTTAAAATCCCCCTCGGTTTTAAATCAAAATATTTTGATGATTTTTGGAATGGCAGGGATTGGAGCGACACTAGGGCTAAAATTGACACCTCAAATGTTAGTCATAATTTTAATCATCCTTTCAATTTACGATTGGGTTGCGGTTTATAAAACAAAACATATGGTAAAGATGGCAAGATCAATGATAGAAATGGGAGTAATTTCAGCCATTGTCATTCCCCAATCAACCCCCGGCTTTAAAAGTTCTTTGGGGAAGGTAAAACCGGGAGGGGAATTTTTGGTTTTAGGTGGTGGAGATATAGTTTTACCATTACTCTTTTCAGTTTCTATGGCCCCATTTGGAATTTTAAAATCATCAATCGTTGCTATTTTTTCTTTATTTGGTGTTCTCGCTAATTTTTTTGTTTTTATTAAACAAAAAGAAAGAAAACCAATGCCCGCCCTTCCTTTAATTTCCCTATTTTCAATAACTGGCTATTTAATAAGCTTAAGTTTTTAATTAGAATATCCTATGGAGCAGATTTTTCCTCTTTTAATAGTTATCCTTTTTATTGTTTTACTTTATTATTTATTGAAACGCGGGATAAAATTTGAGATTCCAATTTCTAAAAAAGTGATTATAAAAAGACCAGACATTGTTTCTCCCGAGAAAAAGAAGAAGATAGAGAAAATATCGGACCTTCAAATAAAGTTAGTTTCAGAAATAATTTCGAGGATAAGAAAGGAAAATCCTGATATTACTGACGATGAACTTTCGAGGAGAATTTTATTTGAGTACGAGATTGAAAAATGGAAACATCCTGGATTGGTTTCGACCAAAATTGAAGAATTTAAAATCCAAACAAAATCTCGGGGAAAAACCACAGTAGAGGATTTAATTAAAGGTCTGTATAAACGATGATTAAAAATGTTAGATAAAAAACAAAAATATTTGCAAATCGCCTTAAATAGTACTTTGGAAGAAGCGAAATCGATTATCAAGCAAATTCCCTTAGACAAGAGAATTATTATTGAGGCAGGGACTCCTTTAATCAAGGCGTACGGAATGAGAGGGATTAGGGCTATAAGGAATTTCTGGGAAGAGAGAGTTTTTGAGGTTCCTGAAGGCTTTCAAAAAAGCCCTCTTTTTATTAAAATCTTAAAAGAAAAAAAGGCTTTGAAAGAGACAAAAATTCCTTTTACTCCCTATCTCGTCGCCGATCTAAAATGTATGGATAGGGGGAGTAGGGAAGTTGAAATTGCAAGAGAAGGGGGAGCTAATGCGGCAGTTGCTTTGGGTCGCGCCCCAACTGAAACAATAGAAGCTTTTATCCAAGAATGCAAAGAGTATGGTGTAGATTCAATGATTGACATGATGAATGTTGATTATTGCTTGGAGATTTTGCGCCAATTAAAAGAACCCCCAGACGTTGTGATTTTGCATCGAGGGGTTGACGAAGAAACTTTTAATCCTGAATCAGAAATTCCCTACTACGAAATTCACCGAATTAAAGAAAATTATGATATTATGGTTGCCGTTGCTGGCGGAGATACAATTCAAGAGGTTCAAAGGGCAATTTTTAACGATGCTGACATTGTTGTTGTTTGGAAATCATTTTACAAAAGCACAACCGATACGGCAAAATTAGCCGAGGAATTTTTAAAAGAAATTAGATAACGGTTTTTTATTCTTTCTTTTTTCTTTCAGCAATTAAGGCTTTTATTCCTTCCAAAACTTCGACTGGCAAAGCAAAAATAACCATTTTAGAAGGGTCGGCCTGAAGTTTATCTATTGTTTCTAACGTCCTTAATGATAATCCTCCCGGAATTTCGCCTAAAACTCTGGCAGCTTCTTTTAAATTCTCAGCCGCTTTTACTTCACCTTCAGCCTTAATTATAATTGCTCTTCTTTCCCTTTCAGTTTCCGCCTGGGCAGCCATTGCTCTTTTCATTGCAGCCGGTATTTCGATATCTTGCATTTTTATTGCCGTTACATCAATTCCCCAAGGGGTAGTTTCAGTATCAACAACCTTTTTAATTTCAGAGGCGATCCTTTCTCTCTCAGTCAAGAGCGTGTCTAATTCGACCCCACCAATAATATCTCTTAAAGCAGCAACCGAGTACTGAGAAACAGCGTAGGGATAATTTTCAACTTTCAAAACAGCATCTTCGGCTTTCTCGACCCTAAAATATACTACCGCATTAACCCCCACTGGCACATTATCTTTCGTTATTGCTTCTTGTCTCGGGACATCGATTGTAGTAATTCTCATATCAACTCGAATCATTTTTTGAATAGCGGGACAAACCCATCTAAGACCGGGAGGAAGGGTGGTGGAATATTTCCCGAAAGTTAAGACAACCCCTCTTTCATATTCGTTAATTATTTTTAATCCTCCTAAACCAAAAAAGACAAAAAGTAAAAATAGTATCAAATACCACATAAATTTTTTAAATCATTGATTAAAATGACCTTTATAAATATAATAGCATTAATGAAAATAATCGAAAAGAAAAAAGAATTAGGAAAAGTAAATCAAAAAATTAGAAACTGTAAAAAATGCAATTTATGGAAAACTAGAAATAGGGTGGTGCCGGGAGAAGGATCGATTGGTGCCAAAGTCATGATTGTCGGGCAGGCTCCCGGAGCAGAAGAGAACAAGACCGGTAAGCCGTTTATAGGAAGGGCAGGGAAATTTTTAAATCAACTTTTAGAAATGGCTAGAATCAAGAGAGAAAAAATCTTTATAACCTCACCAATTAAATGTTTTCCGCCGAAAAACCGTAAGCCGACGAAAAAAGAAATTGAATCTTGTTTGCCTTATCTAAAAAAGCAAATTGAAATTATAAATCCTGAAAAATTTATTTTGCTTGGCGATGTTGCTTTTTCAGTATTTTTTCCTTATAAAAAATTAAAAGATTTTCGAGGGAAATGGATTAAGAGAGGAGGAAAAGAATATTTCATCGCTTATCATCCAGCCGCCGGCCTTCGTTTTCCCAAAATCAGAAAAACTTTAGAGAAAGATTTTAGAAAATTAAGGATAATTTTTAAAAAAACACTAACCCCTTGAGAAATTTCTATTTAAATTTCCTTTAAATTATTGTTTCTTGGTTTGAAGGAAAGGTAACAGCTTTTTTGATATCTTTTTCTCCTTTTAAGAATTTAAGAATTCTGGATATCCCAAATCCACAACCCGCATGAGGAACGCTTCTTTTTTTCACTTTCTCTAAATACCAGGCAAAATCATCTAAACTTCCCTCTTTTTTAATTAATCTTTTAAACATTCTTGAGTTTTCTAATCTCCATTTTAACTCCTCAAATTTATGGACTCGCTGGGCTGCTCCAACTGCTTCCCCACTGACGGGTAAAATCAAATCGGCTGATAAAACATATTTTGAGTTTTCTGGGTCGGGTATCATATTGAAGAATTTTTCAACTTCGATTTCCTTTCCATGATCAAAAAGGGGATTTGGGTAATGGGTAATAAACAAAGGTTGGTCACCGAATTTTTTGAGCAGTTTTTGTTCGTCTCGCCATTTAATATCGTCTCCAAAATGAAGATTCAAAATTTTAATTGCTTTTTCATAAGTAATTTTTGGAAAAACCGGTTTCACTTTCTTTAATCTCTTTAAAATCGCAGAATTAATCTCCAAATCATTTTTTATTTTTGTCTGCAAACTTAGAATGTCTTTGACAACATTATAAATGACCTTTTCAATGTATCTCAACAATTCTTTAAAATTACCGGCAAACTCAATTTCTAGCATTGTAAATTCGGTCATATGACGATCATC
>Ga0172364_10003204_pt1 | contig 13049 bp, 11 predicted proteins | sample LakKivSesite10cm_FD_114545 | JGI IMG/M metagenome (GOLD analysis project Ga0172364, IMG submission 114545) | Sediment microbial communities from Lake Kivu, Rwanda - Sediment site 10cm | ecosystem: Environmental > Aquatic > Freshwater > Lake > Sediment | place: Rwanda: Western Province, Lake... | reverse complement strand
TGAAGCGTCAGGGCTATGAGGTGGGCATTCTGGATGCCGATATCACCGGGCCAAGCATTCCGAGGATGTTCGGCCTCAAGGTTCAGCCCAGCGGCAACGAGAATGGACTGCTACCGGTACTCTCGAAGTCAGGAATCGAAGTCATGTCCATCAATCTACTCCTGCCTAGTGAGGACGATGCCGTCATCTGGCGCGGTCCGCTCATCGGCCGGGCCATCACTCAATTCTGGGAAGAGGTGCTCTGGGGAAAGCTGGATTACCTGGTTGTGGACCTGCCGCCGGGGACAGCTGATGCTCCCCTTACCGTGATGCAGCAACTACCGATATCAGGGATAATCATCGTCTTTACTCCCCAGGACCTGACGGTGATGGTTGTTCGTAAAGCAGTCAAAATGGCGCGGCAGATGGGGAAACACATTCTTGGTGTAATAGAGAACATGAGCTATCTATATGTACCCGAGATTGATAAGAAGGTTGAACTTTTTGGTAAGAGCCGTGGAGAAGAGATGGCGCGGGCAGCTGATGCCCCGCTTCTGGGGCAGTTGCCCATAGACCCGGAACTAGCGAAACTCTGCGATGAAGGTAACATTGAGCGTTATGATGCCGACTTAGTAGCTAGACTTGGCAAGTCTATCTCCGAGTTAGCCAAGCCGCTTTCCGCGAGGAGTTAATATGATTGAAGTCACGGACAAGGCGATTTCCCCGGAGGTGGTAATCGCTAGGGTTAAAACTAATGGTAGTGGATGTGTGGTCGATTACGCCGGGCTGATTCGTGACCGCTCTCATGGCAAGCCGGTGCTTTCGGTGGAGTATCAAGACTCTAAAGGAAAAGCCGAAACAATGCTGCGGGAAATCGCCAGCGAAGCCAGCCAGAAATGGCAGGTGGAAAACATCGCCATATCCCACATGATAGGCAAACTGATGGTCGGCGAGATTAATCTGGTAGTTGCCGTAGCCTCAGCCCATCGCCGTGAAGGCTTTGCTGCCTGCCAGTATATCATCGACCAGTTCAAGCAGAGATTACCTACAAGGAAGGTAGAGACTTACCAAGATGGCAGCATCAACGTAGAGGAGGCAGGTCAGCAAACGCAGGAATGAGCACGAAGCAAGAAGAATCTGGCAATGTATTCTCGAAAACGGTGATTGACCATGTCACTAATCCGAGAAACGCAGGCAGCATGGATAGCGCTGATGCTTACGCCTCGGTGTTGGGCCCGTGCGGCGATAATATGGAAATGTGGCTCAAAGCCAGGGATGGGAGAGTGAAAGATGTTGCCTTCTGGACCGACGGGTGTGGTGCTACTATCGCCTGCGGCAGCATGGCAACCGAACTGGCTAAGGGCAAGACATTAGGCGAAGCGCTTGCCATTAGTGCCGAGGTTATCGCTAGGAACCTAGGAGGGCTTCCCGACGACCATGCTCATTGCGCTGGGCTTGCTTCCCTTACTTTGAAGAAAGCCATCATAGAATATATGAATTTGCAGAAGGAGCCGTGGAAAAAGGCCTACAGGAGACAGTAATTCATGGCTGATTCAATGGGACATACCGATAGCTCGCCCTTTGACTTCTTGGCGATGGCGTATGATGCCTGGTTTGAAGAGGAGGGAAAGCTTATCTTTGCTATAGAGGTCAGAGCTCTGCAGGAGGTGCTACCACTGCTGCCCAAACTATGGCTTGAGGTAGGAGTAGGCAGTGGGCGTTTCGCTCAAGCGCTAGGTATAGAGACCGGGATAGACCCATCAGTTAGGCTCTTGGAAATGGCACAAAGTCGGGGAATAACAGTATTTCGGGCCAGGGGTGAAGAGCAGTTCTTCGACGAGGAAACTTTCGGTACAGTGTTCCTCATTGTAACGCTCTGCTTTGTTGATTCGCCGATAGCAGTGCTTCAAGAGACGCGCCGTATCCTTAAACCGGAAGGTAAGATAGCGCTAGGTCTGGTATTGCGGGGAAGCCCCTGGGGCAAGTTTTACCAGTCAAAGAAAATGGAGGGGCACCGTTTCTATAAGTACGCCACCTTCTACAGCTATCAGGAGGTAGAAACGTTGCTCATAGATTCAGGGTTCGCCATTGAGAAGGTTGTATCCACCCTTTTCCAGAAACCCGCCGACGTGAAGGAAATAGAAGCTCCACGAGTTGGATTTTCTGTTGATGCCGGCTTCACTATAATTGTCGCCGGGAGAACCGCAGGTTCTGGAGATAAGGAAGTGAGCTAAGATGTCTATTATCTACGGTCCGGTGCCGTCCTGGCGTCTAGGGAGGTCATTGGGCATAGACCTTCTCTCTACTCAGGGAAAGACGTGCTCCTTTGACTGCGTCTATTGTCAACTGGGGAAGACGGTTAATTTCATGACAGAGCGTAAGGAGTTTGTATCGATTCCCAGTCTGGTCTTAGAGCTGGGGCAGGTCAGGGGCATATCGGCTGACTACGTCACTTTCTCGGGGGTAGGGGAGCCAACTCTAGCCAGCAACCTAGGGCAGGCAATTAAAATCGTCAAACCAGTGCTGGGACTGCCAGTCGCGGTGCTAACTAACTCCTCTCTCATGCCCAGAGAAGACGTGCGTCAGGAGCTTGCCCGAGCAGATGTTGTGGTAGCGAAACTGGATGCACCCAATGAGAAGCTGTTTCGTGCCATCAACAAGCCTAGTGCAGGGTATTCCCTGAATGAAATATTAAAGGGTATCAGGCGATTCCGGTTGGATTTTAGTGGCAAGCTGGCTCTGCAAATAATGTTTGTTGAAGCAAATAAAGACTATGCACCAGAAATGGCGAGAGTAGCAGAACAGCTTTCGCCGGATGAGGTGCAGCTCAACACCCCGCTACGGCCTTGTGCCGCTAAACCTTTGCCACTCGAAGATATCAGCGCCATACGGCAAGTATTCTTGGGATTCAGAAATGTGCTAACAGTGTATGGGGCACCAAGACCAGCAGTCGCCCCATTGAATGTGGAGGAAATTCGCCGGCGCAGGCCGGAAAAGGAGAAATAGGTCATGGAAATCAGGATAGCTACATTAAGTGAGAACACAGCAACCTACGGCTTCCTCGCTGAGTGGGGGCTGAGTATCCTGGTCGAGGTAGATGGGCTGAAGACCCTAGTAGACACCGGACTGAGCTTTTCGGTAGTACACAACGCCCAGCTGATGGGTATCGACCTCTCTACAATTGACCGAATAGTTCTCAGCCACGGTCACGCTGACCACAGCGGTGGGCTACGGGACGTGCTGAAAGTGAAGGGCGAGGTAGAGGTAATTGCTCACCCTGACATATGGGATGCTAAGTATGTCCAACGTGATGGTGAAGCAGAGGAGCAATATTGCGGAATACCATTCTCACGGGAAGAACTGGAAAGCCGGGGTGCCCGATTCAACCTGACAAGAGAGCCAGTCCGCATCAGCGAGAACATCATGATCACAGGGGAAATTCCCATGGTTACAGGGTATGAGGAACTTGAAAATAACCTCTTCGTTAAAGAGAGCGGTGCGCTCCAGCAAGACCAGTTAGCCGACGACCTTGCCTTAATTATTGACACCGAGTTTGGTCTGGTTGTTATTCTCGGCTGTGCCCACAGGGGTATAGTTAACACCATCCGCCGTGCCCAGAGTCTCACTGGTAAGGAGCTAATTTATGCCGCAATTGGTGGCACTCACCTCTTCCGGGCTTCCAAAGAGCGCATTGAGAAGACAATAGCTGACCTTAAGGGAGTGGGCATTCAACGGCTAGGTGTTTCCCATTGCACCGGTTTCAGTGCAACAGCGCGACTAGCCCAAGAGTTTGAGGATATCTTCTTTCTTAATAATGTGGGTACCCGGCTTACCTTGCCGTAGTCGGCAGGGAAATATCAGATGCTTAAGATTGAGTTGGTTCCAGACCTGACCCACTGCATTGAGACGGTGACCAAAAGAGAATATGAAGAAACTCTGAGATGCTTGCTGGCAACGCGAGAGGGAGACCAGGAGCTGAAAAAGAGACTGGAACTTCTGAGCATCTTTCTGGAGACGGTAGACTTCAGGAAGCTTCGCCAGGAGTCGGAGAAACACCTTGTGGAAGGAAGAAAAGTGAAATTTGTTTTCCGTCTGGAGGGGCGAACTCCGAAGTATGAGATGATAACAACGTAGGCAGATGGTCAGAAATTGTGGCGACATGAGGTCACAAAACAAGTGCAATCCGTGACTCCGTGAGAGGGAGCCTTATCCAATACTGTGATGCGTTTCGTGTTTACGAATCAACTCGGGTACAAGCCAGCAACCTGGGTCGGTCGCCATCATGTCACCAGTTTCCTCATAAGCCCTGCCTCGGCAACCAGAACAGGTCATTTTGTAGGAGCACTCCCCACATTCGCCTTTTAGTAATTCTCTTCGGCGTAGCTGAGCCAGCACAGGCGAGTTTTCCCAAATAGAAACTATGCTCTTCTCTCTAACATTGCCGAGGTTGACTTGAAGCAACATGCACGGATTTACTGCCCCGTTGCACTGAACCATGACGTAGCCCATCGGCATGCCTGCTGCACAACCCCTGCCATAATAAGGAACTCTTCTGAGCATCTCCGGCGCAAAGTGCTTGGGTTTGATCTGTTTCTCTTGCAGCAAAAGAGGGTACATGGGGCAGCCTGGCACCCTGATAACGATGGGGCAGTCCTCCTGAGACTGCGCAAGCCACTCCATGGCCTGTCTTCTCTCATCGTTGCTCAAGACCTGCTCCTTACACTCGTCCTTGGCTCGTCCGGCTACCACCAGGTCAAAGAATTCAGCAGCATCGGCTCTACAGTCCACCGCCATGCGGAGCAAGTTCTCCAACTGGGACAAGGTTTCCTTTCTGACGACAGTATTGAATTGAAAAGGAAGTCGGGTGTTCCTGCATGCCTCTACTCCTTTCAAGGTCTGATCAAAGGCACCAGCCATACCTCTAAACGAATCGTGAGTTTGGGCATCGGCTCCGTCAACTGAGATCGCAACTGCCATAACATCCGCCTCCTTCATCTTCCTGGCCGTGCTTTCATCAATGAGAGTGCCATTACTGCCGATAGTAGTTCTTATTCCTTTGTTCGAGGCGTACTTGACGACATCGAGCAGGTCTTCCCGGCACAGGGGTTCTCCCCCATCAATAATCAGCAGACCTATACCCCACCTTGATAAATCGTCAATGACACGAAAAGCCTCCTCGGTAGACAATTCATCAGAAGCAGCTTGGTCCACTGACTCACTGTAGCAGTGCTTGCACTTCAAATTGCACTTTTGGGTAATGCTGTACGAAACCATGAACGGCGGACGCATCTGCATAGACAAATCCTCCTCACCTGCAATGGCACCGTGTGTATCATACAATCACAGGCACAGCTTCTGCAACTCTTGGCGGAAGCCGATCCATATAAAACGGAAAGCTAGTGAGTTTAGCCAGGTAACATTTGTCAGGATCGTTCAATCTGTTAATCGAGGGGGCCGAGAGCCAATGGGTTTGTCACACATTAAGCTCTTGTTAAATTAAGAGACCTGAGAGATAACTAACGCTACTCAATATGAGTGGCCATACAGCTTTTATAACAATAATCTACCTAGACGTGGCAAAATGCCGGATTGGCCAATCCCGATGAATTCTTTGAAGAAATCGCCTAGCCTTTCCCTGTCCCAAGTGTCCTCGGACTCATGCTCAGCCTCATTCCTGGCCTGGCGCAGTCTAAATATACTTCGTGGCAATGCATTTGTAATCCACTTGATATCCGCCTCTAATAAGCCTTTCGAACTAAGAAACGCCACGGTCACCGGCACCCGGCATGTCTTCTCAAGGTCTAGCGCTGTGAGCGACCTATTCTTCGATTTTAAATCGAACACCAGTTCATCGTATTTGGATGTATCAATGTTCTTGTTATTATTTCTTTCTAGCCATTCTCCCATTGGATTCCATAGGCCAGCTATCAATAATTCGGTTGTTGCTATCTGTAGCTCGTTCAATATTGATTCCGTACGGGCAACTGAACCGCTGAACCAATCGCGGTCCGCACTTACGATGCTGCGTTGGGCTCTGTCAGACAATCTATTCCACAATGTCTCCCCAAAGAAGTACCTACACAGGCGATTCTCTGCTGCTTGGTCTTCCCGCTCATTCAACAAATCCCTCAGTTCAGACGGTTGTAGCTGAGCCTCGACCCAGCCTGCTGCATGTTGCCAATATTCTGGCAAACTCCAAGTTTCTCCCTTTGAATCTCTTACCTCTATTTCCTGTTTTTCATCTGGCCACTCACTTTGTGCTATCGGCCACCAAGATTTGGCTACAGTTACGAAGATAGAACAAATATCCGCAACATCTTTAAGTTTTGGGCTACTCTTTCCGGCCAGAATTGCTTCAAAACAGTCTACAGGTTCCTGAGGGTCCAAGTCTTGCATCCAGGGTGATTTCTCCCAAACGTCGCCGACACTGTTGATCAATGATACTGATGCTTCTGCTTTGGGATTCGAGAACCCATATTTAGGGAATTGATGACTAGCAAGCATATTGTTAACGTAACAACCCACTAATGATTCCAACGCCTTTTCATATTGCCCATCCGATTTTTGAATACGAAACTGAGTGGCAAAAAGAAATGACCCTATCGCGAATAGTGAGACTGAGTATTCCGGCCCCCAAGGTTTAAGATTGCCACTGGCTTTGTTACACCTATTAAACACGTTTATCGTTCTAGTTAAGCTTTCTCTGGACCTTTCCGAATATTGTTCTAACTTCAGAAAGCGAGCCAGACGACTTGATTCAACGTAAAGATGGACATGAAGCGCGATGGGATCTTCATATTCATCCGGGATATAAGGAACGAATTTTTTCTCTGATAGTTCATCAAGTTTATCAGCAATGATCTGAGCCAGTTTTTCCGGGCCTGCAAGTATACAATCTCTTATCTCTGGATCCATGAACCCGCCGCCTTTTGGTGCGTCTTCCAATTGCCGGTTGATCCAGTATTCCGTACGTTTTTTGAATTCTCCTGGCTCCATGCTCTGCAGATAGAAACGCCAAAATAACTCACAGGTATCCTGTAGGAGGCTTTCCTCTTTCTCAATTCTTTGGAGTAAAACCAGGACTACAGGTGGGTCCGGAATCCAGCTCATTCCCCTTCTCTTAATTCACCAAAGACTAATTAGTGTGTCATGACCAAAACTATGTTGGGCTCCAACCGTCGTCAGACACTAACTCGTTAAACTCAGTATAGCAGCCCCTGTTTTGATTTCCTTACGGTTTTCTCCAAGCGCTTGATAGAATTCGTCCCAGTCTGTCCAAATACGGGAGCGGGCAAGTTTCAGAACCGGGGCTACGTAACACAGACAACGTTTCAGCTTTCTAGCCCTTTTCCCGTATTAGTAACTATACCAGACCGTTTTTAATCGCCTGTTTGACGCTTTCAACGTTGTAGTACCATTTCCCTTTCAATTGGGTACCTTGAATTTTACCTTTTTTCGCCAAAGACACAAGCCTGGCAGTTTTTATATTGGTGAGTTTCCTTATTTGTTGTGCATCCAGGTATTCACCGAGTTCCTGCTTTAAGTATGTGTCTTTCAGACTATGACCGATACGTTCCTGTTCTATGAAGTTTTTTAGTTTATTACCGCCAACTTCAATGAGAATGCCAATATAAGAAGATCTTTCTCCGTCGATGAAAACCCCTTCTTCCGGTTGAGCTTTCTTTTTCATTTCATGCTATCACCATGGTTCAATTATTCCTTCCCTCTATCACTTTTATCTTCTGCCCTCAGCCGTAACAAACCATCCGTCTTGCATAGCTAATTCGATCAGATGAAACATTTGAGCGGCACTTTGAATTAGGGCTTGGCCTCTTTGTGGATGTAATCTGTCTTCGGGATCTCTCCAAATGAACCTGTAACCCATTTCATCCGGAGAACCGTCATCGTAACGGTATCTGCACCACTGAAAGCATAGGTTCCATCCAGAATTGTGTTCTCTTGCTTCGTGAATTATCTCTATGTTTGCTGTAGCCACTCAGTTTTCTCCTTTTTGTCTGGAGTCATTTATTCCTTCCCTCCACCACCGCTATTTCCTCCTCCGTCAGCTCGTACAATGCGTATACCATCTGGTCAATCTGGTGCTCTAGTTCCTCTACTTTTGCTTGCTTGGCAGGACTGGAAAGGTAGTTTTTGTCTGTGGTCGTGGCTAGAATCATGTCCACAGTAGCTATAACTCTATCTCTAATCTGACTGTCTGCTTCTGGAATGGGGAATCTCTTAACGTACTCATTGATCCAACGGGTAACGCCCATTCCACTCGTTTGTGCTATCATACCGAGGTAAAACTGCATGAGTTGTGAATTTAGAATACCTAGCAAATACTTCGCGGGAATCGTTGGAGGTGGTAGTAAAAAATAGGCACTATTCAGCAAATATACCTCTTCATCACACAACGCAAATCGCCCTTCATCAGTCAATTCTATCCAGATGATTTTTTCTCGCTTGAAGTCGTCATAAAACGAACAGTTTCTCAGGTTTGTCCAGTGGTCACCTTGAGCCCCCCTGTTCTTAAACTCTTCACCGAACGAGTCTAAATATTCGGATATAGTTGGATAATCCCGAGGTACGTTAATACCATTCCTAGTAAGTAAAAGATACTGTTTTTCGCTAAAGTAGCCATACCGAAAGATGTCTCTGCCCCTAAGTACTGGTTTTATTAGGGCAGCATTCTTGGCGTCTTTCTTTAACAATTCAGCTTTTGTCGTCTCATCTAACAAAAAGGCTTCGTTAAATCCTGTAGCAATACCTAATCGTATTTTTGTCTTAAGACTATCCAGCGTTTTTCCTGCACTTTCCATTTTCCTTACAACGTGCAGCTTGTCCAACGAGGTCAAGCTCCAAGGTTCTGCTAAGAAATCGCTTTGAGAATAATACTGGCTATTCTGGCTTATGAATCTGGTGAAATCAGTACCATCCCTGTTCGATGCACTAACGACAAGGCACTTTTGCTCCTGAGAATCATGCTTTCTCTGGACAATTATTATTGCTGTGTTTACTATTGAAGCCTCGAACACTTGATAATCCTCGACATTAATCAGTTCTAAGAGTACTGTCTGTTTCGTGAGGATATTTCGCAGTGGAGCTCCATACTTTGCCTTGATATATGAATTAGAAGTTATATAGCATAGGCTGCCTTTAGAATTCAGGATATTTACCGCTAGTTCCAAAAAATAGCAATACAAATCAGCAAATGGCTCAAAGCATTTGAATCGCTTTTGCAGGTATTGCTTTGAATCCAATTTGTCATGACTTATATACGGCGGATTAGCTATGACTATGTCAAACCCGCCTTTCTCATGGAACACTTCAGCAAAGTACAGCTTCCAGGCAAAGAAGGGTTTTACTTTGAGTCCGGTGGTGAATTCCTTGAGCTGCCTTTCTGCCTGGGCAAGGTCGAACTTGTAATTCCTGTTCAGTGTTTCCGTGTCTTTTCTTATCGCCTCATTTCTCTGTTCGATGTCCGGAACAGAGGCATACCTCCGCTCGATATTTTTCAGCTTGGTGTAGTATTCAGCTTTTTGGGTTTTTAGTTTGCTCTCGAATATCTGCTCGATGAGCTTATCTATTTCGTTCTTCAGGGCTTCTTTTCTCTTCCGGTCAGGCTCGTACTGAAACTCGCTTTTCTTGTTCTGGTATCGGGAGATGAGTTCGTCCGTTTCATCCTTCATCAACTTGGCAGGAGCATCCGAATCCTCGGCGTCCAGGTTAATGCCCATAAACTCGGAAATCAGACTATTACCCTGCATCAGCTTAAAATCAAGGTTTGGCAGAGGTTCTATGCCCCAGTTTGGCTTAGGTCTATCTATTCTTTCATCCACCAGTAGAGCGATGAAGAACCGCAGCTTGGCTATCTCAATAGCAATCTGCTGTATGTCCACGCCGTAAATGCACTTCTGAATCAGGTAAAGCTTTCTGCCGTAGTTGGAATTCTTTTCTGCAAATTGCTCATTTATCTGTTTTACCAGTTTCTGCTTCAATAATGGGTCAGGGACGTCATCGACTGCCCTTAACTGAGCTTCCTGCCAAAGTCTGTTATCCGGGTCAACACGGGAAAGGACGGACACAAGCTTGTTCAGAATTCCCATCGGGAAGGCGCCCGAACCAACCGCCGGGTCCACTATCCGCAAAGCTTCCGTTAGCTGGACTACCTTTTTAGAATCGACTTCATCAAATGGATTGACCGCTTCATCCGTAATCGGTAACAGCAGTTCGTCAAGCTTGCTGTCTATATCATCGATTTCTCCCAGGTGAGTCCTGTAATACTGTTTCAGCGATTGGGTAACCATATAGTCCACGATTTCTCGCGGTGTGTAGTAGCTGCCGGTGGCTTTCCGGGCAGTGGTGGCTGTTTCCGGATTGAAGCTTGCCAGCAGGTTCTCAAATACCTTGCCCAGCAGTTCCGGGTCAAGCGCGACTTCCTGGTCGTTGGGGTCGTTTTCATCTATGGTGAAATTGTATGCAGAGAGGATATTCAGCAGCCCTTGTACCCGGTATTTTCTATTCTTGGTGCCGTAATCTCTATTCAGGTCCGCTTCTCTCTCCTCCGAGAAGAACAGGTAATTAGGCACTTTCAAGCCGATTTCTTTATCCGAAAATCCATCGAAACGAACTTCTTTCCCCGTTCCGCTTTCTTTGGCCGACCAGTCAAGACAGTCGAACAGGCCGCCGTTGAGAAACGGGATATCCTTGAAAACTGCCAGCATATCTTCCTGGTTGTTGAAGTAATCCTCATAGCGATAGATTCCGTGATCCATATAATCGGTATTCTTACCCTGGAAAGAACCGGTAAAGCGGAATTTTCTGTCTTCAATCTTGGTATTAAGAGTAGCAAAGAACAGGTTCTGCAAGATGGCTTTATAATAGGTGGTCTCATCTGCTTTAAGGCTTTTCAGCAAGGCGGACATTTTAGTTTTATCGAACAGGTTAGGTGAAACCAGCTTTCTCTCTTTCATAAACCAGATAAATATAAGACGGGTGATAAGGCGGATAACGGCGATGTTCCTGCCGTTCTCCTCATTCTCGGCGGCATCCGGGAATTTGGAGTTCTTCACCGCCCAGAAATACCAGTCCGCAATTTGTTTGTAGAAGTCCTTGGTTACCTTTTCTACCGAGAAGGCATCCTTGATTGTCTCCAAACTTGTGAACCCGCATTCTCCTACCCGTTTTTTGAAGGTAATATTAGTCTGGTCGCCGCTGACGAAGTAGGTGAAACGCCGGAAATTACTCCAGGATTTCTTCGTCCCTTCAGCCTGACCATATACTAAACTGAAGCGGAAGCTCCCGGCGGGGTCACTAAACACGAAGATTCCAGCATCGTATTTCATGTAGTCCTTGAGAATCTTCTTCGCCTTTTCATACTGGGCTTTCTTACCGCTCCGTTCGGTCAGGTCGTCCAGCACTCCGGCGGTGACCACCACCAGCTTCTCATTGGGATTGAAGACAATCTCGCCGATAGCCCGGAAGTCGGTAAACCGGTCATCATCATAAGTCGGCAGGTCATCTCCCAGCTCGACATAGTTATTGCTCACATCGCAAAAGAAGCTGTTCAGGTTACCATCAACGCCCTGGTACAGGACTTTCTCCAGAAGCTCTTTACCCATTTAAGCCTCCGATGTTTTCAACGGCGATAATGACCTCTTTGTCGAGGCTGCCTATTTTCTGCTTTACCCGGTCTAGGTAGTCTTCCCCTAGTTCCTGCCACAGATTGGACAGCTCTTCTTTGACTTCGGCAATCTTCTTTTCGTCTTTGGCAGTGGTCTCCAAGCTGGTGATACGCCTCAGCGTGTAGTCGGACAAAGTCTTGTAGTCCTCAATATCCTCAATCAGGTTCAGCAGAAAACGTTCAAATTCGCGGTAGTTGCCGGTCTTATCCGCCAGAAGCGTCTTGATATTGTTGTACGCCTTCTTTTCCAGGCTCAGTTCGCTGGACGGAATACTGGCCTTTTCCCTGAGCTCTTTTATGATGGAGTAGTTGTCCCAGAACTTTTCACTCAGCGGCAGAGGCTTCTCATCCCTGCCACAGCGTATCAGAGGCAGCGCCTCTTCAAAAAGCATCTCCTCCGGCTCTTTCCCATCACCAGAAATCTTCCGTATGAATAAGCCCTGCCCCTTCTTGATAAAGACCGTGAGCACATATTCATTGTACTTCTTGGCGACCTTAATTCTGGACGGCAGGTCTTTGATTTTCTGCTTGGTCTCCTCATCAATTGCGGCATACATCCGGCGGAGGCCGGTCTGGAAGCTCTCTTCCTCGAGGTTGTCCGGGTTCTCTTGAATCTTCTCAAACAACCTGGCGGCGGTAGGCTCCTCATCCGGCTCGAATATCTTGGCATCTTCTCCGAGCGTGTTGTGAATCAGGAACATCTTTTCAGTGGCAATTTGACGGCTCTTGACGTATTCGGCGCCCTGCACAGTGGGGAAGAAGTTGTAAATATAAAGGTTGTCGAAGACCTTCTTACTGATGCGGTTGATTCTGCCGACACGCTGGACAACGCGGGTGGGGTTCCAGGGGATATCAAGGTTGATTACCGCGCCGGCACGGTTTAGATTAAACCCTTCCGACATCTTGTCCGTGGCGAGTAGGATTTGATACCTGTTGTTCTGGTTCCTATAGGTAGTATCAAAGTTGCTTATTATCTCGGTAGCCTTGCCCTTGCTGAAGTCGCCTTTGACGCTGATTAGCTGACCGGAGAATTTCTCTTCCAGATAACCCTCTACATATTTTACAGTGTCTATATACTCGGAAAAGATGACCACTTTTCTGGCTGGTTCCGTGGGTTTATCCTTTGTTTTCATTATCTGTGCCAAATCGTTCGACAGCCTGGCCAGCTTGGGGTCATTTTCCACCAACTTCAACCGGCCCAATTCATCCAAGATGTGGTCAAACAGTTCAAGGTCGCTCTTTATGTCAGAAAGGAATTTATCTTTCTCTGCAAACTCATCCACGTTATAAACTTTGTAGTGCTTGGGGTAGATGCCGGAGGTTAGCCTTTGCTCAAATTCCTGAAGCTCATCCTTGATTTCGTCTTCGTCCCACTCGTATATCTGGT
>Ga0172364_10003203_pt1 | contig 13050 bp, 12 predicted proteins | sample LakKivSesite10cm_FD_114545 | JGI IMG/M metagenome (GOLD analysis project Ga0172364, IMG submission 114545) | Sediment microbial communities from Lake Kivu, Rwanda - Sediment site 10cm | ecosystem: Environmental > Aquatic > Freshwater > Lake > Sediment | place: Rwanda: Western Province, Lake... | reverse complement strand
CGAAGAGTTCAATACCCCCGAGAGGATTTCGAATCTCGTGGGCGACACCGGCCAGCATGGCTTTGAGTTCCCGTTCCCTTTCGATAACGCTGTTTCGCATCTCTTCCATGGTTTGTGCCAAAAGTCCGATCTCTCCTTTTCCAAGGGAAGGGACAGGTTCGCTTACGTCCCCTTGGCCAATCTGCCTGGATGCTTTTACTAATTTCCATAGAGGACCTGTGATGGTTCGAGCCATCAGCAACCCCAGAATGACTGCCACAAATGCAGCAGCGATCCCAATCCGATAGAGCCGTTCACGCATCTGAAAAACGGCACCGAGAAACGAGATACTGCCATCAACACCGACACCTCCCACGAATTGTTCGTTTTGTAGGAGGGGAGCAAATCCTGTCATGGTTGGTTCTTTGTCAATACCTTGAAAAAGGATGGAATGAGCCGATCTACCCTTCTTTATTTCTTCTATTTCTGTACGATAAAATTGGAGCCGGAAATAGGAGTTTCCTGGGTCGGTGGTTTGTTCGGTATCGAGAAGACTTTTTCCTTCCATGTCGAAGAGAAAGATCCGTTTCACCTGAGTTGCTTTTTTCATGCGTAAAAGCCGGTGGAGAAGATGCGTCTTGGTACGTGATCCAATGCCTTCCACTAAGAAACCGATTTCTTCCTCTTCAAACTGGACAGAGACAGCGTTGGCAACAGCCATCAGTTTTCTGCCCACTTCAGCTTCCAGACTCTGGCGGATGGTCCAATGGAGCATCCGCCCACTGATGAAGAGAATGGCAATAACCAAGATAACGAAAAGGGATATAATACGGTAATGGATACGATGGAAAAACATAATCCATGCCTTGTAAAAATGAGTAAAGACCCCCCGCTTAGGAATCAAGTTGTTCGGCCACATTTTCCCCCGATTTCGCATCCACCTTCATCAACAAGATGCCTCCCACTACAAAAAAGAAAACAAGGGACAGGATCCCCATTCGACTTGTCTCGGCAAATTGAGAAGCTATCCCAAAAATTGCTGGACCCATGACACCGGCGAATTTGCCGCTGATGTTGTAAAAGCTAAAGAATTCGGCCGATTTTTCTTTTGGAATCATGGCGCCAAACAGCGAACGGGAGAGCGCCTGGGTGCCGCCCTGAACCAGTCCCACAAAGAAAGCCAGGATCCAAAAATGGATGGCTTTGGTCATGAAAAATCCACCTGTTGCAATCAGGATGTACACGCTCAGTCCGATGAGGATGCCTCTTTTGGCTCCGATTCGTTCGGCCAATTTACCAAATACCAATGTAAATGGAATTCCGACAATCTGTGTCAACATCAGCGCACCGACGAGATCCATTGTTCCAATGCCAATTTCGTCGCCATAGGCTGTGGCCATTTTGATGATGGTTCCGATGCCGTCGTTGTAAAACCAGAAAGCGATAATAAAAATAAAAAGCTGTTTGTAAGATCGAATATCCCGAAAAGTAGCAGAAAGGCGCTGGATGGCAATTTTCAGAGGATTATTCCCACCCAATCCCGGTCGTACACCATGCGGTTCAGGCACCCTTCGGAATAGAGGAATCGAGAAAACTGCCCACCAGATGGATACGCTTAGGAAAGAGAGTCGCATCCCAAGAACAGGAACAGCTTCATGGCTTGATTGGACAATTGTTTTTGGAAGAAACCAAATCATACAAATGTTGGCAGCCAAAAGCAATCCTCCGCCGACGTAACCCAGCGTGTATCCTTTGATCGAAATGCTGTCTATTTCTTCTGGACGAGCAATGTGAGGAAGCATGGAATCGTAGAACACTTCACTTCCGGCAAAACCGATATTTCCAAGAATAAACAGAATGGATACCCAGGCCCATTGGCCAACGCCGGTCAATGTCAAAAGAGACGTGGACAGCACACCCAATCCGATGAACATGGCCAGAAAACGTTTTTTGGAGGACCCGTAGTCTGCCACAGGGCCCAGCATGAGTGAAAGTAGAGCCACAACCAGCATTGCGATAGATGCTGTGTATCCCCAAAACGAGGTGGCCAAGTGGTGCTGGCTTTCTGGAAGCGTGACAGCCGCGACGTTTCTGAAAAAAATGGGCAGGAGCGCCGCCATCACGGTAGTGACAAAGGCGGAGTTTGCCCAATCATACATGCACCAGGCATGAATGATTTTCGAATGTGTTTGGTTTTTCATCAGAAGTGACAGGAATCAATAAAAGCAGTAAACATGTATTCTGGTCTTTTAGTATTTAAACTTTTGCAAATGTAACAAAACATCAGCGAGAAAGAACGAATTTTAAAAAATGGTCATTCTATTCCTCTCCCTCTAAGGGAGAGGGGCCTGCCTGCCGAAGGCAGGCCTGCCTGCCGAAGGCAGGCCTGCCTGCCGAAGGCAGGCCTGCCTGCCGTTAGGCAGGGTGAGGGTTTATACGATTTTCAGAAATAATGCCTTGATAATCCATGAACCCTCTCTTCATCTCTCCCTTACAAAGGGAGAGAAACGATTGTAGCATTATTTCTGAAAATCGTGATTTAAAAGGCATTTTTGGAAAATCGCTCTTTTAACACAACTTGTAATCTATAAAAACCTGTTCATCATGAAACTTGCAAAAGTTCAGTTAGTATCCATTTTAACTGCGGATCAGTGCAATCAACCGACCCATGGCCCTGCGGTATCCTTTTTTCCCGGAGGTTACAGCGGCAAGCACCAAAACATCATCCAACGCATTAAAAAAACGGAAAACCAGTATTCTTTTGTCCTTGCCACGTACCATGATTTCCTTCACAGGAAGATCGTTCTCTAGTAGTTTAACAATGTCTATCAGGGAGAAGGCAAATTCCAACACATTTTCCTGGCTGTAAGCCGATGACATTCCACAGCCTGCCATGACAAATCCTTCGGAAGAGAAAAGATAACTGCTTTCCCAACGTCCTTCCTTACAGAATTTTTTCATAGCAGATTCAATCTGGTCTTGCATAGAAGCTGCTTTCGAATTGCCTGTCTCAACGTTGGTCGTCATGCACTCATCCTTTTTTCTTCGAGCTGCGACTGCACATGCGTTACGACCTGCTTAATGACCTCCTTCAAGGTGGTAAAGACGCCGGTTCCTTTCATAGCAACTGCTTCGAAAGACGGCACGTTGAAAAGATTTAGTTTTTTGTCCATATCTGCAACAGCCTCTATAGACGGAAGATCCCGTTTGTTGTATTGGAGAACCCAGGGAAAGTTTTCCAAGGACTTGCCGTCCATAATGAGGTGCTTTTCCAGATCGAGAAGGGTATCGAGGTTGGCGTCCATCATTTCCTTTTGAGAGTCCGCAACGAAGACAATGCCGTCCACACCGTTCAGAACAACCTTCCGAGTGAGATCGTAGTGGATCTGTCCCGGAACCGTGTAGAGATTGAATTTCGGTTTTTTCCCGCCGATATTTCCTACTTCGAGTTGAAGAAAGTCGAAAAATATGGTCCTGTCTTCACGGGTTTTGAGCATCACCATGTCGCTTTTCAGAGAAGGATCAATGCGGGAATAGATGTACTTCAAATTTTCAGTCTTCCCGCTCAGACCTGGACCGTAGTAAACAATCTTCAGATGGATTTCACGCAGTGCCCAATGGATAAACATAATTTCATCCTTATTCCTCTTTAAACGTCCGGTCCAATTCATCCCCGAGGAGAGTTTGAAATTTGCGGTCGAAAACGTGCTCCAATCGGATGCCTCCTTCTTCCTCTTCCGAAAGAACAGGGAGCAGCTGCGAGATGGTTCTCTTGGTAAAAAGGCGGACCATTCCAAGAGCCACGCCGGATTCAAATGCCACGATCAAAAAAAAGTTTTCATTCACCGTGGATACATAAACGTTATGGTCTTTTCCTTCGTGAAGGACCATTTTGAAATTGTCTTTTTCTCCCAGAAGGCGTGCGATCTCCTTGGCGGCAGCGTAGCTGCTGGCTGTCAGTGTAGAGAGAAGGGTAGAATCCACTTTCCAGGAGCTCCCTATTTTTTGGGTCACGACCCTGCCGCTGGAATTCACGAGCAAAACAGCGGATACACGAAGCTTTTCTGCCAGATCCAAAAGGCAGCCGGATATCTTTTCAAATTGCTGCTGCGACAGAATTGTCCCCACACAATAGCGATGATTTGCCATTTCCATAGGCTGGTTCCTCTTATGATCAGCGACCCACAGAGAGACGTTCAATAAGATAGCGCGGAAGACTTTTCTTCTGCATTTTTTCCTGAACGATTTCTACAGGATAGGGCAGCCGTTTTAATTGAAACTGATTTCGATCCGTATCCAAGACACCGTAGCAGGCCCTGGGGTCACCGTCTCTCGGTTGTCCTACACTTCCCACGTTGATAATGTATTTTTTCCCCGCATGAATAGCTACCGATACCGCACTTTGAATGGAAATTTCCCCGTTGTCGTTTTGGATGAATGCTGCCGGCGCATGGGAATGGCCCACGAAACAGAGAGGGGTGGTCATGAATTCAAAATTGCGTCGGGCCTCTTCATACGTAAAAATATAGTGCCACTTCTCCGGTGCCTCTGGTGTGGCGTGGACAATGAATATGTCCCCTTCGGTGATGGCCATGGGGAGATTATTCAGCCTCGCGATGGATGTTGCGGTTAGTACTTTCTGCGTCCACTCAATGGCTTGTTTGGCATAGTCGTTAAAGCCATCGGTCGAAATTCGAGACGTTGCTGCATAGTCGTGATTCCCTCCCACCACTTCGTCGGCAACCGCCATGGTCCTCTCGATGCATTCGTTGGGCATTGGTCCGTATCCCACCAGATCTCCAAGGCAAAAAATACGGTTTACTTCTTCATATTCCAGCGCCTTCAGGACCACATCCAATGCCTCTCCATTGGCGTGGACATCAGAGAAAATACCAATTCGCACGCGTCCTCTCCTGGTCGGTAGTCGTCCACCCTGTTTTCATAGATTCCACGGACAGGTTTCAAAGTCATTTTTACAATACACGTATCTTCTTTTTGCAAAAAATGAGCCAACATGGATTCGCCTTCACTATGTTCTATCCTATTGTTCCATTTTGAAGTAGTGCTGTTCCAACATGAAAAATTACATCATATCCACAGGATCTACATCAATGGCCACACGAATATCGTAAAAGCGGATTTTCTTGTGAAAGGCAAGAACTGCATCCCGGATGATTTCTCTGACTTTTTTACCCGTGGGATCCTGCGTCCGTTTGGATCGAAAGATGATCTGGTATCGGTACATCCCCCGAATTTTAGAAAGGGGCGAAGAGGCGGGCCCCAAACATTGGATGAACGGACTGGAAGGAACACAGTCGGCGAAAATACGAGCCGCTTCGGCCACCCGTGTTTCTTTTCCTCCTTTAAATCGGACAACGATCAATTTCCCCCACGGGGGATAACACAGCTCTTTTCGCTGCAGGATTTCCCATTGGTAGAATGCTTTGTAATTCTGTTCCATGGCAAATTGGAGAACAGGGTTTTTCGGAGAAAACGTTTGTATGCACACTTCTCCCTGTTGATCTCTTCTTCCCGCCCTGCCGGCCGCCTGAGTCAAAAGCTGGTACGTTTTTTCACCTGCCCGAAAATCCGGAAAATAGAGTCCTGTATCTGCCGAGATGATTCCTACCAGATTCACACCCGGGAAATCGTGTCCCTTGGCCACCATCTGGGTTCCAAGAAGTACGTCGCCTTTCCTTTTCTCGAATTCGGTGATGATCTTTTGATGCGCTCTCTTTCGTCGTGTCGTATCCTGATCCATGCGGTAGAGTCGGGCCTGTGGAAAGTGTTTGTGAACTTCTTCTTCCACCCGCTGGGTGCCGATTCCGCGGTAGCAAAGTGTCGTTCCTCCACATACAGGGCAGATGTCTGAGGCTGCTTTGTGGAATCCGCAGTAATGGCATCGGAGCCGGTGCCCTTTCAAATGGTAAGTCAGGGTGATGTTGCAATGGGCGCATTCTTCGATGTTTCCACAGGCACTGCATCGGAGGAAGTGGGCGTATCCTCTGCGGTTTTGAAGAAGGATAATCTGTTCCCCTTTCTTCAGGTGCTCCTCCATTTTTTGTCTGAGGAGGGGAGAAAATACCCGGTACGCTTCCGCCTTTTGGGTTTCGGTTTGGTTGATCAGAGTGACCTTTGGCAGGGGGACATGGTCCACGCGATGGGTCAGTTCGCAAAGAGTGTATTTTCCTTCCAGGGCGTTGAAATAGGATTCCAAGCTGGGTGTGGCGGAACCCAGGAGGACTACACAACCGTTCAGTTTCCCGCGAACGACAGCCACGTCTCTGGCATGGTAACGGGGCGCGGGATCGAATTGTTTGTACGAACTTTCGTGTTCTTCATCTACAACAATGAGCCCCACGTTTTCGAGAGGAGCAAAAACCGCAGATCGAGGCCCCAGGGCGATCCGGAATTTGCCTTCACGGATTTTTTTCCAGGAATCAAACCGTTCCCCGGCAGACATGCGGCTGTGCAGAACGGCTACTTCATCGCCAAATGCTCCTCGGTACCGTTGAACCGCTTGGGGCGTCAGGGATATTTCTGGGATGAGAACAAGGGCTGTTTTTCCACGGGCTAAGACCTGCCGGATGGCTTCGATATAAACCTGGGTCTTTCCGCTGGCCGTGACGCCGTGCAGAAGAAAGGTGTGAAAAGTGTTCTGCTTCTGTACCGTTTGGATTTGCGATAGGGCTGCCTTTTGTTCTTGGGTCTGTTGTATTGTTTTTGGGGGTTCTGTTTCTAAATCCGGGTAGGGTTCCCGGAACGTCTCTTCTTCCCATAGTTCGATCCAGCCATTTTTCTTCAGTCTTCGGAGCGTTGAAAGATCCACTTCCAAATCGCCCCTCTCGGCCTCACCGCCGCATTTGAATAGGGTCTCCAGTACTTTTGCCTGTCGGGGTGCCCTTTTCCCGATCACCCGAATATCCTCCGGCTCAAGCTCCTCTCGAAGCGCAATCCACGTTTCACGATGTTCTTGCACTCTGGGATGTTCCAAAACAGGGATCGTTTCAATCAGCCCCCACTTTTCCAATTTTCCCAGGCTGAATCCGATGCCCTTGCTCTTTATTTGCCTTTTTACTTCCTCTAGAGAAATCTTTTCTTTTTTTTGAACCATAGAGAGGATGCGGCTTTCCGTCTCTGTGAGAGGCTCCTTTGGGGGAGGAGCTCCCTTTATGCTTTGAAGGAGGAGCCGGCTTTTCCAGTGCATGCTGGGTGGGAGTGCAGCCCGAATGACTTCTCCCCAGGAGGCGAGGTAATATTCCGCAACCCAGCACGTCAGTTTTAGCAGTTCAGAAGTTAAAAGCGGATAAGGATCAAGAATGTCCTCGATCTCCCGTAGGTTCTGAACTTCCGGCTGCGGAATGAAATCCACAACGAAACCTGTCATCTTCCGGTTTCCGAGAGGAACAAGGACCCGTTGTCCCAGTTCGATATTGTTGTGAAATTTTTCGGGAATTTCGTAGGTAAAACGTTGCAGAGGCGGGTGGGGGAAAACCACATCCACCCATTTTTTCCTGTCGGATGTGTTCACGGGTGGAATATACAAAGGGGGCAAGTGATTTGCAATTTTTTTCTTGGATATTTTTTACTTATATGATATATTTACAACGAACAACCGAACCCCTATGCTTGGATTAGGAGTCCTACGTGATTAAAAGAATTTTTATATCCATTGTACTGGGTTTGCACTTATCCATTTTCTGCGGCTGTGCCGGCCGTTATGCCATGGTTCCGTCTCAAAAAAGGGAAGTCCGTGAGCCGAATTCCCGGGCTGTGGAGCATTTTGTGGACGGCGTTATTTCGGATTTGAATCACAATTTTCCTGCCGCGCTTCTCTCATACCAAGAAGCGCTTTTGTACGATTCCACAGCGCCTGCCATTTATCTGGCAATCGGAAAAGATTATCTCATGTTGGGAAAGCAGGAGAGCGCGATTCGTTCATTGAAACGGTGTCTTGATTTAAATCCTAAGGAGATTGAAGCCAGAGAACTTCTATCGAAAATCTACATCAGCGATAAAAAGTGGGATTCGGCTGAAAAAATAATTGGCGAGATTCTATCTCTGGACAGCAATGATTTAGAAGCTTATTACGATCTGGCGCAGATTGCTCTGAGTAAAAACGATGTAGAAAAAGCGATTGCCGTGTATCGCCGCGTCCTCTCGTTACAGCCGGAGCCCGATCCTCAACTTCTTCTCCAATTGGGTGAACTTTACCTGAGTTCGGGTCATTTTGAGAAAGCAGCAGAGGTATATCAAAAACTGATTGATTTTGACCCAATGGAAGGATTGGGATATTATGGAGTGGGCTTCGCCAGAGAAGCAGCAGGAGATACATCGGCAGCCGTCATGTACTATGGGAAGGCACTGGAGTTCTCGCCGGAGTTGGTTCAGGCCAGAGCCCAGTTGAGTCGAATTTATTCCACCCGCGGAGATTGGGACGCCGCCCTTCGGGTTTTTACAGAGGCCTTGGAGAACGATTCCACAGATGTTGTGAATTGGCTTGAGATGGGAAATGTGTATAGGCAGAAGGGCGACACAACGCTCGCTTTGGAGACCTTTCAGAAGATTAAGGATCGTTTTCCTCAGGATTGGCGGGTGTATTTGGATGTGGGGCGCATCCTTTTGGACAAACAAGAGTTTTTATCGGCCTATCACGAGTTCAAGAAAATCATTGCACTGTCTTCGGAGACAATTTGGGGCTGGCTTTTCACAGGCATATCCTTGGTTCACCTGGATAGTTTGCAGCAATCCGAATCCTATCTTGAGAGAGCAGTGGATCTGGCACCGGACGATCCTTTGGCAAATTACTATATGGGATTGGTTCTGTCCCAACGTGACCGTCCGGAGGAGTCCACACCGTATCTGGAAAAAGCCTTGGAATCCAGGCCCAAATGGGTATCGGCATTGAGTGTTCTGGCAGGTGTTTACGAGACGCTGAAGGAGTATGCCATTTCAGACAGTCTGTTTCAGTCTGCGCTTGCTATCGAACCTGATAACGCCATGGTACTCAACAATTATAGTTACAGTCTGGCGCAGAGGAAGAGTCGGCTCGATGAGGCAATCACCATGGCGCTGAAAGCTCTGGGAAAAGAACCTGAGAACGGGGCCTACCTCGATACGGTTGGATGGATCTATTTCAATCTGGGAGAGTATGACAAAGCGCTTGAGTTCATTCATAAGGCCTATTCGATTCGAAAAGAGAGCGCAGAAGTAGCGGGTCATTTGGGGGAGGTGTACGACAAATTGGGAATGAAACAGAAAGCGCGTGAGGTCTGGGAAGAGGCATTGAAGTTGGATCAAGACAATCCGGAGATTCTGAAAAAGTTGGGTCGTGCCTTCAAGGAGTAGATTCTCATGGGCGGTTACCGTCTGAGGTGGGGTTTCACGTGTTTGTTTGCAACAACGATCCTTGGGTTCGGTTGTGCGGGGCTTTTTCCGGAAAAAAGACCTTTGCCAGAAATACCAGCCGATGTCCTGATACGGAACATCGAGCGGCATGCATCGCAACTGCAAACGTTTCGTGGCGATGCCAGATTGGCTGTGGTCTCTGCTGAGGGATCCTTTGGGGGATCTTTAAACGTATCCATGAAAATACCCGATTCGTTATGGGTGAAGATTGAGGGGCCGTGGGGAATAGATATAGCCACAGGACGTTTTGGAGGAGGACAGGCGCTTTTCTACAATCCGTGGGAGAATGTGGTTTACAAAGGGACGGTGGAGAAGATGCAGGAAAAGCAGCTTTTACCCTTTGACGTGGGTGTATCCCGCATGGCGCTGGGAATTTTGGGACTCCTTGTCCCGGATGCGATGGGAGCGGATTCCTTTGTGTCGCTTTCCTCAGACAGCAAGAAATACATTTTAAATTTTGAGGATGGAGAGCAGGTCTGGGTGGAGCCCAAAGGACCGGTTGTGACCCGCTGGGAAAAAAGGGATGACGACGGCGAGATTCTCTGGATTTGGGAAGCGAAAGATTTTAAAAAGAAAAAAGGAATTCGATTGCCGCAACTCGTCCGAATTACCAATTATCAACCGATGCAGAGGCTAACGCTTTTTTACGAAAAGGTCAAAGCCAACATGCCCATGGGAAATGGCTGGTGGAATATTCGCATTCCGGAAGGAGTAGAAACCGTTGAACTCTGATGCCAAATCGCGCCAAGGCAAGAGAGGGACTCTTTCCATTGTCGTGCCCCTGTATAACGAGCGGGAGTCTCTGCCGGAGCTTCACGAAGAAATTTGCCGCGTGTGTGAAGGAATGGATGTTTCCTTTGAAGTTCTTTACGTTGATGACGGCTCAACAGACGATTCGTTTCATGTTCTGGAGGCGATGCAAGGCAGAGATCCTCGGATCAAGGTTCTCCAATTTCGAAAAAATTGTGGGAAAGCCGATGCACTTTCTGCCGGTTTCTCCGCCGCCAAAGGGGAAATGATCGTCACCATGGATGCCGATCTTCAGGACGATCCGGCGGAAATTCCTCGCCTCGTGGAAAAATTGAATGAGGGATACGATCTGGTCTCCGGATGGAAAAAGAAACGAAAAGATCCCCTTTCGAAAACGGTTCCGTCAAGACTGTTTAACCGAGTCACCGCACTGTTCACAGGAATTCCGATCCATGATTTCAACTGCGGGTTCAAAATGTACAGGAGGGAGGTCGTACAGTCTTTGTACGTGTACGGCGAACTCTACCGATACATTCCGGTACTGGCAAAATGGGAAGGGTTTCGCATAGGAGAAATCCAGGTGCACCACCGGCCCAGAAAATACGGAAAGACCAAGTACGGATTTTCTCGGCTCCTCAACGGATTTTTGGATCTCATCACAGTGATGTTTCTGAGCAAATATACCAAGCGTCCTCTCCACCTGTTTGGACTCTTCGGCCTTTTTTCCTTTCTTTCTGGTTCTGGCATTACGATCTATCTCGTTATTCTCAGAATTACAAAGGCGACATATCTGAGCAATCGCCCCCTTCTTTTCATCGGTGTGCTGCTCGTCATATTGGGCATCCAGTTTATTTCTATCGGTCTTCTGGGTGAGATGATCGCCCGGTCTTACACTCCAGACCACAGATACTCGATTCGGCGCACTCTGGGGGTATAGAGTGCGGATTGTTCTGGTCGGCACAGCCTATCCTTTGCGCGGGGGAATTGCCCATTACACGGCTTTGCTCTACCGTCATCTCACGAGGAAGGGACACGACGTGGAGGTCCTTTCTTTCAAGCGGCAGTACCCTGCCTTTCTTTTTCCAGGGAAGACGCAAATTGACGAAGGCGTAGAACTTATTCCCCTCCGATCGGTTCCGCTGCTGGATTCTACGAATCCTGTAAGTTGGATTCGGACTTTCTTCTGGCTGAAAAAAAGCAGAGTGGATCTTCTTCTCTTCAAGTACTGGATGCCTTTCTTTGCTCCCTGCTATGCCACGGTGGCTTTTCTGGCCAGGACCTTTCTCAACATTCCCATTCTCTACCTCTGTGACAATATCGTGCCCCATGAATCCAATGTTGCCGATCGGACGTTGTCTCGAATTGGTCTGCGGTTTGTGGATTTTTTCATTGTGCAGTCCGAAACCGTACTGAGAGACCTTCTCTTGTACAGGCCCGATGCAGTGTACCGCAAGGTTCCCCATCCGGTCTACGAAATTTTCCCGCCGTCCTTGCCGAAAACAACAGCGCGGAAAAAACTGGGAATCCGCGACCAGAGGGTGATCCTTTATTTTGGGTACATTCGTGCCTACAAAGGAGTACCCTGTCTCATCCGTGCCACGGCATGGGTGGTGAAAAAACGCCTTCACGTCAAGCTTCTCATTTGCGGCGAGTTTTACGAAGGACGCGAGGAAGCGCTTGATCTGATTGATCAATTGCACCTTCACGATGTCGTCCAGGTTCATGATCGTTTTATTCCCAACGAGGATGTGGGTCTTTATTTTTGCGCTTCCGATCTGGTCGTTTTGCCCTATGTGTCGGCCACGCAGAGCGGCATTGTACAGGTGGCGTACCACTACAACAAACCGGTTGTGGTGACCCGTGTTGGAGGATTGCCCGAGGCGGTTTCCGACGGCAAGACCGGTTACGTGGTTCCCCCCGAAAATCCAGAAGCCCTGGGGAATGCGATTCTTTCTTTTTATCGCGATAAAAAAGAAAATGCGTTCGTACGAAACGTGAAAAAGGAAAAACAGAAATATTCCTGGGATCGCATGGTGGAAGCCATTGAATCTTTTATGGCGAGCGGACATTAGGGCAAGGAGTCTTTTGTGGAGTACGATCCGATCAAAAAAACGGCAGGCCGTGTTTTTCGGAGGAGTGTTTTTCTGCAAAGGCTTTTTTTTGCGATGCAGGGCATTCTCTTTTTGCGGGAGTGGTACGTGAAAAGAGCTATCCGAAATCTCGATTTGAAGAAGAGAGGGGAAATTGAGATTCTGGATGCCGGTGCAGGATTTGGCCAGTACAGCTATTTCTGTGCAAAACGTTTTCGTGAAGCGCACATTCTCGGCCTCGATATCGCGCCCGATTTTGTTGCGTACGGAAACCGGTTTTTCACAAAAATGGGAATGAACAGGATACGGTTTGAACAGGCAGACATCACGACTCTGTCGTACCAAAATCGGTTTGATCTGATTTTGGCTGTGGATGTTTTGGAACATATTGCAGACGATGAAGCGCTTCTTCAGTGCTTTTTTCGTGCATTAAAAACAGGCGGACACCTGATCGTCTCAACACCCACTGTGTATCGGAAGAACCCAAAGGATGCCGGATTTGTGGCAGAGCATTTTCGGGAAGGATATTCGGAAGAAGGCATTTATCACAAATTTGGCAAAGCGGGATTTCGCATCGGAAAGCTTGTCTATGCCTACGGATTCTGGGGCGATCTTTCGTGGCGGTTGGGAATACGGAATACAGGCAGACTATTCGGGAAGGTATTCTTTGGCAGACTCCTGGCCTTTTTTTATTTTTTTCTGGTTTTCCCTTTTGTTTTCATTTTGATGGGTATGGATTTTTGTCGTCCAAACAAACAGGGAACCGGATTCATCATTGACGCTTTGAAATCTGCTTGATTGATATGAAGAAAGTGCTCATCAT
>Ga0172364_10003202_pt1 | contig 13051 bp, 6 predicted proteins | sample LakKivSesite10cm_FD_114545 | JGI IMG/M metagenome (GOLD analysis project Ga0172364, IMG submission 114545) | Sediment microbial communities from Lake Kivu, Rwanda - Sediment site 10cm | ecosystem: Environmental > Aquatic > Freshwater > Lake > Sediment | place: Rwanda: Western Province, Lake Kivu... | reverse complement strand
CTGGACGATCATTGCCACTGACCCGGTGTCGGCCCGGAAGCTCGGGCCGTTCTTTAAGAGGGCTTTTGATGAAATCCGAAACGAATACAAGGTCGTCGAAAAAGACGCGCAGTCCGTTTTCGAAAAAGGGATCCCGTTCGACCGAGAAACATTGACAAGCGATTCTCAGGCGACTTTGGTCCGGATGCTTCTGACTCTTCCGCATGGAGTCATCAGCATGCATCCGGAGATCCCCGGTTTGGTCGAGACCTCAAACAACCTGGCCGTCGTGCGGTGCGAAAAGGGCCAGGTCCAAATCGTCTGCAGCAGTCGCAGCTCAGTCGCCTCGGCGTTGGCTTCGGTTCGCCAAGCGATCAAGGCTCTGGCCGAGCTCGCCGGAGCCAGAATCAACCAGCCGCAGGGCTATCCCGGCTGGGAGCCAAATCTTCAATCCGCCCTCCTCAAGAGGCTCACCGATGTCTACGAGCGGGTTTTTGGAAAGCATCCAGAAGTCAAGGCCGTCCATGCCGGACTTGAATGCGGCATTATCGGGGAGAAGTATCCCGGAATGGACATGATCTCTTTCGGGCCGACCATCGAACACCCCCACTCGCCTGAGGAGAGAGTCCATATTGGGTCAGTGGAAAGGTTTTGGACATTTCTTACGGCCTCGCTCCGGGAGCTGGGCTGAAAACGGAAGCCGCCTCTTATCCTTCCCTTGGTTTTCCTGTCCTGGTTTTTTTACTTCGCCCTCCGTCTTGCCATTGACCGGGGATTTTTCATAGGATGAAAAAAGAAAGGAGATGATTATGAGGCGGCGACCCGCTCTTCTCTTAGTATTGTTGATGGTTTTTGGCCTAATCGCTTCTGGTTGCAGAAAAGACCGGAAAGACCTGCAGCCGGCTGAACAGAGGCCAAAAGCGGTCGGCGATCTCAGGGTTTTGAGTGCGACTCCCATCGGCAAAACCTCCGGCCGGAAGGAAGCGGGGGCCATCGTGGCGATGTTTGATAGGCCCATGGTGGCTCTTGAGGCTTTGCCTGAGGGGAGAGGAGAGTCTCTCCTTAAGCTCGATCCTCCGACTGCAGGAAAAACCCGCTGGCTCGGCTCGAGGACTTTGGTTTTTACTCCGGAACGTCCGTTCTTTTTTGCCCGGGAGTTTAAGGTTACGATTCCGGCCGGTACACGAGCCCTCGACGGCTCGGAACTTAAGGAAGATTTTTCCTGGTCTTTCGAAACGCCGAGTCCCGTTCTGGTGCGGCACTTCCCCGAAGATAAACAGAAATGGCTGGCCCTCGACACGCGGGTTCTCCTGATCTTCAATCAGGCTGTCGATAGAGATGGCTCAAAGGCCTACGTCTCTCTTATAGAGGTTGATACACAGGGCCATGAGAAAAAACTAAACTTCCGTCTGGTCCCTCCCCCGCCGGAGAAACTCAAAGAAGAGAAACTCGATATTGACCCTAACCAGGCCCTTCTTATCGAACCCAAAGAACGGCTTTCTCCGGGATGCACGTACTTTGTTGACATCAAACAGGGATTCCCATCCGGCGAGGGGCCTCTTCGCATGGAAAAGAGCATTCGCTTCAGCTTCGAAACATTCCAATCGTTCGCTTTTGTCGGCCTGAATGAGTCGGACCGCCTGAGTCCTTCCGCTCAACTCGAATTCCGGTTCAGCAATCGGGTCGAGTACAAGAGCTTCGTGCGGCATCTTCGCTTCGAGCCGGCGGTCCAGATCCCCGAATACTACGGGGAATGGGATTACAGCAACGATGTGTTGTATCTATCGCTCCCCCTCAAGCCGGAGACCGAATATCAGGCCTGGATCGGGCCGGACCTCACCGATGAGTTTGGCAACCGGCTGGGCCAAGAGGCCCGCGTCGAGTTTTCAACGGGTTCCTTTCCGACCTCTATTTCTATGACAACCGGGAATGGAATCCTGGAGGCCTACGGCGACCTAAAGTACCCTGTCTCCGTGTTAAACGCCGAGAGTCTTTCCTACCAAGCCGCTCGTCTGGGCAAAGACGAAATCATCCCCCTACTGACTCACCCCAAAATTTTCTGGCCCAACCAAAAATATGCTTCCCGCCCCGGGTTCTTTCAATTTGAGAAAGCCCTGAGTCTGAGGACACCCCGAAACACGCGCCAAATTGTTCCCCTCGATATCGGACCGCTTCTCGATGACGGCCATGGATTTGTCTTTCTCCAGTTGGACACCAATCGGCCGAAGGAAGATTGGGAACGCTATCTCAAGGTTTTTTTGCAGATCACCGAGCTGGGCATCAGCGCCAAGTTCTCGCCGGACAACAATGTCATCTGGGTGACCGAGCTTCAAACGGGGCTGCCGGTCTCTGATGCAGAGGTGGAAATCCGGGACGATTCGAACCGGGTCAAATGGAAGGGAAAGACTGACGCAGACGGAAAAGCCGTCGGGCCGGGCTGGAAAGAGCTCGGACTCAGAGGCAAGGAGGCCTGGGAGGAGCCGCGGCAGTGGGTTTTTGCCACCCGAGGCCGGGATGTCGCCCTATCCTCGTCCGATTGGGGCACAGGTATCGAGCCGTTCCGTTTTGGGATTCCCATCGACTGGTCCCCAGAGCCAGCGGCTTTTCAGGGTAGCGTGTTCAGCGAGAGAGGAATCTATCGCGCAGGGGAAGTGGTTCATATCAAGGGGATCCTCAGGAAGAAAGAAAGAGGCCGCTGGGTCCTCCCCCCTTTCACGCGGATTGAATGCGAGATTCAAGATCCCTTCGAGAGGTCGGTTTATAAAGGTCCTGTTTCCTTAGATGAGTTTGGCTCCTTTGCCCTTGATTATGAATCGACCGGGGAATCTGCTTTAGGCCATTATCAGATCGTGGCCTCTCTTCCCCCGGAGAAGCGGGGCGAGCGGGCGTTTCTTGTCTACGGTTCGTTCCAAATCGAGGCTTTCCGACCGGCCGAGTTCGAGGTTCATCTCAAAGCGGAAAAGGAAAGCCTCGTCTTCGGCCAGGAATATGCCGCTGATGTGCGGGCAAACTATCTTTTTGGCGGGGCCATGGCCGATCAGCCGGTGTCGTGGCGACTGCGATTGAGCCGGACGAGCTATTCGCCCCCGGGGTTTAACGGATACATATTTGGAAATGAGCTGGACTGGGAGGATGAGCCGATTGAAAAGACCAGTCGCTTGGCAGGCTCGGGTGAGGCCAGATTGGATCCAGAGGGAAAATTTAAGGTTCGCCTGCCCGTTCGGGCCGAGAAAGAAACCGATTCGGTTGTGGCGATCCTCGAAGCCACGGTCGTCAACCCTAGCCGGCGCTCGATCACCAGCCGAATTCAAACTCTCATCCATCGGGGGGAATACTACATCGGTCTTCGGCCTTCGACGTCTTTTGTGAAAAAGGGGGATGCGCTGAGCTTTGAAGTGGTCGCGCCCGATCCTCAGGGCGTGCTCGTTTCTGCAAGAAAGGTCGAGCTGAAACTCATGCGTCGGGAGTGGCGCTCGGTCCGCCAATCAGGAATCGGCGGACGTTTCCGCTGGCTCACGGAAAAAGAAGACATCGAGGTGGCCCGCCAGGAGGTGCGGACTAAAAGCGAGCCGGTGACAGTAACCTTCGCTCCTGAGAGGGCCGGCTATTATTTTCTTCTGGCGGTAGGCTCTGATCGCCTAGGAAACTCGATCACCTCCACAGCCCATTTTTATGTGACGGGCCCGGATTATGTCCCGTGGGATCGGCGGGACGATGATTCCATCGAGCTGGTTGCGGATTCCGATAGCTATAAGCCGGGTCAGAAGGCCCGGATTCTCGTGAAGTCCCCCTATGAATCAGCAAAAGCCCTGGTGACTGTTGAGCGGGAGCTGGTGCTCGAAAGCCGGGTCCTCGATCTCAAAGGCACCACTGAGCAAATCGAAGTTCCCATTCTTTCGGAGTACATCCCGAATGTCTTTGTTTCCGTATTGCTGATTCAGGGCCGGAAATCAAGCCCCGGGGCCGATGAAAATCAGGACCTCGGGAAACCGTCCTTTAAGGTTGGCGTCATCAACTTGAAAGTTGACCCGGCGGAAAAACGACTTTTCGTCGACATCCAAAAGAATAAGGAAGTGTACGAGCCTGGAGAAGTTGTGACCGTGAATTTCCGGATTAAGGACAGCCGGGGTGCTGAATGTCCGGGCTCCTTAGCCGTGGCCGTCGTTGACCTTGGGGTCCTCAATTTGATCGGGTATCAGACGCCTGACCCGTTTTCCGTATTTTACGGGGAACGGCCTTTATCCGTCCGGACTTCGGAGACAAGAATTCACGTGGTCGGCCGGAGAGACTATGGAGAAAAGGGTGAAGAGCCCGCGGCCGGGGCCGGCGAGAGTCCAGGCGGACTGACTGGTGGAATTCTGCAAGAAGTGGAGCTCCGGGGGGATTTTCGGACAACAGCTTACTGGAACCCTTCGATAGTCTCTGATCGGGGCGGGCAGGCGCAGGTGACGTTCAAGCTGCCCGACAATTTGACGACCTTCCGTATCATGGCCGTGGCCCAGACGGCGGATTCCTGTTTTGGCGCTGGTGAATCCACGTTTCGAGTATCCAAGACGCTTCTTCTTCAGGCCGCGTTGCCCCGCTTTGCCCGGGTTGGCGATTATTTTGAGGGAGGTGTCGTTGTCCACAACTTCTCGGCGACAGAAGGTGAGGTGATACTGGGGGTTAAAGTTTCAGGCATTGAGTTGATTGACCCGCAGCCCGAGCGCCGGTTCCGGCTGAGTCCGGGGAAGAGTCAGGAGGTTCGGTTTGCCTTCGAGGCAGTTGCGCCGGGATCAGCCACTTTTTCTTTCCGCGCCAGGATGGGAAATGAGACCGATGGACTTGAAACAAGCATCCCTCTGAGCCTGCCGCGTCCCACCGAAACGGTCGCCCTTGCTGGGGAAACACAGGACATATCAGAAGAAAGAATCCTTTTGCCTGACGGGCTTATTCCGGAGTACAGCCAGATCGAAGTATTGGCCGCCTCCTCAGCGCTTGTCGGTTTAAAAGGATGTCTATCTGACCTGGACTCTTATCCTTATTCCTGTCTGGAGCAGCGGTTGAGTGCACTTCTCCCCTATATTTTAGCGCCCCGGCTTCTCATAGACTTCGGAGTCACGTCGTTGCGAGCTGAAGAATTGCGCAAAGAGGTAGCCAGGGGGTTGAAAGAAGTTTATGCTTACCAGAGAGACAGCGGCGCTTTCGGACTATGGCCGGATTCCCAGTCCGAATCTCCGTTTGTGAGCTGCTATGCGACCCTGGCCCTGCTGAAGGCCATGGAGGCCGGGTTTGATGTCGAGAGCGATCGCCTGGAGCAGTCTTTATCTTATCTCAGTCGTTTCCTCCGCCAGGCTTGGAACCCGGAGCGGGGGCCCTTCACCATAGGGGATTGGAAGATAACAAAGGCCTTTGCTCTTTACCTCCTCGCGCTGGCAAAACGGGCCCAACCCTCGTTTGCCGAAGGGCTCTTTGCAGAGAGAGATACGCTTCCGCTTTTCGGACAGGCACTACTCCTCAAGGCGCTTTTTTATGGAAAAGGTTCCACTGTCGCCCAAGACACTCTCTATGAAGGGCTCATCAACCGAATGAAGGTTGCGCCGACGACGGCCCATTTTGAGGAAGAGCCGGGCATCGGGAGCTGGGTCTACTCTTCAAACATCCGGACAACTGCTTTCATTTTACAGACGCTCATCGAAACCGGCCGTGACCACCCATCCCTGCCTGCGGTGGCCCGCTGGTTGGTTGAAAAACAGAGGAGTGCGATCCGGCTCTCCACTCAAGAAAATCTGTTCTTATTCTATGCGTTGAACGATTTCTCTCTCAGGTATGAGGCTTCAGCGGCCGATTTCAAAGGCCGGATCAGCCTGGGAGGAAAAAAGCTTCTGGAGGCTGAGTTCAGAGGAACCCGTGGGGAAATCAAACGCGCCAGCGTCGCGGCCTCCGAGTTCTCTCGCGACCAGAGAGATTTGGCTTTTCGGGCCGAAAAAACAGGTGTTGGTGTCCTTTACTACGGCGCCCGCATGACTTACGCACCCCGGCGGGCAAGCCCGGCCAGGGATGAGGGAATCGCCGTCGCCAAAAGGATCGAATCTCTCGACGGGAAACCACTCGAGACTGTGCCGGCAGGCGGTCTGGTCGTTGTGACGATTGAAGCGGCCGTGCCCCAGGAATGCCTTTTCGTTGTGGTTGATGACCCGCTTCCGGCCGGACTCGAGGCAGTTAACCCCGAATTCCAGACCGAAAGCTCCGAGCCGTTTCTCGTCCTTGAAGAAGAGGGGCCGGCGCAGATGAGGCATTGGTGGCGGGGCTTCAACCACTTCGAGATCCATGACGACCGGGTTCTCCTGTTCGCTGATTCGCTTCCGGCCGGTGTCCACATGCATCGCTATCTTGCCCGGGCGTTGAGCTTTGGACGCTTCCTTATGCCGGGCACGCTGGCCAGTGAGATGTACGCCCCCGAGGTCTTTGGCCGGAGCCCGGAAAAGCTGGTTCGCGTGGTCCGACCGAAATGAAAAAGAAGCTCGTCCTCGCGGCCCTTTTTTTCGTCCTCGGATTCTTTTTCCTGATTGCTTTTCTTCCTTTCCCCGGGGCCCGTCTTGCCGCCGGCCCGGCAGTCTCACTTCGCGTGATGGATAGGAATGGCGTCCTGCTGAGAGAGGTTCTTTCCGATGAGGGCGGACGCTGTCTTTGGGTCAAGCTCGAGGATGTGTCTCCCCATCTCATTGGAGCGACCATTGCCGCAGAGGACAAGCTGTTTTTCTTCCATCGAGGAGTCAGCCCGCTTTCGGTGCTTCGTGCGCTCTGGCAAAACGCGCGCCATGGAGGGGTCGTCTCCGGGGCTTCGACAATCACCCAGCAACTGGTGCGAACGCTCTATCCGGGCCGGAGAAATATCTGGTCCAAACTCCGCGAAGCCGCGTTGGCCTTGCGCCTGGAAAGAACCCTTTCCAAACCGGAAATCCTGGTCCAATACATCAACCGGATTTCATATGGAAACCAGGCTTTCGGCATTGAGGCGGCATCGCGTCTTTACCTGGATAAGCCTTCCTCGGAGCTCAGCTTGGCGGAAGCCGCTCTTCTGGCGGCCATCCCCCGCTCCCCCAGCCGGCTCAATCCTTATCGGGCCTTCGGCGAACTCAAGAAACGCCAAGTGGATATCCTGGCTAAGATGTCGGAACTGGGTTTAATCGCTGAGGCAGACCTCGACCGGGCCATCTCGGAGGAGATCTCCATTCAACCGGCCGCCGAAAAATTCCGGGCGCCCCATTTCTGCGATTTCGTCCTGAGCCAGATTCCGTCTGGAGAGCGCAGCAGGCTGACTGCCGTCGAGACGACCCTCGATTATGAGCTTCAAAAAAAAGTTGAAATTCTCCTCAGGAATGAGCTCCGGGCGATAGCGGGGCGAGGCGTCAGCAACGGGGCCGCTATTGTGATTGACAACCGGACCGGAGACGTCCTCTGTCTCGTCGGCTCCAGGGATTTTTTTGACGATGCCCACTCCGGCCAGGTGAACGGGGCCCTTGCTCTCCGCCAGCCGGGGTCGACGCTTAAACCATTCACCTATGGCCTGGCTCTAGAAAAGGGGCTGACGGCCGCCAGTCGGGTTGAGGACTCGCCGTCCCAGGCGGCCAGAATAGAGATGGGGTATTGGCCGCAAAACTTCGACCGCAGGTACCATGGGCTCATCAGTCTGAGAGAAGCGCTGGCCTGTTCATATAATGTCCCTGCGGTGGGGGTGCTCCATGCCATTGGTCCGGATCTCCTCTATCGTCGCCTCCATGCCCTCGGCTTCTCGGGCCTCAGGCAAGACCCGGGCTATTACGGTGTAGGCCTCACTTTAGGAAACGGCGAGGTCAGCCTTCTCGAGCTCGTCAGGGCCTACTCTGCCCTTGCCCGACAAGGACTTTATATAAAAGAGCGGACGATCCTCAGGCTCTTGGGAAAGGACGGCCGAGAAGAGACGCCTCCGGATCGAGGCGCCGCCGAGCGCGTTTTTTCGCCGCAAGTTTCCTATATCGTAACAAGCATCCTTTCAGATGGGGACGCCCGAATTCCATCCTTCGGCTATCATAACCCGCTGTCTTTTCCGTTTCCCGTAGCTTCGAAAACCGGGACATCCAAGGATTTTCGGGACAATTGGACAGTTGGCTATACTCCACGATACACAGTCGGGGTCTGGGTCGGGAATTTTGACGGGTCTCCGATGCACAACGTCTCGGGAATCAGCGGTAGCGGACCTCTCTTCAAGGACATCATGTTCTTGCTCAATAAGGAAAAAGACGGGGTCCAATTTCTCGAGCCGCCCGGCATTGTGAAAATTTCGGTTTGCCCACTCTCGGGTCAGAAACCGACCGAATCCTGCCCAGGAGTGATCCCGGAAGTTTTTATCGAAGGGACTGAGCCGCGGGAGATATGCTCCGCTCATCAAGGGGAATCGCAGACGGCGGCGATTTCTGATGTGCGCCAAAAACAGATCTCCCCGGCTCAACTGGAGATTGTCTTTCCCCGGAGCGGTGATATCTTCAAGCTCGACCCCGTGCTGCGAAGAGAGCACCAGCGAATAAAGCTGCGGGCAGCGGTCCCGCGCCCGGAGCGGATCCTCAAGGTCGAATGGTGGATTAACGGTGCTCGATTGGGCGAAGCCGAAGCTCCTTTTTCGATCTTCTGGAATCTTCAGCCCGGCTGTCATATAATAAAGGCGAGAGCGGTGAGTGATGGACCTCCAATGGAGAGTCCGCCGGTCAAAGTCACCGTCCTGAACTGAAGTGCGGGAGGTGATCTCGGCGTGAAGAGACGCTGTGCGTTGTTTGGGCTCGGCGGCCTAATGTTTTCCCGGCTGCGATTATTTGGCTGCCCAGGAGGTAAAGAGGTCATGAAACAGGAAATCAAAACGGAAAGGGCCCCAAAGGCGATCGGCCCTTATTCACAAGCCCTTATTGCCAACGGCTTTGTGTTCTGCTCCGGACAGATCCCTATCGACCCGGCGAGCGGCGAGCTCAACACCGGAGTGATTGAAGAACAGGCCCGGCTTGTGCTGAAGAATCTGGGGGCCGTCCTGGAGGCGGCCGGAAGTTCATTTGATCGAGTGGTTAAAACAACGATCTTTCTCCGGGATATGAACGACTTCAGCAAGATCAATCAGGTCTATGCAGAGTTCTTCAAAGCGCCTTTCCCCGCCAGGGCAACTGTCCAGGTTGCCCGCCTGCCCCGTGATGTTGGGGTCGAAATCGAAGCCATCGCCTTGGCCAAGTAAATGCCGATTTATGAATTCTCATGCGGGAAATGCGGCCGTCAGTTTGAATGTCTCAGCCGCGTGGGCGAGGAGAAAGGCGTGACCTGTCCCGCGTGCGGAAGCGGCGAGGTCAAGAAGCTCTTTTCTTCATTCGGAATTGGTGGCGGCGGAAGCCGGCTCAAGACGGCCTCAGGCTCTTGCTCGACCTGTTCGACGAAGTCCTGCAGCACCTGCCGCTAATCGGCCATACCCTTCCCCGAGCGATAATGCTCTTTGATGCATTCCACGATAAAGTCCTGTTGCTCTGAAGTCATCTCGGGATAAATGGGCAGGGCCAGTACCTCTTTGGCGGCTTTTTCGGAGGCGGGAAAGTCTCCCCGTTTGTAGCCGAGGCTACGAAAGCATTCTTGTTGGTGGAGAGACAAAGGGTAAAATACGGATGTCCCGACTCCGTTTTTTTTGAGGTGGGCCTGAAGTTCATTCCGGCCTTTCGCCCGGATGACGTATTGATGATAGGTGTGAAAGTTCCGCGCGCCGCTCTCTTTGTAGACGGCAACCGGCGGCTGAATCATCCGGGCCATGGTTAAGCCGGAGGCGGCAAATTTTTGATCATAGTGGGCCGCGCGTTCCCGCCGCTTCTCTTGCCATTCATCGAGATGCCTCAATTTCACCCGGAGAATGGCCGCCTGAAGTGCGTCCAGGCGGAAATTCCCCCCAAGGAGTTTGTAATAATATTTGCCTATGCCGCCATGGACGCGCAGCGTTCTGAGTGTTTTGGCCAGGCGGGCACTATTGGTGAGAACCATGCCTCCATCGCCACATCCGCCCAGGTTCTTAGACGGATAAAAAGACAGCGTGCCCATCGATCCGATTGAGCCGGCCCGACGGATTCCCCTTCGGCCGGGATATTCGGACCCGATGGCCTGGGCGGCGTCCTCGACAACCCGGATTCCGTACGTTTGGGCCAACTTCATGATTGAGTCCATATCGGCGACCTGCCCGAAGAGATGGACAGGAAGAATGGCTTTGACTTGGTTGAGGCCGCGCGTTTTGCGAAGATCCACCAACACCTCTTCTAGGCAAGACGGGTCGATGTTAAAGGTTTCCGGGTTGATATCGCAGAATATCGTCCTGGCGCCAAGCCGGGCGACCGCACCGGCCGTGGCAAAAAAAGTGAACGGGGTTGTGATGACGGCGTCCCCGGAGCCGATGCCCAGAGCCATCAGTGAGACAATCAATGCATCCGAACCGGATGATACCCCCACGGCGAACCGGGTGCCGCTATAGGCCGCGATTTCTTCTTCCAGCGCTTTGACCTCTGCCCCCAGGATAAAATTCTGGCTGGACAATACTTCAAGCACCTTGGCGTTAATTTCTTCCTGGATGGAAGCGTATTGAGCCTTGAGGTCAAGCATAGGGATATTCATCATTCACCTCTTATCCGACAGCCTTCTTGAGTTTTCGCTTTTCGATCAGAAGCTGTCCTTGATAGGACACGTAGCTCAACAGGATCAGCACCCTTTCCTTATCCCCGATTTCTTTCTGAAAAATGCCCCTAAGACCTTTGAGCGGGCCTTCCGCGACTTCGATTTCGTCTCCCACCTGGGGCGTTGCGCCGTGTTTTTCTAGCTCGATGAGCCCCCCGACTTCCCTCGCCTTGATCTCCTGGATAACCTCATCCGGGATCGGGATCGGTCCCTCTCTGTTTCCGACCACCCGCTTGACGCCACGTGTGTACCTAACCATTTGGTATTGATCCGGAAACTCGAAGGTGAGGAAGCCATAGCCGGGGAAAAAAGGACGGATCCGGTTGTCCTGCTTGTAAATGGGGTTGTAGTAATGGAAGCCGCCCTCGGTGAACAACTTCTCCACTTGAAATTCTTTTTTCGGCTTGACGTTGATGACGTACCAGTTGGCCATGAGATTCAATCGAGAAGGCCCAGAGTCCGATAAAACCCAGGCCTGCGATCTTGGAGGAAATGTTTTTTGGCGAAGGAGTCCGCCACCCGATCCAGATCGCAGTCCGAGTAGAGGATGCAGTCTTCGTCCCTGGGAGCGCGGGCAATCACCCGGCCATCCGGACCGACAACAAAGGATTCTCCGGCAAAATGGTTGACCTCCTCCTGTCCGACACGATTGGCCAAGGCGGCGAAATAGCCGTTCTGGAAAGCGGCGATTCGAAGCTCGGCTTCGAAGATTCCCTCCGTCCATTCGCCGACTGCTCCCGCCTGAGGGACGACCGCAATCTCTGTCTCTTGGAGGGCCAGCGCGCGCATGTATTCAGGAAAATGCCGGTCATAGCAAATGGCCACGCCGACTCTCCCTGCCTGGGTCTCAAAGGCGAGCGAACTCTTATCGCCCGGCCGATAAAAGCTGCGTTCGTGGAACCCGGGGCCTTCCATAATATGGACCATCCGGACGATGCCCGCGATCCGGCCGTCGGCATTGATCACGGGGGATGTGTCATAGGTCCTTTCGCCGTCTCTCTCTAGAAGGTTGAGCACGCAGACTGCGCCGTGTTCACGGGCTAAACTTGAGAATATCTCGGTCGTTGGACCCGGCACCGGCTCAGCCATGGCCAGGGCGTCGGGTGTCGCGGGATGCTGAGGGAGAAATCTCAGGAAACAGAGCTCCGGAAAGACGATGAGTTTGGCTCCCGCCTGCGACGCCCTCCGGAAAGCATCTATTCCCCGCCGCAGGTTGTCCTTGTGGTCCGGAGACGCGTGTTGCTGGACAAGAGCGATCTTCATGGCAATCTCTAAGCCGCCGTCATCACTTTTTCGATATCCCGCACTTTTTTCGGGATGGGCCGGCCAAGCACTCGGCACCCGTCTGACGTGATGAGGATATTGTCTTCAATCCGGATTCCGGTGAAATCCCGGTAACCCTCCACCAGGGCGTAGTCGATAAAAGCGGACAGCCGTTTTGTCCGCTTCCACTCGTCAATGAGCGCAGGGATGAAGTAAATCCCCGGCTCGACGGTGAGCACGAATCCCGGCCGGAGTTCCCGGGCCATCCGGAGGTAGGCCAAGCCGAATTGGCGGCTCCTGGAAACAGTCTCGTCGTAGCCGACATAATCTTCGCCCAGTCCTTCCATGTCATGAACGTCAAGCCCGATCATGTGACCGAGGCCATGGGGGAAAAACAGAGCGTGGGCTCCCTCCTGGACGGCCTCTTCCATGTCACCCTTCATCAGTCCTAGGTCTTTGAGCCCGGAAGCCATCGTCCGGGCCGTGTCGAGGTGGATGTCCTTGTATTTGACTCCGGGCTTCATCGAGGCGATGGCCCGGAGCTGCCCTTTGAGCACGATCTCATAGATTTCTTTCTGTTTTTCTGTGAACAAGCCGCTCACCGGTAGGGTTCGGGTGATGTCGGAGGCATACCCCGCGGCCGAGGACGCACCGGCATCAATGACCACCAGCCGGCCCTTTTGGAGTCTGTTATCGTGGTGCGGATTATGGAACACATGCACGTTCATGCTCAGAATAATCGGGAACGCCGTTCGCACTCCCCGAGCCAGGGCGATGCCTTCCATCGCGCCGACGATATCGCGTTCGTAGAGTCCGGGCCGGACCAGTGTCATGGCCTCAAGGTACATTTTATGAGTGATGGCCAGAGCCGTCTCCATCTCGGCGATTTCCTCGCCGCTCTTTACCGACCTCTGGGCGACGACGGCCTTGATCAACTCCGAAGAGACATTTCTCCTGACTTCTTTAGGCGCAAGGCCCAGGAGCTCTCCCAGCTTGACCAAAGTTTCACCCCGATACGGGGGAAGATAGTGCACTGGCCGGTTCCGTTTGCAGGCCTCAGCAATAGTCCCTTCAAGGTGGGAGAAGGGGGCCGTCATGAAAACACCGG
>Ga0172364_10003201_pt1 | contig 13052 bp, 24 predicted proteins | sample LakKivSesite10cm_FD_114545 | JGI IMG/M metagenome (GOLD analysis project Ga0172364, IMG submission 114545) | Sediment microbial communities from Lake Kivu, Rwanda - Sediment site 10cm | ecosystem: Environmental > Aquatic > Freshwater > Lake > Sediment | place: Rwanda: Western Province, Lake... | reverse complement strand
TTCTCTGAAACTTCGACCAACTGGCACAAGGGCACTTGACATCCTGCTGGTGCCCTGTTACATTACATTCGTTCCTGAAACACCCCCACTATGTTTGATGAACTCTGGTCTGAGATTGCTGATAGTCAAGGAGAAATCTTTGATCTTGACATTCCCGAACTTTGTGATGAGAAATTCGATGTCAACGAATACCTGAACTCTAACTACGATTACTGATGTCAATTCTCGTAAAGTTTCAAGGTCGTTGGGTAAAAGTGAATCCACGACTTTCTGCCTCTAATGAGTGGCAAACCCTCATCAACAAATCCTACATCAAATGACTCCCGACACTCTCAACTTTACTGGCGATGCCGTAACCTATCTCGGGTTAATTGGTGTCATCTCCACTGGCATCATTCTGGTGCTATGCTTCACTCGTTACTACAACTCCCCCCTGAGGAAATAATGCAATTTCAAGTCACTGAAATTGAGTTTGATTTCACTACTGATGATGGTGAATATGAACTCCAACCTTCACGACAAGAGCAAATCATTGATGAAACAATCGGTCAAATCTGGGAAGCAGATGATGAAGATGATCTAGTTGAAGAGATCACATGTGCTACAGGTTGGTGTATTAAATCCATTGATTATCGTATTATTCTCAAATGACAGACCAGAGATGTATGTGACACTCCGAAAACTGGACCATTAAATCTTGATGACACTTCGGGCAATCGTTACTATATGATTGCCCGAATCACCAAAGATTCATGAATGATTTCACTCGCATCCTTTGTGATGCTGTCTGTGCAAACTTTCCCTCCAAGTAACAACAATGCAATTCCAAGTCACTGAAATTGAGTTTGATTTCACCGATGATCTTGATGAGGAAGCACTTGATGTAGAATCTCAAGATGAAATCTATGATGAGGTGATGTCAACTGTATGGGAAGCAGATGATGAAGATGATCTAGTTGAAGAGATCACATGTGCTACAGGTTGGTGTATTAAATCCATTGATTATCGTATTATTCTCAAATGACAGACCAGAGATGTATGTGACACTCTAGAAACTGGCACAAGGGGTCTTGTGAAACCACCAGATCCCTGTTATCTTAAACAAGTGAACAGCAGTGATGAATACGGTTCTGATCTGTGATTGATGAGTGACTGAAAAAAGATCTCATCAATCCGTTCACTTACATTACCTTTTGAATCAATTATGTCCATCTACACTGACAATGGTTACGCTAACCGCAAAGAGTATTTGAATGAACTTCGTGAAGAATACGGAGACCTGGTAAACATTCTGACCAGTGTACTTCCTGCATCAGAAGATTTTGATGGATTGATTACATCTTTGGAAGATGCAATGGATTCTGGTGAATATGATGATTTGATGTGACACTCTAAGAACTGGCACAAGGGGGACTCGGTTCCCCCTTTGACCCTGTAGACTTTAAGAGTAAACCAAGCAACCCCACCAATGCGTAAGATCGAACAGCAGATGAACGCTGCCATTCTCGCAAAAGTAGATTGGAAGCAAGACAATACTGAGGTGATTTACTATAGTGGAACTGATGCTTCTGATGTATATCTTCACGGCAATTTGATTGCTCGCATTAGTCCAACTTCGGTCGAATTGTTCGATGGTGGAGTCCAGTCTGCCACCACCAAATCTCGCCTGAATGCTATTCTTCGTGTTCACGCAATTCAGGGTGAATGTGTATTCCAACGGAACTTTAAGTGGTTCGTTCACAAGTTTATCGGGGCAGGAAAACGAAAGGTATTTGTAGAGAAAGAGTTTGAGAATGGAATGATTCTGGCATAAAGAAAACGGGGCAATTTCTTGCCCCTTTTTTATACTTAGGCGATTCTGTGCCACTTTGAGAACTGGCACACACCCCCTTGTGGTTTCCCCAAATCCGTGCCATACTAACAGTATGAAAAACACACACCTCGAACACCCCGAAGATTCTATTCTCATGGGTGACCTTTCTGTTCTGGATTGGTTCGTGAATCCTGGACATCTTTCTATAAAAATTGATGGAAGTCCTGCTGTAGTTTGGGGAACGAATCCTGCAAATGGTAAGTTCTTTGTCGGAACCAAAAGTGTATTCAACAAAATTAAAATTAAAATCAATCATTCTCATGAGGAAATTGACAACAATCATCAAGAAAACGTCGCAGAGATTCTTCATTCTTGCCTTGATTATCTGCCTCGTGTAGATACAATCTATCAGGCAGACTTCATCGGTTTCGGTGGTAGTGATGAATATACTCCGAATACTCTCACTTACAAGTTCCCGGAGATTGTCACTCAAAAAATTATCATTGCACCTCATACCTGCTACTATGCAGAATCCGATCTTCGTGATGCTGTGGCAATGCCTGACCGTTCCATCTGGAATGATACCGATGCTGTGAAGTTCGTTCAACCAAAGGCATACATTCTACACGATCAATCTTCCTTTGCTGATGTAGAAGAAATCTGCAACTTTGCCCGTCAAATGGCAACGACATGTGAGTTCGTGAGTGTAAAGAAAGCGGCAAAGATCAAACAACAAATCAATGCCTGCATTCGTTCCGGTGATGAAATCAATCCCGACGACTTTGATTGTGATGCTAACCTGCTGCGTCTTTGGGCACTGGTGAAATCAATCAAAGATGATTGCCTTTATATCTGCCGTAATGATGGTCCTGCTGCCTATCTCTACGGCAACAGGATTGATGCAGAAGGTTATGTCATGACCAATGAGTTTGGTATGTTTAAACTCATTCACAGGGAAGTTTTTTCCCACGCCAATTTTAACTCTGGGAGGTTTCAAGTAGCGTAAATCCTTTACTCTTACCTCTCCCCCATAAATGACATTCGTAGATTGAGTTTTCTTTACACCATTTTTTTAAATTATAAACCTCTATTGTTTCACCATTAGGGGTTTGTAATTTATATAATTTGGAGTGAGAATGTTCTATGTTTCGTTGTGCTGAAACCCACTCTAAATTGTTGATGTGATTATTAGTTTTGTCTTTGTCAATGTGATTGACTTGTGGTAGGTTGTTTGGATTTGGAATGTAAGTTTCAGCAACTAATCTGTAGCAACACTTATGATTCGGGGGTTGACCTTCCCCCCGTGCCCTATCATAATAGGTTCATACCAAGCAACCCCACCCATGCCTACCATCACCGACCTGGAACCTGCAAGGTTGACCCTCCAGCGTTGAGCCTGCAACCTGCAAGGTGCAAGTCAGCCCTTGCAACCTCCAGGCTTTTTCACGATCCTGCAATTTTCAGGATTTATGAAAATTACTTCGGGCTGAAAAAGTGCCTACTGGACAGGGCTCTAGCCCGGCATAGAATTTTCACGGAAACGCCTCCGACTGGATTCGTGAAAAAGCTAGATACTGCAGTGGGTCTGCCCATGGTGCCGAGCTCGGCACCATATGGTGCCGAGATGCTGCGCCTGATTGTGAGAGATGACCTCTGCGGCGCCGGTAAGGTCATCACCGACGCTCTTTAAACTGGCACAAGGGGACCCGCAACGGTCCCCACCGACCTGCTACAATTAACTCATACCAAGCAAACGACTCATGACCCGTCTCACCGTGATCTGCCCCTCTGCTCCCTGGGAGAATGAGACCACCGATGCCGACCGGGCATGGGACCTCTGCCTGGACCTCTCAGAGGAGTACGGGTACGCTCAGGTCCGCGATGCCGCTACGGGCATCATCATCGGAGAGTATACCGAGGGTCGCTGACCCATAAGCAACTCTGATGAATCCGGGGGGTTCACACCCCCCACCAACCTGCTACAATACACTCAGTTCAACCGATCCCACCAATGATTCACGACCGCTCCCTCCAGAACACCATCATCAACGGATGCCTGCTGATGGTCTCCATTGTGGCATGTGCCTGGACTGTTCACGCTGTTGAGGGTATGATGGCAGCAGAGCAAATCGAGATCTGCCATCGCAGTGGATCCCTGGATTGCCCCCCACTGCCCCGCTGACCTGCTACAATTAACCCATACCAAGCAACCCCATCATGAGAATCGAAGTTCGCTACCAGACCCCCTACGGCGACCAGCAGTGGCGCTCCCAGTGGTTCCCGACCCTCGCGGAGGCAGAGCGTATGGTAGACTTCTACCGCTCGAGCGGGTCACCCTCTCACATCGCTCCCAGCAGTCTGGCACAGTTCGCCCACCTGGCATAGTGGCACAAGGGGGACTCGGTTCCCCTTTCTCACCGTCTACAATACACTCAGTCCACCACCAATCCAATGAACTGCTTTGATGATTCACAAATTGAAGATTTTCAATCCCTGGAAGAGTTTATTGATGAGAATTGGGAGGAAATTATGAACAATTGGAATCATGAAGATTTTCCAATTGATGATAACGGAATCGCAACTCAAAGATAATACTCAGGGAGCACAAGTTGCTCCCTTTCTTTACACTCACCTGCATCTGATCCAATGAACTTTTCTTCCCTCACCTTTGAGAATCATCCAGCAATTAAGGGTATCACACAAGCAAAATATACTTTTGAGAATGATTGGACTATTTCAGTTGCAGCAGGATCGAAGGATTGGGGAGTTCACGGTGACATTCAGCACGATACTTTTGAGGTTGCGATCTTTAGGCCGAATGGCAACATGCTGGAAGATATTATGTCCTACCAGACTCCCGTTCAAGTTACAACAATTCTCCGACTAGTTGAGATGTTGTGACAGTCTGAAAAGTGGCACAGCAGGACTCAAAACCTGCCTGCTGTGTCGTTAAAATAACCTCAGTTCAATCAACCACCTGAACCTCAAATGACCTCAACCTATCAGACCTGCCTGACCGACCAAACCTACAACGGTTGGACCAACTATGAAACCTGGAACGTAGTTCTATGGATTGAGAATGACGAATCGGTCCAAGACTTGATTCAGCAAAATGATGTTTGCTGCTATGAAGAACTGCTGGAAATGTTCTACGAATTCGGCAGCAAAGAGACTCCGGACGGTGTAAAGTGGAACGACCCTAAAGTGAACCGTGCCGAAATCAACGGCGACGTTTTCGACTTTTAAACTATATTGACCCAACGGGAAGAAGGGGTCATTAAATATACTTCTTCCCAGCATTCTCTACACTTTCCTTTCTTTATTATGTCCCATGATGTCATTCTCTCACTTCTGCGTCAAGGCTCTAATGGCAAAGAGATTCTACAGATTCTTGATTCAATTTGCGATGGGGTTTCTGACAGTGGGAATTCTGATTCCGCTGCTGCTTCTACTCTGAATGAGATTCAGTTCTGATACCTAACTCCTGTTCTTTGTGCCGGTCGAATCACTGGCACAAGGTCTCCGCTTTGGGGGGTCCGGACCCTCTACAATTGATTCAGTTCACACCCATCATGATGGAGACCAAGATTCGCACCGTCATCCGCATCGCTGGCAGCGCACAGTACATCCGCTCCCGGGAGGCATGGGGAAACAATGATCGGGTGCAGACTACTATTGGCATCAACGGTGGTATGAAGACGTTCGCCTCTCAAGGCGCGGCAGAGCGGTGGATTGCCCGATATTACGCCAGCATCCTCCCCGCCGTGTGGAATCATCTCACCCTGGGCGAGGCAGCAGAGCAGGGACTGTTGGAGGTTGAGGCGGCCTGACCCCCACCTTTAGATCAGCGTTCCTGATGGGTTTCTTCCGGATCTCTTAAGGTTTGAACCCTCCGGATGGGTTCCGGATGATGTATGATTAACAAGTCAACCAACGACACCCGAACCGATGACCGCTCCCGCTCCTCTCAAGACTATCCTGAGTCCCACTCGCTACCCCTATGCTGTGGCAGTGGTTCGGAATAACAAGATCGCTTGCACGGTTGCATATACTTCCACCCTGGAAGATTGCTATGCACAGATGATGGGTTGGAGGTCTTATCGTGGAGACCTTGATAACTACATCATGGCAGAAATGCAGGATTTGGATAACACTACATCCTACTCCTACTGGTGTGCGGTCTGAGAACTGGCACACGGGGACCCGCAACGGTCCCCATTCACCCGCTACAATACTCTCACAACCGCAACGGACCGATGACCGTCACCCTGACCGCTCACGACCTGAACGACCTTGCAGGCAACATCCTTGCAACCGAAGACCTGAACCTCCGGAGCCGTTGGATTCAGACCCTGCACAAGACCAACGTGGGGGCAGAGGCACTGCGCCTGATCGTTCGTGACAACGTAGGCGGCGCCGCTGCTGCCGTTGCTGACGCCCTCTGGATCAGTCTCTAAACTGGCACACGGGGACCCGCAACGGTCCCCACCGACCTGCTACAATACACTCAGTTCACACCCCCCCCCTCTCATGATTCTGAACGCCGCCTCTGACATTCACACCCGCCAGATCATCTGGGTTGCCCGTAAGGTGGGCAGCGGTCAGGCAAACTCCCATACCGGTAGAAGTGCCGACGGACTGTCCGCTGCCGATTGGGCAGGTCTCTGCACCAACTATGAAGGGTGGCAGGGTCCGGGTCCAAAATTTTGGTGCAATCCGGAAGCAGAGAACCGGTCCTGTCCTGCCTGATCCGTGCTACAATTCCAAAGCAACCGCAACCGCAATCCGATGACCGACCCCTGCTTCCCCGCTCAGATCGCTTCCATCACCAATCCCGACAACGGGACCATATTCTGGCACCAAGCGGCATACGCTGCCAAACTCCACGGTCTGTGGGATGACTTCCGCACCGACTACGGGACCACCGCTTCGTTCGGCGGTGTTGACGCTGGGGAGTTCCTGGTCTGGTTGGGGTACTGATCCGATTCGTGGGGGTGGGGTTCGTTCCCTGCCCCCGATTCGTGCTACAATTCTCTCAGTTCACAAGCAACCCCGATGCGTATTTTCTCCCTCTACTCCCCCTGTTCGAACCTGGAAACCCGTCAAATCCGTTGGGTGGTGACCTGCGCCCAGGAGCGTAACGGGTCACGCCCGTCCCCCTACATTTGCTGGGGGGTGAGCACCCGGGCGATCGTGGACCAGCTAGCGTCGCTAGTGAGGTGACCCCCCCCCCTGCCCCCCGCGTTCGTTCGTGCGGGGGCAGTTTATTCGTTCGTGTGGCGGCAGGGGGTGGGGGGGGTCGTTTTAATTTTTAAGGGACCGTATAGGCTATAAAGTCTTGCTTTCGCTATCTAAATGTATTAGAATATAAAAAAATTTTTCAGGTATAAAAAAATTATGGAAGTAAAATTATATCCAACAAAATTTGATGGATATTACATAAATACCGATCTCACTCAAAAATTTTTGAATACTATATAATTCATAAAAAGTCGCATATAATACAAAGACATGAAAAAAAATTCCGGAGAAATTTTTGACCTCATACAGGTTGATCCAATTACGGGAAAATATTTCATAATATTACCAGAACAAATGATAAATGATCTCTCCTGGTATGAAGATACAGAAATTCGAATAAGACTCGAAGGTGATGAAATTGTGATTTCAGAAAAGGATGATTGATCTCTTATAGATAATGTGTTATAATATGAATGCAACTTACACTTTTTATGGATTTAAAAGAAAAATTTTATGCGAATCTCCCAAATAACTTAACCGAAAATAAGTGTTGGAATTGGAAAGGTTGGATAAACCACAAAAAAGGTGGATACGGACAAATAAGTCATAATAATAAAATTTTAAAAGCACACAGAGTATCATACGAATTATACTATGAAAAATCTTTAGACAATCGGCATTGTCTTCACAAGTGTGACAATCCTTCTTGTGTAAATCCATTACATTTATTTGCCGGAACAAACTTGGATAATATTCAAGATAAAGTGAATAAAAACAGATGTTATTCTGGATATCAAAAAGGTGAGCATAATGGTGCATCTAAATTAAAAGACAAAGATGCAATTGAAATAAGAAAGTTATATAATACCAAAAATTATACAACTATTAAACTAGGAAAAATGTACGGTGTAGATAGATCTACAATTTCTTACATTGTAAATAATAAAACTTTTAAACATTTATTGGAGAATTAATTAAAATGGCTCGTGGATTCACCGTAAAAGCAAAATCTCCCATTCCATCAGATAGTCAACCAGAATGGGACTATAACCTGGCAAAAGAAATGGTCAAAGGAAAATCAATAGTATTCTGCTTACCCGGAAGAGGAGTATCCTATACCTATCTTAAGAGTTTCGTACAACTCTGCTTCGATCTAGTTCAGTCCGGAGCAAGTATTCAGATTTCTCAAGACTACTCCTCAATGGTAAATTTTGCTCGATGTAAGTGTCTCGGAGCAAACGTTCTAAGAGGTCCGAATCAACTTCCATGGGATGGAAAACTAAACTATGATTGGCAATTATGGATTGATTCTGACATTGTATTCAATACCGAAAAATTCTGGCAATTGGTTTTAATGAACAAAGACATTGCCTCTGGTTGGTATGCAACAGAAGATGGTTCTACCACATCTGTTGCTCATTGGATGGAAGAGAATGACTTCCGCAATAATGGTGGAGTCATGAATCATGAAACAGTTGAAAGCATTAGTAAAAGACGTAAACCATTTACGGTTGATTATGCAGGTTTTGGATGGCTTCTGATTAAAAAAGGAGTTTTCGAACATCCGGAAATAAAATATCCATGGTTCGCTCCAAAAATGCAGGTATTCGAATCGGGAGAAGTGCAGGATATGTGTGGAGAAGACGTATCATTCTGTCTGGATGCAAAAGAAGCGGGATTTGAAATTTGGTGTGATCCTCGTATTCGAGTCGGTCACGAAAAAACCCGCATTCTGTAATTTATGGAGTATGAGATAAAAGAATGGAAAGGATATTTTTTAAATATCACCGAACATTCTATCGATGTTTATAGTTCATGGGGATTTTTGTCGGGGAAACCTTTAAAAGGGCAAAAACGGGAAATTGCAATCATAGATAATAAGAGAAAAAAAATTTCTCAAAGAATATCTAAACAAGGTTATATTCGTTTAGATTTAAATGTTGGAATAAATGGAAAAAAACAAGTATTCCTACATCGTTTGATTGCTGAAACTTTAATTCCCAATCCCCACAATCTTGAATGTGTTGACCATATTGATGGAAATAAATCAAATAATTATCCTTCAAATTTACAATGGATCACAAGATCTGATAATGTAAAAAAAGCACAATCTATGGGTAAATGGGGAACTCATCCTAAAAAATATAAAATCAAATTCAAATCTGGTTCAGAAATTAATGTAGAAAATATAAGCAAATTTTCTAGAGAAAATAATTATGCAGCAACTAAATTAGTTGCAATATCTAAAGGTAAATTAAAATCTCATAAAAATATTACAGGAGTTTTAGAATTACCATGAAAACAGACATTTACAACATTCTATGTAAAGGTAGAAAAATATACTCAAATTTATCGGAAGAAGAGTATTTCGATATTATGGAGGACCTGGCAGCTGAGTTTTATCAGACTGGTTCTCCGAATCCGAGTGAACTAGAAACTGAAATTATTGGAGAATAAACATGGCAATTAAAAAATCTTTAAGTGGTGGTAAAGATATTGAATCTCATCCCAAAAAAACAAAGCAGGGTGATGGGTCTCATACCAAGTATGCGGCAACATCTCGTAATTCGGCTCCTAAAAAGTATCGGGGACAAGGAAAGGGATAATGTATTACCTAGACGGTAACGATGAATGGAACAATATACATCCATCAGACCTCTGGGTATACAATAAACTCTTTATAAGTCGGATTTTAGGATATACTTGTGGACCTGTTGGGACCTGTGTACCTAAACCCGACTTTTATATTGTGCGTCCTTCTTTTAATTTACTCGGTCTTGGACGCTTTGCTCGTCGAGAATGGATTGACTTATACACTGATCATATCCATCCTGCTGAGTTTTGGTGCGAAATCTTTGAAGGTGAGCATTTAAGCGTCGATTTTTACCAAAAAAAGCAGATTTAGTAGTATGTGGTACTCGAAATTCTGAAGATCCTTACTACAAATGGCAAAAATGGGAAAAAATTGACAAAAAGGTGGAATTTCCAGAAATTTTAACCGATATTAAGGGTGACTATGACTGGATTAACTGCGAATTCATCAATGGAAACCTGATTGAGGTGCATTTTCGCAGAAATCCTGACTTTCGTTATGGAAATTCAGTAGCAATACCTGTTTGGGATGATGAAAAAATTGAAAATATGAAATTTATCGAGGATGCTGAGTATTTTCGGAAGGGTTTTTACATAGAATAAATAGATTTTTTACATCAAAATGAATTGGAACAGTACTCAATGGGAAAACACCTCTTATTAGAGGTATATAACGTTGATTTTACACTTCTCAATGACGCAATGTCTCTTCAAGAAGTCATAAAAAAAGGCGTAAACCGTGCAAAAATGACGGTATTAAATATTTTTTCTCATTGTTTTTTCCCTCAGGGATGCACAATTGTCATTGCTCTTAAAGAAAGTCATGTTTCGTGTCATACTTGGCCAGAAGAAGGATGTGTGGCAATTGATGTTTATACCTGTGGTGAAGGAAATCCTCGTTTAGTTGTCTTGGAAATATTAAAATACTTCAATTCCGATAATTATTCATTAAGAGAAGTAAATCGTTAAATAAGAATAAGGAGATAGAAACCTCCTTTATAAAAGTTCTGTTTTATTCACTAAAACAGGAGAAAAATGTCAAATTTACCAGTAGATAGAGACCAAAATTACATGAGAGAAATGTGGGGAACCACAAAATTGATTACGGACTATGAAAAACCATCATCACAAAGAGTGATTCAAGAAGTTATGCACGATCTTGCTCCAAGACACGATCTTAAAAAACAACAAGAACTTCATGAAAAAATTCGTAATGATGACGATTATGATGACTGGGCATATGGAACCGAACCAAATTATGGTTCTTCCTGGAAATAAGTATAAATAAATAAAAAACTTTTATTCAATGGCAGTTCAAAGGATATCCAGATCATTTAAAGATATCAGTTTATCCTTTGAACCTCATCCAGTCACAAAGGATCTACCGATATTAAAAAACGAAGATGCAATTCGCAGATCGGTAAGAAATATTGTACAAACCATTCCAACAGAAAGATTCTTTAATTCACTGTTGGGATCTGATATTACAAGAAGTTTATTTGAATTTGTTGATTTCGGTACTGCATCCGTAATTCAAAGTCAAATTGAAATATCAATTAATAACTTTGAACCCCGAGTAAATAATGTGATAGTTCAGGTAGATCCAATTCCCGATGATAATACATTTAATGTGACTATTATTTTTGACATCATAGGTCAAGAAATACCAACTCAAGAATACTCATTCATATTAGAGGCAACAAGATAAAATGCCTTTCACTAAATTTACAAATCTGGATTTTGATCAGATAAAGACCTCCATCAAAGATTATCTTCGTGCCAACTCCACATTCACGGATTTTGATTTTGAAGGGTCTAATTTTTCGGTATTAATTGATACTCTGGCATATAATACCTATATTACGGCATTCAACTCGAATATGATTGTGAACGAGTCCTTTTTGGATTCCGCAACTCTTCGTGAAAATGTAGTCTCACTGGCAAGAAATATTGGTTATGTACCTCGTTCCAGAACGGCAGCAAAGGCACAAGTATCATTTAATGTGTCGGTAAACACAAGTACTCCCACAGTCACCTTACAGGCAGGTTTGGTATGTGTCGGATCCGTTGATAATACCTCATATACATTTTCAATTCCGAATAATATTTCGGCAAATGTTGTAGAAGGAGTTGCATCCTTTAATAAGATTGACATTTATCAAGGAACATTTCTTACAAAACAATTTATTGTAGACGGATCATTAGATCAAAGATTTATACTGAACAATTCTTTCATTGATACATCGACTATTTCGGTTTATGTAAGAGGAATTAATGAGAGTGGTCTTGGTGTCGAGTATTTTTCGGTTGATAATATTCTTGAAGTAAATTCAAACTCAAAGATTTATCTTCTGCAGGAAGTTCAGGATGAAAAATATGAACTACTTTTTGGTGATGGTCTAATCGGACAAAAACTGGAAAATAATTCGGTAATCACCGTAAATTATATCATAACTGACGGCGAAGAAGGAAACGGAGCATCTTCTTTTTCTTTTGCCGGAAGTATTCGAAATGCAGAGGGAGCAGCTCCCTCTGCAGAGGGAGCAACAATTAACATAGGTTCGGTATTCATCACGACAGATCAGTCATCTCAAAATGGATCAGAAATAGAATCAGTAGATTCTGTTAAGTATTTTGCTCCAAGAATCTATTCCTCACAATACAGAGCTGTTACATCCAGAGATTATGAGGCAATTATAAAAAAAATATATCCGGATACAGAATCCGTTGCCGTTGTTGGAGGAGAAGAACTGGATCCTCCAGAATTTGGATCAGTATCAATAAGTATTAAACCAAAAAATGGAACATTTGTTTCCGATTTTAATAAACAACAGATTCTGAATCAATTAAAGCAATATAGTATTTCTGGAATTAATCAAAAAATAATTGATCTTAAAATACTATACGTGGAAATTGATTCGTCAATTTACTATAATTATTCTCAGGTATCTTCTCTGGATTCATTAAAAACAAGAGTAATAAATTCATTAACGAAGTATTCAAAATCTGTTGATTTGAATACATTTGGCGGAAGATTCAAATATAGCAAGGTTCTTCAAATCATTGATAATACTGACGTTTCTATAACTTCTAATATTACCAAAGTTAAAATCAGAAGAGATTTGAAAGCCCTTATAAATCAATTCACACAATACGAATTGTGTTTTGGAAATCGATTTCACATTAATCCAGAAGGATTTAATATTAAAAGTACCGGATTTAAAGTTTCCGGCGAATCAAATACGGTATATTTAACAGATGTTCCGAATACTGATAAAGAAAACCCGGTAAAATTAGATGGAAGTGGAAAAGGAATATTATCAATAGTAAGACCATTAAGTGATGGATCATATAGAGTTGTTGCAAAATCTGCCGGAATAATTGATTATATAAATGGAGAAATTAA
>Ga0172364_10003197_pt1 | contig 13055 bp, 16 predicted proteins | sample LakKivSesite10cm_FD_114545 | JGI IMG/M metagenome (GOLD analysis project Ga0172364, IMG submission 114545) | Sediment microbial communities from Lake Kivu, Rwanda - Sediment site 10cm | ecosystem: Environmental > Aquatic > Freshwater > Lake > Sediment | place: Rwanda: Western Province, Lake... | reverse complement strand
GATAAGGATAATATTGGGATTACGACACGCACAATCACCGAAGTAAGGCAACCGTCAAAAAGCAAGCCGAAGAAGCGTTTTTCGTGGTCATCTATAGGAAAGAGGTAAAACCGATATGATAAAAGATATTTTCTTTATGGGTGTTGATGCGTTGCGTTCTCGTAAGATACGGACGTTTCTCACTCTTTTAGGGGTCATCATCGGGACTGGTTCGGTCATCATTGTTGCGAGTTCAGGAAATTCAGTGAAATCTTATATTACAGAACAGTGGAATATCTTCGATCCAACGAGTATGATTATTGGTATCGGTACTGCGAGTGACCCGCCTCAGATATCATTCAGAGAGATGGGTTTTACAGATCACGATGTTGAAGAGATAGAGAAGATGCCTTATGTAAAAGAGGTTGCCCCTATCGGTTTACTTCCGTTAAAGAGTATTGCATTAAGAGACGGATTTCTGAAGTGGCAGTCAAAACCAGGGGGGACCATGTATGCTACTACACCGGCTTTGCTAGATATACTGAACCTGGAAATCGAGGAGGGCAGGATCTTCCAAGAGGGGAAAAAAGAAATAGTCATAAGTAGGAGTATGACCCAGATTTTTGAAAAAGATAAACCTCTGAAAGTCGGAGATACTGTTTACATACAAAGAGTGGGCGGCGTAATTATAAAAGCAACCATAGTAGGAATCTTAAAAGAAAGTGAAGGTGCAAACTTACTAAACCAAATAGCCTCTATATCAATAGCAGGTCCGGTAGACCCCTTTTATTCATCCTATTTCGGATCCAACGTCGGAGGTATCCTCAAACATGTTACCGCATATGGAATTTTATCCGCAACCGCCGTGGATAAAGAACATGTTGATGACGCTAAAAATGATATTCTTGATTATCTAAACAGCAAATCTGATGCACTTAACTACAAGAATAAGAACTCAGATTTTGTAGTTATAACACAGCAGTACATAATCGAAAAAGTAGATCAGATAACGAATGTGATGGGTATGCTCATAACTTCAATTGCACTGGTTTCTCTTGTGGTAGGTGGTATAGGTATCGCCAATATCATGTTTGCAACAGTTACCGAACGAAGGAGAGAGATTGGTACTATGATGGCAATCGGGGCTAAACGAAGAGACATCATGAATCTATTTTTGTATCAATCAGCAATGATAGGTTTACTCGGCGGGGTTATTGGGTGTATGGTGGGTTATTCTGGGACCGCATTTATCATTCAAGTACTGAGCAATTACATGCGAGAATTCGCAGGATCATCATTTACTCATAACATCCAGTTGGTTTATTCATATGAATGGTTTGCTATTGCATTGATATCTGGGTTTGCAACAGGGATAATAGCAGGGGTGCTCCCTGCAAGAAAAGCAGCGAAGATGGACCCAGTTGTCGCTCTGAGATATGAATAAGAATCTTTGTATTCTCTAAATACGTAAATTTGATTTTTTAAAAAATAAAAAATCTGGTTTAGGAGATACGTCATCTACTCCATTTTTCAGCGTCAACTTCTCCGTTAAATGATGCTTTTGGAGTAATTATCTTTGTAATCGCAGCTGCCCCAGCGAGTTTTATGACATCGCCGATGATAAATGGTACCAAACCAATCATAAGGAGCTCCAAGAATCCCTGATACGAACCAGTGACAGATTGCCAACTATAAAGTTGTAAGAGACCGAGTCCGTAGATGATGGCAAAGTTTGCAAATAGCATAAGTCCAAACATACTGAAAAAATTACGGAAGCGAATGTATCGATCCATAAAATAGCCAAGGAAGAATGCAGCAATAATGAAACCGATGAGATAACCGCCGGTAGGTCCTAACAATGCAGAGATACCTCCATGAGAAAATATCGACATTCCTTCTTTTGGTGCGAACCAGGGGATCCCAGCTAATCCGATACCCACGTAAATCGACTGGCTGATACCACCCCACCATTTTCCAAGTACGACTGCACTGAATAAGACAGCAAAGGTCTGACCGGTAATAGGAACAGGAGACCAAGGTAAATAGAGTCTAGTCTGTGCTAATAATCCGGTTAAGCATGCAAGACCAAGTGCTAAAGCGGTCTTATGTATAAAATCTGTCTCATATCGCCATTTGAAAAAATTGTATCTTGCTTGCCTGTATTTGTCCATATAAATGTTTATTTCCATCTTTATCTACACCCTTTGTAAAACAACCGATTACGTATAACATTTTCGGAGCCAAATTTTATATTATTTTTTCCTTTAAAAAATCATATTTTTGGATATATATGATCTTTAACGTATTCATCACAAAATATATAACATTCTACCATATATTCCTGTATTTGAGGCGAGATTATATGATAAACATTATGGATGAATTCGGTCGAAATGCCGGGGCAGTATGGAAAACATTGAATGTCCACGGACCCCTCCCAGAAACGAGATTAATGGAGCTCACTAAACTCCACGAAGACGAATTCCACGCTGCAGTAGGATGGCTTGCACGGGAAAACAAGATCTGTAAAACTGGCTCTGTGTACAAACTTGGTGAAACGAATTTAACAACCAAAATCGGAGAGAGCGCAGGAAAACTCTGGAAAATTCTAGAAACCCACGGAACGTTTGATACCACTGATCTCTCTACATGGGCACAGATAGAGGAGCGAGATGCCTATACCGCGTTAGGTTGGCTCGCGAGAGAGAATAAGATAGAAGCAAAGACATCTATACCAAAAGAATATCAAATTAAGAGATCCCCATAAAATTTTTGGCTGACTTATCCTAGCATTCTAGGCTCATTTTTCTCTTTTTTCTATTAGTTTCCTCTATCATTTTAATTTTATATACTTCCTTTGTATACATATATACGTGATATGGGATGAATCAAAAACAAGTGTTGGAGAGATGGTTGAGACAACTGCAAAAGGATGAAATAACACCAGATGCACTAGGATTGGGCCCCAATAAAGAAGAGGCAATGAAACACATAAAAAACGAGATCGATAAACTTACAATTGAAAAGGCGGTTGAAGCAGTCAAAAACCAGAAGCAATAGCCCCCAAGGTAGTGTGATTGGATGGTGAGCTAAGAAAGGATTTCTCCTTTCTAAAGATTCATGTGTTTTCTAATATCTTTACTACGTATTTATAGAATTTATCGACTGTACTGATATGGACTTGTTCCTCTGGCGAATGTGGATATTTAATTGTTGGTCCTATGGATATCATATCCATCCCTGGAAATTTTTCTCCTATAATTCCGCATTCTAGTCCAGCATGTATAGCTTCTATTTTCGGCTCCTTGTTATACATATCTTTAAAGACTTTCTTTGAAAGAGCAAGTATCTTTGAATCCAGATTTGGTTTCCATCCAGGATAGGGTGTTTCCTCTGTTACCTTTGCACCTGACGGGACTGCGATAGCATATATTCGGTCGCGCATATCCTGCAAAGCAGACTTGATTGAACTCCTGGAGCTCATGTGTATAATAACTATGTTTTCTTGTATAGAAACAGTTGCAAGATTAGTTGATGTCTCAACCAGGTTAGGAATATCGTAACTCATTTTATGGACACCGTGTGGGAGACTATGCAGGAGATCTAATAGTTTACTCTGTGACTCTCTATCAAGTGCTTTATCGAGTTCGCTGATAGTTTCTATCTCCATTTTAAATTTTGGATCAATTGGTTTTATCTCTTCAAATATGTTTTTTTCTTCAATTTCTAAATCAGATATAAACTTGTTTTTGTCTGTTTTAATTACAGAAACCTTGGCAGTTGCTTCTCTTGGTATCGCGTTATGCTTATCTCCGCCTTTGATATCTGAAATTAAAAATTCGCTTGTCTTTGATGTTTTCCATAGCAGACGTGCAAGCAGTTTTATTGCATTTCCTCTCTGCTCATGAATATCAACACCAGAGTGTCCCCCTCTCAGACCCGAGACTTTAACAATCATGCTCTCTAGATTTCCACCTATCGTCCTAGTTTTTACTGGTAACTCTATCTTTGAATCACCACCACCTGCGCATCCAACTGTTATCACACCAAAGTCTTCGCTATCAAGATTAAGCATTATTTTACCTGTTAGCATGTTTGATTCCATCGCAAAAGCACCTGTTAATCCTGTTTCTTCATCAATAGTAAATAACGCCTCGATAGGTCCGTGTTTCAATGTTTTATCCTCTAAAAGTGAAAGTCCTATTGCAAGACCAATACCGTTGTCCGCTCCTAATGTTGTACCATCAGCCGTAAGAATATCACTATTACGTTTGAGTTGTATAGGGTCTTTTGAAAAATCAAATTTTATGTCGCTGTTTTTCTCACAAACCATATCCATATGACCTTGTAGAATTACTGTAGCTCTTTTTTCCATACCTTTGCTTGCAGGTTTTAGAACGACGACATTGCCTGTTTTATCGGTTCTTGTTTTTAAACCATGTTTTTTTGCAAAATCAAGGATGTATTCCCTTATCTTCTCCTCATGTTTTGAGCATCGAGGAATTTTTCGTATCTCATCAAAATGTTTCCATACCAGTTTTGGTTCTAAATTTTCTATAACTGACATCTGTTACGCCTCCCCAATTGCAAGACTGTAATACGACAACAAATAAAAAAGATTCGCCGAGAGAATTACATTATATCACTTCTAAAACACATCGAAATCTTGTTGAAATAGTTTATATAATCTTTATCTATTCTTCACTGAGAAAACGGAGGCGATTTATCTATGGATTGGGGTATGAAAAACCGACTTTCAAGAATAATCAAACCAAAAGATGGACATACCGTTATGCTTGCTGTTGATCATGGTTACTTTATGGGTCCTACCTCGGGGCTTGAGCAACTTAATAAAATGGTCAACCCGCTCCTGCCATATGCAGATACGTTAATGCTTACTCGGGGGGCATTACGTAATTATATAGATCCAACAACAGATATTCCTATCGTTCTCAGAGTCTCCGGTGGTACAAGCATTGTAGGCAAAGAACTCTTGCATGAGGGCACAGTTGTTTCAATTGAGGATGCTATACGACTGAATGCATCAGGTGTCGCATATTCGATTCTTGTTGGTGCAGAATTCGAACGCGACACTCTTCTTGGTATGACCCAGTATATCGATGAGGCAGAACGCTATGGTATTCCTGTTCTTGCAGTAACAGCTGTTGGAAAGGATATGGCAAAAGATGAACGTTACCTAAGTCTTGCATCTAGGATGGCCGCAGAACTCGGCGCACACATAGTCAAAACATATTTCTGCAAAGATTTTGAAAAAGTAATCGAAACCTGTCCTGTTCCTGTAGTCATCGCCGGCGGCAAAAAAACACCAGAAACAGAAGCATTACAAATGGCCTACGATGCCATGCATGCAGGTGCAATAGGTGTAGATATGGGTAGAAACATTTTCCAGAGCAACAATCCTGTAGGCATGATTAAAGCAGTGAACGCCATCGTACATAAGAGAGCAACAGTGAAAGAAGCCTTGGAAGTACTTAGCAGTACCAAGAGATAGATTTTTATCCTATTCAAAATTTCGCGGAATTTTCTCTTCAGTTATATGATTATTCTGGTGGTCTAATCTGTTCTTGTGTTTCCCCACTGCCCTTTCCCAATAGACCTAGAGATACAGTTGGTCGTTCACCATTTACGGCTATACATGTTACTCCTTCGATACCACAGACTCGTTCAACGCCTTTATGGATATAATGTACAAGCCAGACAGGGACGTGAATGAGTTCTCCTTCACCGATATTTGTCCTGACATCAAATCGTTGGATGCTGTCTATTTTATGGGAAAGATCCTTCCGTGATTTTTCTATTGCTACTGCTTCTGCTTTGGCTTTTGCCTCATCCTCTAGCATATCCCCATCGAGGATTTCCCCACCCGTGCTTTTAATTTTATTCAGGTCAAAGATTGCCTTGCTTGCAAGTGGAATCGGGTATTTGGTAAGATCCATCGTGGTCGAACGTCTTGCAAGAATAAGCTCATGATATTGATCATTGATGACGCCAGTGTGATATTCATCTGTCGCTCGTCCACCGCCTCGTTTTCCTGCATTGGAAAGTGCGTCTAACGCAAACTTTCCGGCCATCCTTCCTAATCCTGAGAAAAACCCTTTTGTATCTTTTTCTTTAATAGAATCACTCATCTGGTGCCCAGCTGCATGATAACCCCCACGGAAACTCCCTGCATAGTTTCCACTCACCGTAACAGGTACCGTCCACACTGGTAAATATTTCAGCTCAATAGTTGTGATAGTCGACTCTGCTGCTACATTCACCCGGAAAATGCCTGCATCCATCCATTTTTTCGCAGATATAACCGCATCATTCTGAGTGATACGGTTTAAGAGCATAGTATGCTTAGATACTAACTTGGCGACATCTCCCGCTAAGGTCATGGAGGACCCGCAGTATGCACAGGTAATCACGGTAGCTCCATACCCAAACTCTAGTGGTGCACCGCAGTTCTTGCACATTTTAGGGCCTTCATCAACCATGATCATCCCTCAATTTTCTTTCCACATTCTGGACAAAATTTAATACCAGCTTTCACCTCAGTTTTACAACTTGGACAGGTATTTATCATTTTGTTGCCACAGCTATTACAAAACTTCGCGCCTTCTGGTACTTCAGCGTTACATTTTGGGCAACTTATCGTCCCGGGTTTCACGATTTTTGCACCGCACTCATTACAAAACTTTGTACCTTCCGGTACCTCTGCGCCGCACTTACTACATTTTATTTTCATCTGTGGAGCCGCTTGTGTTTGAGATGGTTGGCGAGCCATACTCTGTGCCATAGCGGCACCTACGCCAAATCCAGCGCCCATACCTGCAAATGACCCTGCATCTGAACCACCACCTGCTGCTGCACCTTTCCCGATATCCCCGATAGCTTTCCCTGTTTGATATGCTTGATACTTCTGCATATCACCCACTGCGCCCATAGCGCTACGCTCATCAATCGCCTCTTGAACTTTCTCCGGAAGGTTGATATTCAATCCAGCTATGTTCATTATCTTTAATCCATATCTTTTAGTCTCATCTGCAATTTTTGCAAGAAGAAGCTGTTCTATCTCATTGAGATAAGCAGGAATATCAACGATTGACATGCTTTTATTTTTCTGGAGCTCACCTAAAGTATCATTGAGTGACTGTATCAGTTCAGCCTTTAACCAATCGATGACCTTATCACTAGAACTCATCCCCTCAGTTCCAACAAATTGAGTGATGAAAAGCAAAGGATCTTCAACCTTGTATGAAAACTTCCCAAATGCTCTTATTCTAGCATATGTGAACTCTGGATCTCTAAAAGCTAGGGGTTCCGCAGTACCAAAATTCCCACGTAGTTCTCGTTTCTGAACATAATAAATCTCACCAAGTTGTTTAACACCAGTAAGAGCCGCTCCCAACTTCCCGAGAATTGGTACTGTCGTAGTAGTAATCGCGTATCTCCCTGCTCGATCAAAATTATGCATAGCTTTCCCATCACGGAAGAAAATCGCATATTCATCTTCTCTAACAACGACATTATCATTCCACTCTATGTTTCTTGGATACCGGTACATCACATTCTCGCCTTTTACAGTATCCTCCCATGCAAACGTTTTACTTGCAACATTTCCTCTTTGTCCCGCATCTTTTCCAAAAAGTGCCATATTATTCTACCCCCAAACCAGCAATAGCCTCCCTTCTTTTTTCAAAAAGTTCAATAAAATCACGTAGTTTACCATTAATATTTGATATCTCCTGTTTCATAGTATATTTATTATCAGAGTCTATCGCACTTCGAAACATGCTTACACTCGTTTTTAAATCATCAATACGACTGATTAACCCTAGATCCCATTCATAAAGCCTATTCAGCTCATCCTCTTCAATTCTATAATCTGCTGAAACTCCAGTATAGCCCTGTTCAGCATGTCTAACTTTTCCCTCCACTGCCGTAATCCGACTTACAAGGTTACCAGCTTCCTCCATGAGATCCAGCTCCATTTTTCTTGTTAGATTCTCTCTGCATTGCTCCAGATCTCGACCAACATTTTTAATCCTATCAGCTAGTTGTGTTCTAAGTACGCTATCCGCAATTCTTAGATCTTCTCTCTTACGATATCCTCGAAAACCAGGGATAGCTAGTTCGATCTTCTTCAAAAGACCTCTATCTTCTTCTACTTTTCTTCTCAAATCTACCATTTTTTTACCTCTTTTTTGACAAGCCAAGGGATGCGATACCAGCTCCTACAAAAATTATGATAATGGCAAGTGTGATGTATACATCTAATAGTTTCAAAAGTATAGCCATTGCTCCTGCAGATATCACAACTAATAACATACCTGCGCCCATTTGCATCGTAGCGGTCTTTTTACTCGTATTTATCGTGATGATACCTACGATGACTAATATGGCACCGACGCTTAGCACCCATAATGTGAATATTCCTAGAACATCTAATGAAAAAAGCTTTCCCAGGATTACGCATATGCCAATCATGAGGATTACAAGACCCCATGTACCGTAAAATATTCTATCTGGATTCATGGCTCCCCTTACGGATTCACTGGCGTTTAATATTACACTCATATTTAAAATTATCCCTACTGTATGCCCAGATGTAAGTGATTTATTAGTCAACTCTCTTTTTCGTATATATTTCAACACGATATCTTTAAATAAAAAATGATGTTAATCCTACCAAAAATAATGGAGACGATAAGATATGGATTGGTTAATAATAATTGCAATTGTAGTGGTGCTGGTATTCGTCGGCATACTGCTCTGGTTATGGAGCTTTTACAACAGAATAATTAGATCTGAAAACCGTATAGACAATGCATGGGCACAAATCGATGTACAACTTAAACGAAGAGCAGATCTGATACCTAACTTAATGGAAACAGTTAAAGGTTATATGAAGCATGAGCGGGAAACGCTCCAAAATGTGACCAATGCACGGGCTTCCATTATGAAAGCAAAGACTCCACAAGAAAGCATGGATGCAAACAATATGTTAACCGGAGCTTTGAAAACACTTTTTGCTGTCGCAGAAAACTATCCTGATCTTAAAGCAAGTCAGAATTTCCTTAGTCTTCAGGATGAATTGACGCATACCGAAGAGAAAATAGCTTATTCGAGGCAACACTTCAATGATTCAGTATTGGTATTTAACAACACTATAGAGACGTTCCCTGGAGTAGTATTTGCTAAAAGAATGGGTAAAAAAGAAAAACAGATGTTACAAATCCCAGAAGCATCCAGAGAAGTACCAAAAGTATCATTCTAAATTTTTCTAAGTGTTTGATATCATGGAAAAACAAATGCTTTTAGAGGACCACATACGGAAAAACAAGCGAGATACAGTGATTATATGTATGTTTATGGTCATTCTACTCTTCAGTGTAATATTTGCCATAAGCTATGTGCTTAATATTGTATTTCTCCTTGATATCCCTCTATTCTTTGTCATTGCAATTGGACTGATTATAGCACTTTTTTACACTATGGTTACCTACGCTTCTTCCATTCAGACAGTCATTGCTGCTGCTAGAGCTAGACCTGCTAATCCACAAAACCGTGAAGAGAAACTTTTGATCTATAAAGTGGAGGAGATGGCAATTGCTGCAGGTTTGCCAAAACCTCAGGTATATGTGCAAGATTCAAAAGATATCAATGCCTTTGCTACTGGAAGAAAACCAGAGGATGCTCTTATCTGTGCGACCACGGGAGCAATTCAACAGTTGAACAACGAAGAGCTAGAAGGCGTTATAGGGCATGAGATGAGTCATATCAAGAACCGCGATATTCTTGTAGCTACGGTTACAATTGCTGTGGTTGGGACTATAGCACTTCTCGCAGAAATTGCTTTACGCTCGCTTTTCTGGGGTGGTGGTGGAAGAGGAGGAAAAAAAGGTGGTGGCGGTATTCTCATTCTTGTCGCCATTATTCTTATTGTTCTAGCACCAATATTCTCACGGCTTACCTATCTTGCGATATCCCGACGGCGTGAGTATCTTGCTGATGCAGATGGGGCATATCTAACGAGAAACCCTGAGGGTCTTGCGATGGCTCTAGAAAAAATAAAAGCAGACTTACCTGATGATCCTAAAGGCTCTAAAACTGTTGCCCCTCTGTATATTGCGAATCCATTTAAAAGAGCTTTACGGGACTCAATCTGGTCAACGCATCCACCGTTAGATGAAAGAATAAGAAGACTCAGATCGATGTGATTTTTGTATATTAAATCTAATACAATAGGAATTCTGCCTAACATATATTTTTAAGGAAATAAACGATATATAGTTACATTTAAGTGATTTCATAGATGGAAGATGCACCTCTAAAGCAACCAAATAATTCTTGGAAATATCCATTTAATGATTCTTCAACTATTGTGCTTATTTTTTCTAATCTTTTAACAATTTTTTTCGCTCTTGTCGAGAACTGGAGTTTGTTAACTGTAATGTTTATTTATTGGTGCCAGAGCATAATTATTGGTATTTTTTATTTTTTTAAAATTCTAAATCTAAAAGATTTTTCGACAGAAGGTCTTTATATCAATAATAGACCTGTTGGACCAACTAAAGAAACGAAAATATCTACAGCCACTTTCTTTGCATTTCATTACGGATTCTTTCATTTCGGTTATTTTATGTTTTTAATTGCAAATCCATTTACCCGCTCAAAACTAGATCTTCAAGATACTTTTTTTATATTTTTGGCAGTTGCAACATTCTTTGTAAGCCACTTATTTTCATTTTTACACAATAAAGAAAAAGACTCAAAAAAGAAGCCAAACATCGGAAAAATAATGTTTTTACCATATGCGAGGATAATTCCTATGCATCTCACAATAATTTTTGGTAGTTTTTTACTTATTAGTTATGGCGGTAGTGGAATGCAATTAGTCATTATTTTGTTTTTATTACTAAAAGCAGTAACCGACGTTATTATGCACACTGTTGAACACAGAGATCCATCAGGCTATGGTTCATCAAATAATATTTTTGAGATAGCCCTTGACAAATCTGATTTTTCGCCAGGTGATACAATAGAAGGAAAAATCTTAGTGGAGTTAGAAAGACCAGTAAAAGCAAAATCACTAAAAGTAGCACTAGTTGGTAACAGAATCATTAAACAATATTCAGGATCAAATAGTTTCGCTCAAATTTATACCTTTCATAAATCTGAGGTATTTCTTGGAGGAGAAAGCGAATATTCAAAAAATACATATTCTTTCGACATTCAGATCCCATCCGATATCCTAATTAAAGCAGAAAACTGGAAAGAAAACGGCCTAGTCATTGTTGGTGATAAACAAGTTCAAATGGGCGAAAAAACAATTGCTCTACAGAAAAAAGCAAAGAAAATTGTTGAGTGGGAGGAATCTATGGGTCTTGTGCGTACCGAAGAAAAAGATGAATGGAATGTCGAAGCGATATTAGAGATACCACGAGGAATTGATATTCGGAACAAAGTAAAAATCAATATATCATAAAGTCTTATTATTAGGATATCGTAATATCTTGAGAATTCTTTATATCCAATTTCATCGGAACATCAAGGTGTGCATGGATTATCCATTTTATATGGCTTGGATAAATCGCCATGTTTTGAGTAAGAATTTTTCCGAATGTTCCTAATTTTTCCTCAGCTTTTTCCTTAAAATTTTCCTGTTTTTGTTGGTAATTTGTTTTCAGTTGGAGAACATCGGCTGGAATTTTGATTTCAAACTGATACTGTTCGCTTTGATATTCTTTTTCTCCATCAAGTAACATAGTAAAATCATATACATGACCAACGCTAACATGTTGTGTCCCCGTAGAATAACGGTTGTGACGATGATGGTGATCACCATGATAGTGATGATCGTAGGTTACCGGTCTAGTTTCAAATCTTTCCCCTACAAATATAACTTCTAATTTTTTTGCTTTCGTTGGTTTATTTAAGTTTAGTGTAATCGTTCCTTTAATTACGTCTCCTGGTTTATAGTCGATTTTTTCCAGCGTCAAAATTATTTTTTCTCCGCCAAATAAACCCATTTTTTCGCCTCTAACTATTTTTTAATATGGTTTTTACAAAATTATCTATATTTTGTTCCCCATCCACTATTTTCTCTTTTTTCATTTTTAAAAATAAGTAATTATCAGTTGTTTTTACTCCCGCACCTTCTAGATTATTTTTAATCATATCGCTGAACCGTTCTCTTTTGTCAATCGGGCTCATACCTGTGCCAAAGACTGCTACTTTCTTTCCTTTGATGTTCTTAGCTTTATCCATAAAACTTTTAACAAAAGGTGAAGGGCTTCCTCCCCATGTTGGAGAACCGGTTATTATAAAATCATATTTTTTCATGTCAAAATCAGTGTTTTTTATAGGCAACTCCTTTTGTTTAATTGCAGCATTACCTGCTTTAAAAAACCCTGGTTTCTTAACGTGCTGGATCTCTATAAGATCAACTTCGGCCTTTTCTTCCTTGAATTTTTCTTCTAGAAGTTTTGCTGCTTTTCTTGTATTTCCAGTTCTCGAATAATATACAATGCCAATTTTCATATTAACCCTCGAAATAACAGAATCATAAAATCTATTAAATAAATAACTATAAGCAGTTGTTACTATGAAACAAGAAAAAATGAAAGTTGCGATGTACTACAACAATAATGATGTTAGAATACAAGAAATGTCTATACCTGTAATTAACGACAGCGAACTTCTTGTGAAGGTAAAAGCAAGTGGCATATGCGGCAGCGATGTCATGGAGTGGTACCGTATCAAAAAGGCACCTCGTGTTCTTGGTCATGAGATCACCGGAGACATCGTTGAAGTTGGGAAGAATGTTAAAAAATACAAGGTTGGAGATAGAATCTTTGTCTCCCATCATGTTCCTTGCAATACTTGTCATTTTTGCCTCAATAATCAACATACACTCTGTCATACTTTGCATTCCACCAATTTTTACCCAGGAGGTTTTGCAGAATATCTAAGAGTTCCAGAGATTAATGTTGATCGAGGCGTGTTCCTTCTTCCTAAAGAAGTGTCATATGATGAAGGAGTTTTTATTGAACCACTTGCATGTGTTG
>Ga0172364_10003196_pt1 | contig 13064 bp, 14 predicted proteins | sample LakKivSesite10cm_FD_114545 | JGI IMG/M metagenome (GOLD analysis project Ga0172364, IMG submission 114545) | Sediment microbial communities from Lake Kivu, Rwanda - Sediment site 10cm | ecosystem: Environmental > Aquatic > Freshwater > Lake > Sediment | place: Rwanda: Western Province, Lake... | reverse complement strand
GAGGTTTATGACTTCATTTCTTCTGAGTTGCCCATAATAAAAGACTTTTAACAAAGCATTATCTCGTAAATCATCCTGAGAAATATGAAAGAGCTGTTTGATTTCTTCAATGGTAAATGGCACTTTGTTTTTAACTCGTTTGCGAGGAAGTTTAATCCTAAAAGATTTGTTCAAGAATTCCATGAATGTATTAATTGCGCAATATTTGGGAATTAAAGTATTGACATCATATTGTTTAATTTGGACTACATGAAGTTTATAACGATCAATATCTTTGGATGTAATATCTGTAGGATTCTTATTTAACATTTCAAGAAATTGTTTAACTGTTCTAATATAGGATTGTATTGTTGATTTTGAGCTATTTTTACTGAGTAGGTAATTCTCAAATTCTTCGAGATTTTTTTGGTTTTTCAAGTTAATTCCCCCATTAATTTAGTATCAATACTTATTATTAATACAAAGTATAGATGCAGTAGGAATATTTAAATATTTCGCTTTGATACTATGTATTGATACAAAGCATGAAAAAGGACAAATCTACAAAAGAGATCGTATTGGATGCAATTAAAAGCGCAAATCCATCCTATGTTACTATTCAAGATATTGCTGATGTCACCAAAATATCACGCGAAACCGTTAGCAAATATATGCTTGTATTAGAAGCTGAAGGAAAAATAAGAGTTACAAAAATAATTGGAAAAGCTAAATTATATGAGGCGAAATAGTAGAAAATAATCTCTTAAGATAAAATCACAGTATTATCTCTTAAAAATATCGTTTTTGTATCTGAATATCTCTCTTCTCTTTTTCCAAATTGATCCTCGCATGTCGCAGTAACTCTTATCCCGTAGATTTTTGTTTGGGTAGATCTATCGATTGTCTTTTTGTATTTTCCGTTCGTCGAAAGATTAGTTATATCGGTCATAGAAATTGTTTCTCCAAATTCATTGTCATCAAGAAGCTTTAAATCAGATGTTGGTTGTATTTCCTTGTATAACCATTTATAAAAAAATGAAACATTTTTTGCAACCCCGTGACCAACATTTTCAATAATGATTTCAATTGTTGATCCAGCAGGAACGAATGGTCCGTCATGAATATCAACATTTAAAACGGGTTCTAATCCCGCTTTTTCTATTTTTTGTTGTAGCCAATGACTATTGATATAATCAACCAATTCTCTGCCAGTTAATTCTTTTTTACGATTATTAATTCTGACATAGAAATGTTCTTTATTGCCCTCTTTAAACCAAACCTCTTTTGGGCTGGCTGTTATTATTATGTTACACCCAATGATTTTATTTTCTTCTATTTTTATTATCTGTACCAAATCTGAAACAGAACCGCCGAGATGCTCCACAATATTATTGGTGATATCAAGTTGATATTTGTCCCAATCATTATTATAAAGTTGTAAATCGTTTGCCACTCCAATAAATTCTTTTTTATCTGTAACGCCGATTCTAAGTAATCCTCCTCTATTGTTTAGTAATGATTGAATTCCTTTGATAACTTCTATCTGTAAATTTTTATTTGATTTACCCGTTTTATAATCATATCTGAAGGATGCTTTATATTCAAGTATATCACATTCATCTTTAATTTTCAAATCTTTTTCATTTGTTACTATTTGAGTATCAGAGCTTCTTTCACTGTCTTTCGCATATACTTCTTTGATTATTCTTATCGCTCTGTTGATTTCTTTTAATCTTTTTTGATATGGTGACGTATGATCAGTACCCATAAGCATACCAGTTATCATCAGCGGAAAAATAATAAAAAATATTGGTATAATTTCTGTTCCTTTCGATGTTGAAACTTGAGTTGGGTTTAAAAAAATAGGTGCCATAACATAAACCATAACAATGACAAGAATTAACAACTCGATAAAGAATAAATAGATTAGTATTTGATAGATATCATATCTAATTCTTTTTGAAAGACGATGCATTATTGAATAATTTTTAATTTCATTTATCTTTTCTTCGCATATTCTTTTCTTAACTTCAAGTTCTTCTATTGAATAATCTTCTAAATTTTTTTCTTCCATTTCAAATATTTTTGTATTGCTAGCCCTTTTTAAAGATGTTTGTGTAATAAGTTGTCCATCGATAGGTTAAAAGAGACGTGAGTAATTAATATTATGAGAAAATGGGTGAGGTTAAAGTTTTGAAGGGAAAGTTGACAGTTCGTGATAGAAAAACAGGTAATATTGTAAAGGAAATTGAAATTCCAGCAGGACAAGTAATTAAATTTTGGCAAGAAAAAGAACCCAATAACTGGCATAGAAAAGAATTTGATAGAAATAAAGATGGATTAGTTCATACACAAATAATACAAGATATACAAAAAATCATTAGAAAAATTTCATATATTGAAGGTAACAATACATTAAAAAGTAAATGTCTTGCAGAGATAACAACAGTGGCGCCAAAACCAAAAACACAACAATCACATTCTATCTCAAAATATAAACAACTATTAAAAGATCATTTTCAAAAACATCAGCAAAGTTTATCGAGATTCAAAGATAAAAAATTGTTAGTTTATATTTGTATTTATTTACGTAAAGAGCGTTATGAACAGAGCGATGTTGATAACTTCATTAAACCTATCATTGATGCTTTAAAGGAATATTTTGGTGATGATAATAAAGTAGAAGCTATTATTGCTGAGAAAAAACAACTATTTGAGGAATATCATCAAGAAGATTTAGATTTCTTAGAAAGCTCTTTAGTTGCAATATTAGATATCAAAGCAAGGAAGAATTTACTTACTTTTTAGATTTATTTTATTTTTGTTTGTTTAACTGAATGAAAAAATTGAAGTAAAAAAGGATCGAACTGAGGGAATTTAGCACTTTCATCAGGGCCAATGTAACCCAGATTCTGAAGAAATGCATGTCTCAATGTTAAAATCATTGGGGTGGGTCCAGTTTTATCAATAAGATTTTTATTATCAATACTACACAGAGCTAAACGACTTCCTAATTCAAATAATTTGATACCTAAGGGATAATCATCTTGAAATCTATAATCTTGTGAAGCAGGATCAAATTTTTCGATTTTAATATTTTTTTGATATTTTTTAATTTCGTTGATTACTTTTCTTTTTTTTCCATAAAACCAGAATTTAACCCTTGGTGGATCTTGACCATCAGGGTATGGATACTGAAGAAAAAAGAAATTAACAATATCTCCTGTTTTGTCAAATTTTTCGATTAATGGTTTGATAACCTTACATATAATTTCTTTGTTATCATCCCAATTTTTTGTATTAAAAATTATACGAAACCATCCAATCATTTACTTCGCCACTTAATTTACATTTACTTTAGTGACTTTCTCTTTTTATGACGTACTTTTGTTTCTCCCTTTACAATAGGAATCCCTGCTTTTAATTCTGCACCAATACCACTTTCAAATTCAGTTTCGGTTTCTATTTCTGTGGTTCTAATCTGTGTTCTAAATAAATTACCTAAACTTTTTTCGGCTTCAATTTTCCATTCTTTTGGTGCATCTTCAGCCCATGTATCAAATTTCTTAAAAACAGAATCAATAATTAAATTCTTCTTTGTAAATAGAAAACCTTCATCTTTCTGTGATTCACCATTGATATACATCAGTATATCCTTTGTTTTCTTACCATCCACTTGACTGCATATCATAACTTGGAGTCTAGATTCAGCTCCCAATCTATTTTTTTTATGAGCAAAGAAGAAAGATGGAGTTGAATCATTGATCTTATAATACCATTTTAAAACATAATCATCTAAGTTATTGTACCAATTTCGTGAAACATACCCTAATTTTTTAAATTCTTCATCATCTGGATAGCTATACATTTGACATCTTCCAAATAACGAAATTTATTGAACATTTATAATGATATCTGTATTTGTAAATAACACATAAATAAAATTAAAAAATAGATTACATATATAGCAGAACAATGATAATTGCTACCAATATAAAGAAAAAAATTCTTTCTTCGGAATTTTATGATTTTTTTAATTTTTTATTCCATTCGAAATGGTTACTTAAAAAAAGTTATTCATTTAACAAAAATGATATAAAATTAGCATTTACATTTCTTATTTATGCTTTGTTTTCCTTTGGAATGATATATCTAATACCGACAATCAAATGGTTCTCCTTTGAATTAAGATTTTCTTTGTTGATAGCTTTCGCTTATTCTTTTAGTATATCTATTCCACTTTTTCTCATTTACTTAGAACGATTCTTACTCAATTATTTTGGAATCATTGATCTTTTTTTCTCGATACAGATTGCGCAAAATACTTTCAAATTAATAAAATCAAAGGATTTGATCAAAATTAAAAAATTTCAAAACTATTATACTCATTTTAATAGTATGTTTTTATTTATTCTTATGAAATATTTTAAGAAATATAAACATCGTATAAGATCTTGTAACATTATACTTCGGGATAGTTCAATTAATAGTGGAAAGATCACAAATTTCTTTACATATCATACAGAATTCCCGTCTCAAACATTCATTAAAGATATGTATGATGATTTTACCGAATTAAAAATAGATTTAAAAAATAAAATATTAATCCCTCTTTTAGATAAAAAAATTCTTCTTTCGGATGTTAATGAATTTTTCAAAGAATGGGATTTCATCTTTAATAAAAAATATCCTATACAATATCCGGTTACAACAAAATATTTTAATACATATGTTGATGAATTTGATTTTAATCGTCAACGAAAAAGAGAATTGAGAATAAGATTAGCACTAGAAGGGATAATACCGACTATTACTGCGATAATTCTTTTCTTAATCTCTCCAAATTTTGTGAAGTAAATTATGACCTTTAGATTAAAAGATAAAAAATTATGTTTCTTCTGTCATAATTTTTTCTAAAAATTTGTGTTTTTCTCATGTTGCAAAAAGGCTTTTTACCTACACCCAAACCGATTTTTTTATAAATTATTTTTCTAGAGGGACAGACTTGAGGATATCTCTTAAAACAGCATCTTCGGGAACAAAACCAAAAGCCCTGAAGAATGGTTTGATTATTTTTACTACTGTTTCTTTAGAATCTTCGATGTCTTCCATTGTTAAGAATTCCTTGGTTTGAAAGTCAAAACTGGTTTGATAATCCTTATTTAATTGTCTCGCAGTATCAGTTGTTTTAAGATGGGTAGCTTGACTTGTTCTAAAATTTATTCCAGTATATAATTTTCCCCTGTAACCTATATATTTATAGACTTTTTTAATAAATTCCAAGAATCTTAAACATTGATACATTGTTATTTCAACACTAATCTGATTTTTATCTTCAAAATCCTGATTCCAAGGAGCTTTCATCATTATTATTCCATCATTATCTACTCCACCATTGTAGAGTTTGGTGATGTGATTAAAAGCATAGCCGTTTAGGATTGGTCTATAATCATTAAAATTAATATGACGACTAGGAAGAAATCCATTTATCTTTTGGTCTACTTCTCTATTAAATTGAATTTTTTCTTTGAGAGGTGTTACAGGATAAGCATAGAAGCATCTGAATCCATCGTGTTGAATTTTGTTCATTTTTTCTTGGAAGATCTCATTCTGAATAACGGTTCCTTTCTGTGTCTTCTCAAACATTTTTTGAATTGAAGATATGTCTGCTGGTCTAGTCTCATTGTGTATTCTTTCGTAGATATGTTTTGTTGCAAGGTCCATGTGTGGTGCTTCAAAACTTTCTTCAATCCTTATCAAAACATAAGCCTTATCTTCATTAGCTACCGTGGAAGAACTTTTAAAAGGAAACACTTTTACCTCCAGATAGATTGGGGGATAAATATTTCCAGTTGCCTGATTAATAACTTTTTCTTCCAAACCGTTCAAAAGATTAATTCCAGCCTTCGCTGTAGGGATATTAGATGTCTGGTTCGCTTCAATCCCAATTAATATAATTCCTCCTGATTTGTTTGCAAACCCTACAAGGTATTTCGATAAGTCAGATGGCAACTCTCTTTTGTAATCCACCTTTTCGTTTTCTTGGATTTTAGCATTGTAGAACGTTTCTATATCGCTAATTGTTATATCGACAATATTTTTTGTAAACAAAGTAGATGGCATTTAATCCCCCTCATTTGTCTACAATAATTAACGTTTATTTCTTTATAATAGTTTGGAGAAAATTCTATTTTTTAAACACAAAATCGAAGGAGATTCTCTAGATGCGATTTATGATTGGAGAACTAGTTAAAATCGGGTGTAACTTTTGTCATAAACTTTCATAAAAAATCGCATTTTTCTCCTGTTGTAAAGAGGCTTGTCGTAAAAGTACATCAAAAAATCCTATGTTTAATGAAATAATTCAATACAGATTGTATCCTTCAATTATTTACAGTTGGAGAATAGAAGAATATATTTTTAAGGAACAATTTGTTTTCAATATTTAATCTGAGGGAGAACAGAGTGGATCAAACAGATAATAAAAAAGGAAGGGCTTGTCAAATTTGTGGAAAAAAATTGGATATTTTATTTCCTTTTAAGTGTAGTCGTTGTGGAAATTATTATTGTAATGAACATAGACTTCCAGAGTCACATCAATGTATAGTCGCACCAAGGAGAAATTTAAATAATTGGATTAGAGAAGAGAAAAAATTTAAAAATTACTCAAGAGGAGAAAAAAATTTTATAGAAGTAAAAAATCAAAATTATCACAGAGAACCTCCTTATCACAATTCTGAAAAAAAAGATAAAAAAGATTTTTGGGATAGAAGATATAAAGAATACGGAAGAACCAAAAGGTATACTCTCCCGCAAACATTGAGATATAAATTAAGAAAAATTCGAATTCATCCATGGATATTAATAACTCTTGTGATAATGTTTGTAATAGCCATAATCCATCAATTTTATGAAATACAGATTAGTGGTATAGATCTCTCGGTTATTTTCTATTTATTAGAACTTATAGTTGTTTTATACCTGATGTTCAGATTGATAAAGATATCAGATAGGATTCATGTCGGATCAGATCTTAGATTATTTGGTCTAAGGATGTTATCTGGATTTGTATCATTTATTGGTATCTTCTTACTTTGGATGATGTTCTTTGGGTCATTGTTTGCTTTTTTTGATAAGAATCTGGCATCGTTTTTCTACTTTGGAGCACAATTTCGTCTTCCATTTTTTGTCCAAACTTTATTTTATGGTGTGAGTCTTGGTCTTGTGGTAATAGGTGCATATCTATACTTCAAGTTTCAGAGAAGAACAGGAAATTTTGTTTGGTTTGGTAGGATTAGATGATATGATCAAACAAGTTGTAGCAATCGGAATAATTCTTCTCCTATTTTTTAGTGCCCTCTGTGGATGTGTTGAAATAACTCCAAGAAATGATAATGGCAGTTCAAACGGATTTAATGCTAATCAATATTCTACCATTAATGTTCGTGAGCTAAATGAACATCCGAATGATTATTTTGACAAAACAATTTCTGTTCAAGGTCAGTTCCGTAATTGGCAAGGTCATTATGTGATAACAGAAGGCACAATTATTGTAAATTATGTTGTTTTTCTTGAAATTCCTTCATCGGTAGATACGAGTAATTTGATGTTGAATCAAGACTATTATTTCATCGGTATTCCAAATTATGGTACTTTTACAGCTTTTAATGAAGGTGGTAAAAGATATGGTGATCATCTTTACTTAAGAGTAGACGCAATTCAACCTGAGCATAACACCGAATCTGGTGTTTTATCGGTTACAGAGATTCTTACCTATCCTGCCTCTTATGTTAATAAACATATTACGATTAAAGGGCATATAAATAGTGATGTCTCAGCTATAGGGGAATATACTTCAATCAGAATAAGAGTGCCAGCTAATTATCCAGATGTTCTTGTTCCGAATGCAGAGTATGAATTGTACGGTTATCTTGAATTAAATTATGATGGGATTCCAATAGCAAATAGTATTAACAAATATTTGACATTCTATGTTAAAAATGGTAATCAAGGCAACGAAATATATACCACTACAATAAATCAAATCCTTACTGACTCGAATTATTTTAACCAGACCATCGTATTAAAAGCAAAAAGAGGCAGCAGTATTAAAATGGGGATATACCTCAATCAACTGACTTACGAAAAACATGAAATAGTAGACGATTCGGGAGATAAAATAGAAGCTATCATCTTCCCAGATATTGTTAATAGTTCAACACTTGATAATTGGCAGATAATTTGGTTTTATTGGGTTGGTCGCGCAGTAAAGATTAATGATGAGACATTTTTCGAAGTTGCATATGTTTTATCTGATATATCATTTGTTGATAGCCAGAGTTTTATAAATTATAATAATTATATCATAGGGACAATACAACCACAGGAAGAAACTAATAATAAGAACAATAATGAGGAAGATCAACTTCAAAACGAAAAAGAAGCATATGAGGCTGAATATTTTGAAGAAGGAATTTTATCAGTTGACAAACTCGTAATGAATTATACTGATTATTTAGGACAAACTGTAACTATTAAAACACCAAAAATACGAACCTATAATAACTATAATTCTGCAATAGTATCGGATAAATATGGAAGTCGAGAACTTCAAATTGACATACCTGATAATATTGACACTTCTATATTCCCCATACATGAGGTAGCGGAGTGTATGTGGGAAGGTTGTTTAATGTGGAAAGATTTCTATTGGACGGGTCAGGTCGTAGAAGATCACGAAGAGCCCTATGGTTTTTCGTTTTTTTTAACAGTTGTTCAACCTGTATAAAATCAATACTTAAATTGTTGCTACTTCTGTCTTAAAATTTTATAAAAATTCGTGATTTTCTCCTGTTGCAAAGAGGCTTACGGCCTACACCCAACACTTCTGTCTTCAAAACACCGGTTTCTGTCTTCTACAACCTCCTTCTGTCTTCAAAAATTCGGCTTCTGTCCAGCCAGAAGGTTCTGCTTCTCCTGATGATCATTTCGCCTTACGTCTTCTTGACTATGATTAATCAATCTTCTGGCTTCTAAAAATGCTTCTGAGGTAATCTCACCATTGATGAGTTTTTGAACGAGTTGTTCTTCCATATTGTTAGATTGTGATCTTTGCTCTATTTGTGTTTGGTGTGATGGTTCTTGTTTTGGTTTTTCTGTCGTGTCAAGTGAGATACCTCGCAGATATTCATCTTTGATGTGTTTGTCTGATAGTTGCATATATCCTTGAAGCGTTTCGTAATCTTTGTGTCTACTCTGTCTGCGTATCTCTTCCATGTTCACTCCTGATTCTGCCATGTGTGTAATTGCTGATATTCGGAAAAGATGGGGATACGCTCGTTTACTCAATCCTATCTCGTGTGCATATTTTTTAATAGTGATTGAGATATCGGTTTTGCCGATTCGTTTTCCATCCCTGTTGAGGAAAAGGGCATGTTCATGTCCTTCTATCGGTGGTGCCCTTATATCAAGATAATCTGAGATTGCCTTGAGTGCATCGGGGTGAATGTTAATTTCATCGTATTTGTTCCCCTTAGCTTTGTTGACTCGTACCTTTTGCCGTTGAAAATCAATATCTTCAGTGTTGAGGTGTTGGAGTTCACTGCGTCGTAGCATGCTATAGTAGAATGTTTTGAGCATTGCATGATCTCGGGGATTTGTTTTCGAGGCTTCGAAGAGTTGTCTGATTTCATCTTTTGTAAAGGGTGTTTTATTCTTAGTTTTGAGAGGTGGTGGTATAAGCCGATACGGTTTATCAAGAAATTCCATAAATTTGTTTATCGCGCAATATTTTGGTGTTAGAGTATTAGAATCGTATTGTTTTATTTTAACGGAATGGAGTTTGAAGCGCTCGAGATCCTTTTCGGTAATGTCTTCGGGAGATTTTTTCAGAAAATCAAGGAGTTGTTCGATCGTTCTGATATAACTTTTAATAGTCTCTTTTGAGGCATTATCTGCAAGAAGATGATCCTCGAATTCATTCAGAGTTTTTCGGTTTATCATTTATATTTCCCCTGCAGTTTTAATTAACTGCATATATTACATACAGTGTATGCAATGTAGGTATATAAACTTTGTGTATGCACTGCATATTTACCATAAAATTAATAAGTTCGCACTGCATACAGTACCTTGAATGGTACGAAAATCTTCAGGAAGCAAAGCTAAAAGACCGATAGATAGAACAATGCCCAATATTAGAATTATGAGTAATGTTAAAGACCAACTTTTTGAGATCGCAGAAAAGGGAGAGACCTATTCTGAAGTTATAGAGAGATTAATAAAGCACTATAAATCGACGAAAAAATAAAATTAATCTATATTCTATTGATATCTTAAAAGTTATGTGATTCTTTGTTTTGTATCTCATTTTCTAGCAATTTTTCCATTTTTTTACAAACATCTTTGGCATTATCAAGAGACGAATAATAGTTTTGTGTTTCATCAGGATTTGCATTGCCCCTGGAGATAATCCACTGTTGACAAAAATCCTTTCTAGCATTCAATTGTCGTCCCTTTGTGATATACTCCTTGATTTCTTGGATAAATGAATCATTAAATTGATGTGCTATTTCAACAACTCTTAGGGCATAATCATATGAAAATTCATCCTTAGGAATCCACAGACCTCCTTCTGCAATTCTTTTCCATTCTTGAGGAGTATAATTATATTTTTTTTCTTTTTCTTGTGTCAATTTTTTTACTAAGAGATCAGGCGGGAAAAAATTATCCTTTCTTTTAATTAGTTCTTCAATTAATTTAATATTTGATATATTTTCTTCTTTAAACATGTATAATTTTCGTTGAATTTCATTCCTCTCAAGTTCTCTCATTCGGTCATTTGTTTTATACGCAAAACCAATTGCAATTACAGCTAGACTCAGGGAAACAGTCCATTTCCCTATTTCGAAAATTATAGAATTACTTGCAATATATCCACCAACTATCAGTAAAACACTTGTGCCTAAACTCACCATTCCAAGTTTTTCCAGTTCATTTAGAGATTTAAACTCGTTATCAAACTTATGTTTTTCCATAGATTTATCCCTTCCAAACCATTTTTTTCTAATCTTATCAACTTCAATTTCATTTTTATTTTGCATTATCTCTTTGAATAATTCTTGGGCTTTAGCAAGAGGTGATTTTTTTGCAAGAACTAGCCAAAAAGCAATTGCAACAAAAAAGTAAATTGTAACAGTAATTATGCTGTATGTTATAAGTGGAAAACTATTGTAATACAAGATTACAAAACCAGATAAAGTAATTATGCTCGATATAAGTACTCCAAATAATATAAAGGCAAGATTTTTTATTGAAATTAGATATTGAATCCAATCTGATAGATGAACAGGCTCTTTTATCATTTTCCTCCACGTAATGCACTCATAGATTACTAAACTTTATATTCATTTTTATTATTGTCGCTATTAGTCAAACTACCATAAGTAAAATTATAATCTTTATGACACATTGACGTTAGTAGAGAATGTAACTTGATTAATACTAATTGTCATTTGATATTCTCCTGCTGGACCTATTATATGCCAAATTCCACCATAGCCAATATAAAATGTTTTATTTTCCCCGGGGGGTATATATCGACTATTGAAAAGATAATCGTTATCATCAGGACTTTCCATTTGCTTTCCTGGGGTAAAAACAACGTCGTTTACTGCGTAGACGACAGGAGTATCACTCCATGATCCAATGGTAATCTTTACATCTGGATAGGAAATATCAGCGGATAAATCACCATGATTTTCAATTTTAAAATAAACATTACTAAGTCCATATTCTTTTTGATCTCTAAAATACTTAAAAACTGGCGCACTGCAATTTATTATAGAAATATTAGCACCATAATAAGTTAATGTTTTTCTATAGACTTCGGTTTCTTCACCGCCTAATTCTGAAGAACTTAAGATAATTAGAGTATACTCTCTAGGCGAACCTGTTGTATAAAATGTGCCTCCTATTGAAATTGATGTTGGTTCAGCACCATCAATCATTTGGTCTTCAGTTACGATTGATTGACTGACAGTAATTTTTTCAGGATTACTCATTAGAAGACGATAATATGCTTTATCGCCAGTCAATGTTACTGGAATTACACCGTTTGAATTTGGTTCCCCAAGTACAACTTCAATATTTTTCTTACCAATATTAATTTGGTCACATCCACTCAAACCAACACAGATGAAAAGAAGGGTTATTCCAACTATTACTACTTGTTTTTTCATATTCTTGCCTCGCCCTACTAATTCAGAACATCCGTTCATTTATAAAATCTATTGTAAAAATCGGGTTTCCCAGATATGAAATTTTATTTTGTACTTGATTTCTTGACCAGTTCTTGATCAATAATTTGTCTTTCATCGCAAGCCATTAACAGATTTGTATGAACATATGCATGTGGTGGATTTGCATATACAAGTTTTATAATAACTCCTGCATCTTTTCCCGCATTTACTGCAGGAAGAAAATCTCTATCTCCTGATACAAGAACAATTTTATCAATAAAACCTCCCCATGCTAATCGAACAACATCTACGGACAATAAAACGTCGACTAATTTCTGAATAAAGTTAATATGATTTTGTCCTTTTGTACATTTGACTTCTATTCGCTGAACTTCCCCGAGTCGCACTTCGACTCTATGTAACATTCTTAAACTATCAAGATAACGTTGTTTTGCCTGTCTTCTTTGTAAATCTTGTGGATTTGGAGTTTCTCCCACCCATGGTAAAGCATCATAATAGTATGTCCTAAATCGCTCGCAGTTATCACCGCAAATAATATCAGAAAATTTAACAATATCAAGTATTGGTTTGTTAAAAGACAATCGAACCTTATCTAAATAACCTCCATCAATAAGAACAGCAGCCCTCTCCATAAAAATCCCTTCATCTATAAATGACCTGGTCGATTTCCCGAAGGAAATCGCCAGGGATTATGATAATATATATGTTTTTTCTTATTAATAAGGCTTTTGTCCTTTTTTCTCCAGATATTTACGTCTTCTAATTTTCAAAATTTTTTGATTCTACAGGAGTGATAAAGAGGCTTACGGCCTACACCCAGCACTT
>Ga0172364_10003195_pt1 | contig 13065 bp, 27 predicted proteins | sample LakKivSesite10cm_FD_114545 | JGI IMG/M metagenome (GOLD analysis project Ga0172364, IMG submission 114545) | Sediment microbial communities from Lake Kivu, Rwanda - Sediment site 10cm | ecosystem: Environmental > Aquatic > Freshwater > Lake > Sediment | place: Rwanda: Western Province, Lake... | reverse complement strand
CCCTTATGTCTAATGACAGCCGCCGTGTTAGCTAGCACGGTATTGATATAGAAAATGCCCTCATCAGACAAACCCTGAAAACCAGTTGCGCCTTGCATAAAGTGCAATAGGTCTCCAACAAAAGAGGCTCGCTGCATGATGCTATCAGGAGAATTTCCTCCCAAAAAATCTTTGATGCAGGTTGATCCAACCTGCTTAGCCTCACATGTCGCATCATGTCGTACAACATAAGTATCTTTACGATAACGATTAACGTGACAATGCTCGCAAGCACTACCTGATTCTCGATACTCCAAAGGAATTTCATACTCATTAGAGATTGCTCTAATGATACTCTCTCCAGTTGGAAGGTGCTGTAAGGTAGCAATAAATTCCCAGCCATCATAAGAAACCGAGAGTGGTCCGCTCAAGAGGAAGGGCAATAGAATATTATCTTCCTCAGTAAAGGCTTTACCCCATTCTAGCGTAATGGGATCTAAATGAAGCTTAGCCGCCCGCTTGTTGAGCTTTTCGATCTTTTGCTCAACCATGATTTTGTTAGCGGCAGGAATAATAAAAGTTCTTGAATCCATAAATCGTTCACGCTCCCTTTACCATAGGGATTACTCGTGTTAGTCGCTAGGTCCGCAATTTTGCGGGCTTAAATTCTATTTACATTCACCTTGATGGGCAAACTTCCGCTCAACACAAGACAATGTACTAGAGTCTTGAAACTGATGTCCATCACAGTCGCAATATGTGTTAATTAATTTAGATTAAAATTTTATATTTTAATAAAAAATGTTATCAAATATTTACATAACTTTGTATTTAAGTATGAAGCTATCAGTTTGGGCTAAAAAACAAGGCATATCATATCTTACTGCTTATCGTTGGTTTAAAGATGGGAAAATATCTGGAGCAGTCCAATATGATACTGGAACCATTTTAGTGCCAGATGATAATAAATTATTCTGAAACAAAAGATAATAAGTGCTTTATCTACTGTAGAGTATCTAATCAGAATAGAAAAAAAGAACTTGAATATCAAATAAAAAGGTGCGAAGAATTTGCCTTGGCAAGAGGCTTAACTGTAGAAAAAGTTTATAAAGAAGTGGCTTCTGGCATGAATGATAAGCGTAGAGAGCTTATAAAAATGCTAGATAATAATCCAAAATTAATTGTAATAGAAAACAAAGATAGATTAACTAGATTTGGATTTAATTATTTACAAATTTTATTAGAAAAATTAGGGTGTAAAATTATAATTATTCATGAAAATCATGAAGATGAACATGATTTAATGAAAGATTTAGTTTCAATTATTACATCTTTTTGTTGCAGACTTTACGGATTACGAAGAGCTAAAAATAAAATTAATAAAATTAAAGAGGTTCTTAATGAAAAAGAATAAAACTTCTAAGCATCTTATTCAAGATTTGAATTCGAAAAAGAAAGAAAAACTTAGTATTTTTTTAAACGAATACGAAAAAGCAGTTAAGTTCTATGTTGGTTATTTATTTCACAATGAAATTGATCTTCCAGATGGAAATGTTTTTTCCATCAAAAAAGATCTTTTAAATCTACCAAAATTTTTCCCCACCAAATCGGTTCAATATGAAACAAATTTATCTGCAAGAGTTTTAAAGTCTGCATCTGCTCAAGCATTGGCAATTGTAAAAGCCTCTTTAGAAAAAAGAAAAAGACTTCTTTATGTTAAAAGCGCTTTGATTAAAGCAAGTAAAAGAACCAGACAAATAACAAAAAGAATAAATAACACACCTATTATTAAACCTAATATAAATAATATTTGTGCAGAATTAGACTCATTAACATGTAAAGTTGAAAAATCAAAAATATCTCATTTTGATAAAATCATAACTTTGTTTTGCTTGGGTAAAAGCTATGGCAAAATCATAATTCCAATAAAAAATAATAAGCATGCTAATAAGCTAGAATCAAAAGGAAAAATCTTAAGCGGAGTTTTAATATCTAATAAGTTAGTAAATCTTCGATGGGAGTATTCCGTAGAAGAATCTACTGGTACTAAATCTTTAGGGGCAGATACCGGGATTAATACAATAGTTACGCTATCAGACGGTCAGGCTACCGTTACTGATAAGCATGGTCATTCTTTGAATTCTATTCTTAAAAAGATAAGTAGAAAAAAGAAAGGCTCTAAATCTTTTAATAAGTCTTTAATTCAAAGAGATAATTTTATAAGATGGTCGGTAAATCAATTAAATTTATCTAATATAAAAGAGATAAAGTTAGAGAAAATATCTAATTTTAGATACAAGAAAAATGTAGGAAAATTTTTAAACTACTCTGGCGAAGCTTTGATAAGAAGTAAGTTAATTGATTTTGCAGAAGATCACGGCGTCCGTGTTGTTTTGCAAAACTCAGCTTACCGTTCCAAAAGATGTAGTCAGTGTGGTTATGTGTGCTCAGCTAACCGGAAAAATAAATTGTTCAGTTGTAAACACTGTTCTTTCCAAGCAGATGCGGATTACAACGCAAGTTGTAATCATGAACAAAGCTTACCTTCCGCAAATTGGCTGAGATATCATCCAGATAAGTCTAAAAAATTCTTTTGGAAAGAAGATGGATTTTTTAATTTGGATGGTTCGGAGCTTACAGTCCCGGATACAATTAAAAAGTAATATATGATAATATATTATTTAACTGACTAGATCATAGTTACAAAGATCAGACTCTTCTTGACAAAACCATTCCTCGTAGCATTCTCCAAAATTAGCATCACCTGCCCGACAAACTAAACCATCTGAACAATCATCAGATGACTCACATGAATCAGGACTAGGAAGTCCGGCCAGGAGTGGTTGACAAGAGGATAGTGCTAAGAGGAATAAGTTAAATGTTTTACGAATCATGTGTTAATGCCTTGTTGGTAAGTAGTTTAATAGGTTGATTCCTGGACTGGAAAATGCCTAAAAGTTTTTGGCATGGGTCGGTTAAGTGCGCGCCCTGTAAATTTTACTGCAAAAAAGAGATTGCACGGAACTATTAGCGCGATCTTGAAAGCCTAACTCTAGGCTTCAGGGTACATCATCAAAAGATTGATTGATATCATCTTCAATGAAGATTCCAGGAATCTCTCCTGAGAGAGTATATACCGCAGTGTCTGCCCATAGTTGTACCATCGTATCATCATCGAATGTAATTTTCGATACATTGAATCTCTCATTGTTAATGCTTTTGATTTTCTTTCCAACCAAATCAGAGTCTTTAATTTGACGCATTAATATTCCTTTACCAAAAAGCTTTCAACCTCATATATCTCTCAAACTCTTCTTGAGAGTTGACGTTTATCTGTTTATCATCAATCCACCATTGTCTATTTCCATCAGGAAATTCAATCGCCGGACCATCTTCACGATGTTTTTTATCATATAAAATCCACGATTTATAACCACAAGCCAGTTCAAAAGCTGGACCATCTAGCCGATGACATTTTCCATGTTGATACCACCATTTAGTTCCATCAGCCCATTCAATGGCAGGTCCATCTTTTCGATGTAATTTGTCATGTTGATACCACCATTTATCTCCATTAGAATAATCAACAGCAGGACCATCTAGCCGATGACATTTTCCATGTTGATACCAAATTTTATCTCCATTAGCATATTCAGCGGCAGGACCATTTAGTCGGTGTAACTGTCTTTTTTCATTAAACCACAATTGATTACCATAATTGTCTATTTCAGGATTACTCATAATCACCAAAAAGCTCCATCAGGAGATTCAACCGCCGGACCATCTTCTCGGTGCCTTTTCCCATGTTGGTACCAATGTTTCCCGGCAAAAATGGAAACAATCGCAGGGCCATCATCTCGATGACGCTGATCATTAATTTGTGGATTACTCATTTGATTACCAGAATGCTCTTAATTTCAGCATGCGACGAAACTCTTCTAAAGATTTAACTTTGTGTCTTTTTCCATCGAACCACCACTCTCGATAATTATCGAAAGCCCACTCAACCGCTGGACCATCTTCTCGATGAAGCTTATCATTTTGATACCAGAAACTGGCGCCATCGAAATTCTCAACGGCTGGACCATCCTCTCGATGGCGCATCCCATAACAGTACCATTCCCTTTTGGTATCAAATTCAACCGCCGGTCCGCCATCTCGATGAAGAACCCCGTTCCAATACCATTCTTTATTGCCATTACCATAAATAATAGCCGGGCCATTTTTCCGATGAAGCTTGCCATGACAATACCATTCTTTGGTGCCAGATTCCCAAACAATGGCCGGACCATTATGTCGATGATGTTTCCCCTGATCATCTTTCCAGACTTTATTTCCGTACTGATCAATGATAGGATTTTTCATGTTAAACCAACAGAATTAATAGCTGTTTTTAATTTTTGCTAATTTATCTTGAATTTTATCTCGCTCAAGATTTAAACCAATTAGCTTGGTTTCATACGAAAGCCATTCTTCACGAATGGCTTTCATCTTTGACCTCAATTCTGTTCGAGCCTCATCTATTTTTGAGAGTTCTAATAGCAATTGGTTTTCTGACATTATTCACTTCATCTTTTTAACGAAGGCTTCTCGCTGGTCCGGAGTCAAACTATTCCATAGCTCAACGCCTTCATCAGTAGCATTGATTTCTCGAACAGTTTCAAAACCATTCGTAAACCACTCCTCTTCGCTTTCGCGATTCCAATGTCGGTACTGAATGGGCCGAGTCTTAATAACTAGACGATTTAACTTCTGTAACGGCTTGCTTAACTTATTAGTTACTTGACATTTAAACATTTATTCACCTCTCAAATCAAGATTCATCCTCTGAGCGTCGCTTACCTCTACGCTTTGTTACTTCCACATCCTTTGGCTTCTCCTCTTCTACCTGGTCCTCTCGGACCTCTTGAACCTTGCCCTGGAAAGAAACCAGATGACTCTCATCCATCACATAAGAATCATTGCCGAATGATACTACTAGTCCGCTCGAAGTTCCATTAACCTGAGCATCAACAATGCCCAAAGAACCGGATAGCTTCTGGGCAAACTTATATCCAACGTAACTAACCTTATCACCAGCGCGAAACCTTCTAAAATTCATCTCTCAATCTCCTTTATTATTCCTTCGAGGATGCGTCATAGGACTCATCCTCATCAAAACCTTGCGCGACCACTTCACTCTTTTGACATGAACCGCAACCTGTCTTTGGGCAAGACCCGCAATTCTTCTTGTTCTTCTTGTAAAGAAAATTTGCCGTAATGTTTTCAACAGCAAAAATCAATTCCAACAAAACAAACATAATTGCAATGATTGCAAACATTGCCAGAATAGGATGCTCTCCAATAAACTTAAGCATTTAAGTTGCCTTATTAACGAGCTTACTTGCTCTTCTTTCGAGACAAACGAGTTGCATTTCCTTCATCACGAGCACGTCGAGCATTGGCCTCAGTTCGCTTCTGATTATTCTTTCCAGCCTTATTGGCCTTCCAAGCCTTGACATCAGGATTGTCCTTAATCTCTCGAAGAAAAACCTTGAGAGTCGAGACCTTTCCGCCAGTCTTTCTGGCATTCTTATTATAACGATGCCACAAAGACTTTAAACGAGATCCTGGGGTTCCAAGACCTACTTCACCACGATTGCCACGCTTTACTTCACTAATTGTTTCGCTCATTGTATTCACCTAAATTGTTGGTTAAATATTAATTGGTTAATGTTTCAGTTTCAAATCCCATCATGACTCTAATGTAATCATCGGTTTCCCAACCACAAGAGTCAATGAAAGCTTGAATGAATTCGCAATGCTTATTGATTGCAGCTTCATCATTAAGATCAAATTTTTTCTCATAGAGAGAATCTAGCTGCTTAGAGACATAAGCAAATGGTAATCTTTTCATATTTAGTCCTAAGCTAGCAGGCGACACAGACACAACTCGCTAAAATCACAGAACCCCGATGGATAGCTGGTAAATCTAGCCCGACTATCTACCGAATAAGATTGTTGATTATACGAGAACTTAATCTGGTCAAAAGGGAACTTACCTTCCTTGATTAAAACTCTAGCAGCTAAAATGAAATTCTCAGTAGAGACTGAGATGATTTCTGCTTCAGAAGCGAAGAACTCCCCAGCTACTTGAAACGTATCTTCATCAGCAACCGCCAAACCATCACGACAATAAATAATTGTTTTCATTTTTCTTTCTCAGAATGTAAGACTTGCCCACTCTTTGGGGCCAATTGAATAGTAAATCTTATTTACATCTTTTCTTCGCAAAGCTCTCATACAATCAACGCACGGCTTACTCATAGCCCATTCACCATCTTTAGTTAAACGGACCAGATAAACTGTTGCGCCTTTATCTAGCTTACGCGCTAACCTAGCTTCACAATGGGCGGCTGGTTCAGGAACACGAGCATGACCATTATAAGCATAAACCATCACATCATCATTTCGAATCGCCACAGCCCCCAAACAAAAGCTTCTATTATCTTTCGTCAGCCGAGCCATCTTAGCGGCTAGATTCAATAATTTTTTAGGATTTTTCATGAGAAAATCTTTTCAGAACGTTGAAGGCTCTCCGCTCAATTTGTTTCCAGTTTGTTTGGAATCTTTCCGGTTGAGTATCCCAAGCTTTTTTGAAGCCCTCTATATCATCATAGCTATGATGGTTAAAGTCCGTGAAAGAAGTGGCTGGAAGATTATTCCAATCTTTAGAACCACGAGGACAATCGGCGTCATAGTAGTAGCCTTTATATTTAACAAAGGCATGACAATCAACGCTGCATAGCTTGACTTTATCAAAGATTAAAAAAGCAGAATAGGCCCAGATAAAGCACTGGCCTAGATTAATGACTGAACGGTCAACATGAGGAAAAATCTTTTTAGTGATAAACTCTGGATTGAAGTTTGTTAGTCGATTCATTGCAAATTTCCTCAAGAACTAAATCCCAAGTCCAACCACATGACAAAAGATAATGTTCAATGATTTCCGCCCTTTCTGAAGAGTCTTTGACCTCATTCAAAGAAATTCCGAACATTAATTTATCCAATTCAATTGTCATTAAATGGTAGGGAAGTTTAGCCATCGTTGCCTCTAATGGTAGACAGACTCGTGTTAGACGCTAGGAGCGTTACAATCTCACTGTAAATGTGAGTCATCTAAATTCCATAATATGACTAATTACCAAAAGGCGCTTAGCTTCATGTATCTTTCAAATTCTTCTTGGGAAGAAATGTTTATTTTCTCCCCATTAAGCCACCACTGGTTATTAATTTCATTTCTTGAAATATAAGAAACAGCAGGGCCATCTTTCCGATGGCGCAAACCATTTTTCCACCAATATTCATCCTCATTAGAATGTGATATGGCAGGACCATCTTCTCGGTGATATCGGCCATGATGTAGCCATTCTTTGGATCCACTAGCCCGCTCAATAGCCGGCCCGTTTTCTCGGTGAAGAAAACCACTTTCATCGAACCAAAACTTGGTCCCATATTCATCAATTAAATGAATGCTCATATCTTACCAAGAAGCTTTCAGCTTCACCATTCTTTCAAACTCTTCTTGAGTTTGAACGTCTATAAATTTATTATCCAAATACCACTCTTTAGATCCATCAGCAAGTTCAACAGCAGGACCATCTACTCGATGAAGTTTTCCATCTTGAAGCCATTCTTGATGTCCATCAGAACATTCGATCGCTGGACCATCTTCTCGATGAAATCGACCATGTTGACACCAACATTTAGTTCCATCAGCATATTCTACCGCTGGCCCATCTTCTCGATGGGTCTGACCTTGTTCATCATACCAAAATTTGGTTCCAAAATGATTAATTATCGGCTGACTCATATCCTACCAAAAAGCTTTCAGCTTCATCATTCTTTCAAACTCTTCTTGAGTTTGAACATTTATAAGTTTGTTACGCAACCACCATTCTTTATCTCCATTAGCATATTCAATGGCAGGGCCATCTACTCGATGATATTTGCCATCTTGGAACCACTCTTTAGATCCATCAGCATACTCAATGGCTGGACCGTCTTCTCGGTGACGTTTACCATGTTGGTACCATTCTTTTGCTCCATCAGCATGTTCAATGGCTGGACCATCTTCTCGATGATATTGATTATGTTGGAACCAACATTTAGTTCCATCAGCACATTCTAACGCCGGACCATCTTCTCGATGACAGAGATCATGTTGATACCATTGTTTTTCACCATTAGAAAATTCAATCGCAGGTCCATCTTCTCGATGGATATGGCCTTGTTCATTATACCAAATTTTGGTTCCAAACTTATTAATTATCGGCTCATTCATATCCTACCAAAAAGCTTTTAACTTCATGTATCGAATAAATTCTTCTTGAGAAGAAACCTCTAATCGTTTACCATCAAAAATCCAATGCTTGATACCATCAGCAATAATAGCCGGACCATCTTCTCGATGCCTTATACCATGACGATACCAAAATTTAGATCCATTAGCATCTTCCACCGCCGGGCCATCTACCCGATGAAGATATCCATGCCACCACCACTCTTTAGTTCCATTACGATATTCAATCGCAGGTCCATTTTCTCGATGAAACTGACCATTTTTATCGTACCATCTTTTATTTCCATATTCATCAAGTGAACTAGCCATGGGTTAATTTCAGGAAATAGGATTACCACATCTCCAGCAAGACTTCTCTTGCTTATTACAAGCAGTATTGCCGCAAGCCGTGCATTGATGATTATTAATCACCACAGCACTATTGGTTGAGACTAGACTGGGGGCAGAGTTTGTCACAACAGTATTGTCAAGGAAATGAAAATCGGATGGAATTATCGATAAATCGGCAGGCAAGAACTCAGCATCCATATCATACTTCAAAATTGCTTTCTCATAATTTCCATTTTTAATCAGATTGGAAATCTCGATAAAAACAGGCGGAGCACTAACGTAATGATGAATTCTTGACTTCAAATCAAGAAGAATGAAAGCACAAACTTCCTTCATTGCTAAATCACGATCAATCGCAATGAATGGCTCATCATGGCAAGCCAACTTAATTATCCAAATTTTTTGAAACTTAGCACCCATTAATTTGCACTCCTTTGATTCTGTTTCAGAATTTGCCAGTAAATTTGCATGTTTTGTAGACGAAGGAAGTCTTGTTCTGCCAAGGCTTCCTTCATCCAGATTTCAAGAATCTCAATCGCGATTTCTTTCATGTTCACGAATTACTTGGACTTAACCAAGTAAAGCTCCCTCTTAGCTCTAGTATAAGCTACATAAATGAGATTATCTTCTTCCACATTAACGCCAGGACGATAAGTATCAGATAGCATGAAAACACGGTCTCTCTCCAGCCCCTTTGCCTTATGAGTCGTAGATAGAATCACTCGGTCTGTTCGGTCGTCACCATCGTTAAACAACTTCTTGATGTTTGACTTAACATCATCCAATGACTCAGTGCCTTCACACAAGGTGCGAAGACAATCAGTCTTATCAGAAAAGATATCAGTCTTTCGCTTCGCCTTCGTCAAGCGCTCAAGCTCAACACTCTCATAACCTTCCAGCCAACCCAAAAAGTTAGATACTGAAGTAGCCTGAGAACGTCGAATCAAAGAGTTCATATTCTTGCTCAAATCCTTTCCTTGGATATTAGCAGGAATATTAGCCTTCAACAAATTAAGGCAACGACGAATCAAAGGAGCATTTGTTCGCGATAGAATAAAGTCTCCCGGCCTAACCCTCTCATCAATTTCTGAGTCGGGCAATTCAGCAACTAATCCTTCTTCAGCAGAAGGCGACGCCTCTAATCCAGGAACATATTGCTGAGCCAACGCAACAATTGATTTAGCGCATCGGTAAGTAACCGATAACGTTAGCCTTTTCGAATTGAGACGATTGACAATGTTTTGAATCGCATTGGAATCAGCCCCACGGAAATGGTAAATTGCCTGACGTTCATCACCAACGCTAATGATACGACCATTAGTACCGGCCGAACGAAGGGCAATCTCAATTTGCGCCTTGTTCAAGTCTTGGGCCTCATCAATGAAGACCATTCCATACTTCTCCAACGGAAGTCGATGAACATTGGGAAACCAAATCATATCATCAAAATCCATTCGGTGAATATCTTGTTGACAGCCCTTCAAGACTTTAATGACGCTGGTAATGAATCCTTCTCGTGATTCATTGCAGGTATCAATATCATGGCGGTCAATCAGTTCATCAATCTCTTGATACTGATCAATCAGATAGCCTTTTGCAAGAGAGACACACTTGGAAAGACTTTCTCGAACATCGAAGGTCTCAGGATCATCACCACGCTCAGCACGAATAAAGCCGTAAAGCTTTTCGTTGCGGTCATCAATTTTGATTTTGGGAAAGGCTTGACGAGCAGCCTGATACCCAAGAGAATGAATGGTGGCAACCTTGACACCATCAGGAGCCTTGCGCTCCAATTCAGTTTTGATGTCCTTAGCAAAGGCGCACATCAAAGATGGCTGCCGACTAAGAGGGACATGGTAGAAGCCTTCGACAATGGTCGTTGACTTACCAGTTCCAGCATAGCTATCTACCTGAGTATTGCCTTCACCGTGGACAATATCTTGAAAAACAGCCTGCTGGTAATTTGACCAGTTACGAACTGCTCGCGGCTCCTTAGCTGGAACATTCTTAGAACGAGCCTTCGGATAACGCCTTGCACTATATGCCATGATTAAATCCAATTAAAAAATTAAACGATAAAAGGTGATGCCGGAGCATAACCCAAGAATAAAAATTAGAATCATATTCCCAAGCTGGGGAGCCTTCTGAGTAGGTCGGCCCTCCCAAGCGAGGGGATTTTCATTAGAATGAGTTTCTAAGTTTTTTGAACTTTCTCTTTTTCTTGGGAGGAGTGTAATCTGAGACATAACTACCTAACCTGATATTATTAAATACCAATAAGTCCAGGGCTTTAAAAATGCCTATTAACTCATATCTCATTAACTTAGAGTGTTTAGAATGAGATGGTGATAATGTTTCACCATCTTTATCGAAGATATTTCCTCCTATTCCAGAATAAAAACATAAATTATGTTTCTTGCAAACTGGAATAATTATTTCTCGACGAAATTGATTCGCAATCAATTGAATTTTAGTATTGAAAGATTGCTGTGATTTTTCAATCTTATTTTTTAGATAACTAGAATCGATTATCTTTGCCATCGCGTTCCTTCTGAAACATGTGTTTCCCGTGTTAGTCGCTAGGAGCGTTACAGCGTCACGGTAATTAATTTACATAATTGGTCTTAGGTTTCCAATTAAATTGGATTTCCTGATCAAAGAGATGATAAGCAAATTGCTTTTTCTCAATGAGGGTTATCATCATCAGGACGACCAGATTCAACGCCTTCTAAATAATCCCATCGTTCATCATCTCCAGAATATTCATCATCATTTTTGCCAATGATGGCTACGGCAGGTTCACCTAAATTAATGCCTGTTAATTTTTCAATTATTGATCTATATTTAGATATGGCTTCCATGTGCTCTCGTTTAAATCCCCTATAAGTAGGGCTCATTAAACTTCCTTGCCAACTTGATTTAAGATTATTTAATTCTTTCTCATGAAAAGCTAACATTTCCAAAGCATAATCTAATTTAGGATCAGAATCTGAAGGAAGTGGCGGAATGTATGTACTATCATCCTTGTTTGCAACTTTGCCAAAGCCATATTTAACATAATAATAATCAGATAATTTAATTAATTTTTTAAAGACATCATTATCCCTTTTATAAGAAGCCTATTATTATATGATAATATCCATATGACAAAAAAACGGCTATATCTTAATGGTAATCAAATTCATCTCTTTTCTCTTCCACTGGAAAGACTGCCAATTCAGGCAGGGGAAGAATTAATTCTTTTTCATTTTCCGGTTTCAAGACTCACCTCTTCTTTGGTCGGGACATCGGGAATTGCACCCGCTTTAGAATCTTATAAGGATTCCGAGAAAAACTATTCCTCCCTGCTCCCGATAGTTTTTCAAAAGGATGGAAGCTTTCCACTTCCTTGCCAGGTTTGGTTAGTATGACAACCTAACAGGTCGCAGTCTATTACTAGATATGGTAGCCACTGGACTATTGGCTCTAAGTCTTAACCAAATTGGGATACGGGCTTAGGCCTCATTTAATTCAATCATCAAAGATGATGAATTAAATCTTGTATTTTTTTAATCTATCAGAAGATATTAGTTACCAAAAAGGTCTTAGCTTTAGATATCTAATAAACTCTTCTTGAGAAGAGACATTTAATCTTGTATTATTAATCCACCATTCTTTATACCCAGAATAGGATTCATAAGCTAGACCATCTTCTCGATGAGATTGGCCATGTTGATACCAACATTTATTTCCATTAGCATCTTCAACAGCTGGGCCATCTTCTCGATGTTTTTTACCATGTTGATACCAATATTTATTTCCATTAGCATATTCAACAGCTGGACCATCTTCTCGATGTAGTTGGCCTTGTTGATTGTGCCAATATTTAGCACTATCGTGATCGGTGATCTGATTATTCATAACCTTTACCAAAAAGGTTTTAACTTCATCATTCTTTCAAACTCTTCTTGAGAAGAGATCTCAAGTTGTTGCCCTTTAATCCACCATTCTTTGGTTCCATCACCCCATTCGATCGCTGGACCATCTTCTCGATGACGTTCGCCATGTCGGTACCACACTTTATATTCATTGGAATCTTCTACCGCTGGACCAGTTTCTCGATGAAATTGGTCTTGTTGATACCAATATTTAGTTCCACTAGCAAATTCTATCGCTGGACCATCTTCTCGATGGCATTTCCCATGTTGATACCAACATTTATTTCCAATAGCATCTTCAATAGCAGGACCATCTTCTCGATGCAGTTGACCTTGTTGATTAAACCAACTTTTGGTACCATTCTTATCAATTTGAGGTTTATTCATATCTTACCAAAAAGCTTTCAACTTTAAATATCTAATAAACTCTTCTTGAGAAGACGTATTTAGTTGTTCTCCTTTAATCCACCATTCTTTAGGTCTATTAGGTCCTTCAAT
>Ga0172364_10003193_pt1 | contig 13074 bp, 10 predicted proteins | sample LakKivSesite10cm_FD_114545 | JGI IMG/M metagenome (GOLD analysis project Ga0172364, IMG submission 114545) | Sediment microbial communities from Lake Kivu, Rwanda - Sediment site 10cm | ecosystem: Environmental > Aquatic > Freshwater > Lake > Sediment | place: Rwanda: Western Province, Lake... | reverse complement strand
TGGCGGATATGGATATAATGAGCGGGCTGCCAAGAAAAGCGGGATTTTAGAGGCGAGCGAAGGCGCTTTTCAAAATATAGCCAAGGAAGTGGTTGAGCAACAGGTTAATTCCAGATTCTTTAAAAAATTAATTGTCTCAAAAGCGGTGCTTAGTGCAGATTATATTGTTAATCTTCCTAAGCTTAAGACCCATTCTTTGACTTTTTTTACTTTAGGGATTAAAAATATGTTCGGAATTTTAGCAGGCGCAAGCAAAAGCCAGGTGCATAATAGCGCCCAGAGAGTTGAAGAATTTGGTGAGGCATTAGTGGATATCTATCAAATCCGACCCCCGGACCTGACTATTTTGGATGGAATTATCGGGATGGATGGAAATGGTCCCTCCTTTGGCAGGGTTCGGCCAATTGGTTATTTACTCGCCAGCAATAATGCCTTAGCAGTGGACTTATTGGTCGCAAAGATGGCTGGCGCAGAGCCAAAGCGAATCCCGATGCTAAAATTTGCAATGGAGCGGGGGCTGGGTCCCAAAAAATCAGAAGAGATAGAGGTTATTGGAGGATTCAAGCCCATCCCTGGATTTCGCTTTCCCACAACTTTAGCCAGAAGTAGATTCGCCGGTTTTTTTATCAACCGCTTTATCTATAAGCCGATTATCAATAGCAAACTGGTCTTAAATCCAGATAAATGCAATTCCTGTAAAATCTGTTATAATGCCTGCCCTTCTGGAGCAATGAGCTGGAGAAATGATTATCCCGAGATTGATTATAAAATATGTATTCGGTGTATGTGTTGTTTTGAGCTTTGTGAACAGGGCGCTTGGGAGATTGCTGGGTTTCTGAAGAGGCTGGTAAGCAGAGGCGGGTTGAAAAGAGAGGAGAAATGAAAATGCAAAAGATGGTTAGTCTGGAAAAAGCAAAAAAAATAATTCTAATTAAAGCCAAGACCCTGCCCGCAGAGCTGGTGGATGTCCATAGAGCTTTGGGAAGGGTCTTAGCTGAGGATTGCTATGCATTGGCTGACCTCCCCTCTGCCCGGACCAGCCTCCGCGATGGATATGCTATCACCACCCTTAAAAGTCCTTTACCCAAAAGGCTCAAAATCAAAGGCGAGATTTTTGCGGGAAACCCAAGTCCGGAGCCGCTCAATCCCGGGGAAGCGGTCTGGATTGCCACTGGAGCGGTGGTGCCGGAGCGGGCAGAAGCGGTGGTGGAACAAGAGCTGGTGAAAATAATTGGTGATAAGATAGAGCTTGAGAGCAAAATTGACTCGGGAAGAAATATAAGAGCCATCGCAGAGGATTTTAAAGAAGGAGAAATTTTAATAAAAAAAGGGTCTCAACTTGGCGCCCGGGAATTATCGCTTTTGATTGCAGGAGGACATTTTGAGGTGCAGGTGATGCGCAAGCCCAGGCTCTGGGTGCTTTGTATTGGAGATGAGCTGGCGCATATCGGAAGCGCGCTTCGCACCGGTCAGGTTTATCCCAGTGCGGGCTGGCTTGCGGGAATGAGAGGAGAGGAGTTAGGCGCGGAGCTGGCTCGGGTGGTGCTCATTGCAGATGACCCAGAAGCATTGATGGAAACATTCCCAGAGCCGGGACAGGCGGATTTAGTCATTACCATTGGTGGAACCGGATTCGGAAGAAAAGATATTATTGTGGAGGGTCTTTCCCGACTGGGCGCAAAAATTATTTTTCAGGGAATAAAAGTGAGACCGGGGCATTCTTTTATCTATAGTGAACTTGATGGGCTAAAGGTGTTTTCTCTGCCGGGAAGAATCAGCGCAACCGAGATAGCTTTTGAGCTTTTAGCCAAGCCAGCGATTCTTAAACTGCAAGGCAAAGCTCCAAAAGAGACCATTATTCATCCCAAGAGCAAGACCGAAATTGAATTAGTTCCCGGTCAAGTTCATATTTTACGAGGAGCCTTAGAGAACAAAAAGGGAGAGCTCTGGGCAAAATCGCTTAAGGAAAAAAGCTGGCATAAAGAGATAAGTAAAGCAGATGGCTTTATTGTGATTGATCCAAAAACAAAAAAGGTAAAAGTCGGCGAAAGGGTAAAATTTATTCTCCACCAATCCAAGCTTGATTTGCTCTTTCCGGGATAACTCCCAAAACACCCTTAGCAGAGCTTTAATCCCAATAGTCATTGTGTCCGGCTCCCGGTTTTGCTAATATAAATCAGAAGGGGGAAGGAATATGAGAGGAGTTGGATTATTTTTAGGACTGCTTTTTATTTTTCTGATTTCGAGCCAGGCTTGCAAGCCGAAAACAGAAAGCGATGACCGGATAATGACCCCAGAAAAACCAATCAAAGAACAGAGCCAGCTCAAGACCAGAACTACTTGCAGGGAACAAATGGTCAAGGAGCAGATAGAGGCAAGGGGGGTAAAGGACCCGCTGGTTTTAAAAGCAATGCGCAAGGTTTGGAGGCATCTTTTTGTGCCTGCTCAGTATCAGGATTCCGCTTACAATGATTATCCTCTTCCAATTGGACAGGGTCAGACCATCAGCCAGCCATATATTGTCGCTTTTATGACCGAACAGCTGGGACTAAAAGGAGGGGAAAAGGTCCTTGAGATAGGCACTGGCTCTGGCTATCAAGCAGTGATACTCGCAGAAATCGCCAGCGAGGTTTATACCATTGAGATTATCTGCGAATTAGCAGAGAGCGCAAAAAAGAGAATAGAGCAATTGGGATATAAAAATATCTTTGTTAAATGCGGGGATGGCTATCAGGGATTGCCTGAAAAAGCGCCATTTGATGGAATTATGGTCACTGCCGCGCCAGACCATATTCCAGAGCCTCTAATAGACCAGCTCAAGCCCGGTGGGAGAATGATTATTCCAGTGGGAGAGTTCTATCAGGAATTGATTTTAGTGAAAAAGCTCCCTGATGGGAAGATAGAAAAACAATCTGTTCTTCCGGTTCGGTTCGTGCCAATGCGGGGAGAGGCAGAAAAAAAATAACAAGGGTCGCAGACCCTTGCAAGGTCGCTGGACCTTGACCAAATTCTTTTTTGGCAGGGAGATTTTATGAGCGCATTAAAACAAATTTATGACATTTGTGGTGAAAATAGCGTTGTAGGGGCGAGGCTTGCCTCGCCTTTACGATACCAAAAGGAGAAGACACTAAAATTTTTTAGGTAAACAATGCAGACCAAAGACAGTGGCAAAAGGAAATGGGGGAAGGGACTATGCTCTTTCTTTGCGGTGCGGGTAGGCGTTTGAAAGCCTGTTAATTGGGGGGGGGCTTATCGCCTCGGACTCCGAACATAACGAATTCCACCAAGGTTCTGGAGAGTTGGTCCAGGTCAGTGATTTCTTTTCTTGCCCATTGAAAAATCACCTCTTTGAGCATTCCCACCACAAACCGTGCGACCAAATAAGGGTCTTGTTTTTTCACCTTTCCCAAAGATTGCGCTCTTGCAATATATCCGCAAAAGATATTGGTAATGGTCTTATAAAAATGCTCCACCTGCTCCGCAAAGCCTTTGTCCACTCCTACCGCTTCTTGAGTCACAATGGTGATAAAATCTATTGCGTTTTTATGGCTTAATAACTGCTTAAGCGATTCCCGAAGCGCTTTTTCTAATTGTTTCTCATTCATCTCTTTAGTTAGCTTCAGGTCTGGAAAAATCCGATAAATGTAAGCAAAATTACTGTTCAATAGCTCCTGAAAAATATGGTGTTTATCTTGGAAATAGATATAAAAAGTGCCTCTTGCTACGCCCAAGCTTCTGACAATATCTGCGACACTGGTTGAATGATAGCCTTTTTCCGCAAAGAGCTTTAGAGCGCATTCTATCAACTGGGCTTTTCTGAATTCTTTTTTCATTTTCCTAACAGGCTCCACATTCTCGGCAGTTTGCCCGGCAAAAAGGAGTGGTTTTTCCCTCCTTTGCTTTATTAAGCTCTTTCCAGAGATATTCCCTTTTCACTCCGGGGTCAGCTATGTCCCAGGGAAAAATCTCCTCTGGCTCTCTTTCCCTTAGATATTGATTTATCAGGGCTTGATTTTTGAGAAGCTGGGTTAGAGAAATCTGGTTCAAAGCCAATTTTTCTAACCACTGGCTTAATTGCCTATCGCCTCTGGCAATGATTCCCTGGAGAAGCGCCTCCCGCACTGAGTCATATTTTATCTCAAATCCCTGCTCAGGCTTTAGCTGGACTTTTATCCTCTCTATTTTCTTTTCCAGCTCTTTTCCATCTGCCATCTTCAGCCATTGAAAAGCGGTCCCGGGCTTGGGAACAAATGGGCTTAAAGTAATCTCCACCACACCGGGGTAGCGTTTTTTCCCCGCGCCGATTTGAAGCGCGGTCTGGATTCTTCTGGCACTAACCGCAATCTCCTCAACCGCAAGCTCATCCTCTCCGGGTAATCCCAGAAGATAATACAATTTTACTTTTTCAAATTGATAAGCGCCGACCATTTTCATTATTTGAGCGATTTTACTGAAATTAACCTCTTTGTTGATAAATTTTTGAAGTGCTTTGGAGCCGGTTTCTGGCGCAAAGGTGATGGTCTTATTATGGCTTTTTTTCAAAAGCTCCAAAAGTTTTTGATTAACCGCCTCTATGCGGAGACTGGAAACCGAGAAAGGAATTCCCTCCCTTGCCAGATATTCCAGCAATGCAGGAAATCCCTCCCAGTCTGAAACCACTGCGGAGATTAAGCCTAACTGGCTACGGTAGTTCAATAGTTTTTCAATCGCCTGAATCACCTTATAGTAAGGCGCGGAGCGGAGCGGACGAGTAAAATATCCAGCTAAACAAAATCTACAGGCTCTTTTGCAACCTCTTGCCAGCTCAATCAGTCCCAATTCAGGAAATTCCATTTCTTGGGTAAAAATCACCTGATAAGCAGGAAGCTGGTTGGCGTGGGCTTTGGCTCCCAAGACCTGTTCTGGCGCAGGTGGAATAGCGCTCCACTCTTTCATCCTTCCCTGCTTATCATATTCATATCTATAAGCAGAGGGGATATAGATTCCCTCCAGTCCCTCAAATATACCGCTGAGGTTATCTAATCCTCTTTCTTTTCTCTCCATTATTCTTTCAACCAGAGGCTCAATCACTGGCTCTGCTTCGCCAATTACAATTATGTCAAAAAAATCCGCCATTGGCTCAGGATTAGCGCTGATTGCAATTCCTCCAGCCATTACCAATGGATAAGGGTGTTTTTTATCAAGCTCTCTTCTTCTTAGTTCAGCTCGGAGCGGGGTCCGGGAAAAATTGAGCATTTTTAAAGCCCGGACATAATCCATCTCAAAGCTCAAAGAAAAGGCTATAATATCAAACTGGTCTAAAGGCTTTCTTGATTCTAAACTATAAATCGGGAGATTTTTTTCAAGATAGATTGGCTCTTGTTCTGGGTCTGGATAAAAAGCCCGGTCACAATAAACACCGGGAATCTCATTGAACAGCTTATATACCCATTGAAACCCGAGATTAGCCATTGCTACTGAATAGCGATTGGGATAGCAAAGCGCGATTTTAAGAGGCGCCTCAGGCTCAGGGCTAATCAGGCTTTTTTCTTTAAGCCTTTTCTCTTTTAGCTTTTTAAGAATCGCAAACATAGTTTAAAAATTCCTCAATCCCAATTGATGCTCTCAAGGCGCGCTTTTTTCCGCTCGGCTTTGCTGGGATTGACTAATAGTTTGCTCCAAGACTTGGGAAAGCTCCATCAACAAAACCGGGTCCACCCAGTTTTGATTCAGCTTAATGCCAAAATGAAGATGAGGTCCAGTGGCAGAGCCAGTTGCCCCAGCTAATCCAATCACCTCTCCTTTGCTTACCATCTGACCTTGCGCGACCAAAAATTCTGAAAGATGAAAATAAACTGAATATAAGCCCCCGCCGTGGTCAATCACCAATGACTTTCCAATCAAATATCCCTCATAACCGAGCGCCACCTTTCCATTATTAGACGCTCTAATAGGCTCTCCCATTTCTGCCTCCAGGTCTATGCCATAATGCGGGCTTTTGGGAATGTTATTGATGATTCTTCTTGCTCCAAACGGGCTGGTCAATTCTCCGGGAATAGGTTTTTCAAATTTTCCCTGCCAATAACAGATTGGGCTAATTGGGCTGGTGGAGTTAGTAATGGTCTGATTATCTTTAAGCACCTGCTCTAAGACTTCTGGCGGAAATTCCACCCTTTCCTTGGGCATAGTTAAGCGCTGAACCGGATAACTTTTGGTTTGAACCCGGACGGGAAATTCCAGCTCAGAAACCTGTTCTCTCTCATCTATTAGTTTAATTTTAAGACGGTATTTTCCTGGCGCTTGCTTTAAATTAGAACCAACAAATGCGCTCCAGAGCTTTCCTTCAGGCGCAAGCCCCAAAAACACTATCGGCTTATCCCAAATCTCCCCAGAAACCGATTTTAGCGCTTGGTTGGAGCTCAAAAGCAAAATACAAACTTCTCCCTGAGCAAAACTACATTTTTGGGCGTTTCCTGGAAAACATTTAAGCTCAATCTCTGGCGCTGAAAGCAAAAAATCAGGGAGCAAACACCAGAGCACGGAAAATATAATTATGCACGGGACTTTAATTTTCCAATTTTTTCTCAAGTCGGTTTTTCTCCCTTTTTTGCTGAACTCGGGTCTCCAGCTCGCCCTGACCTAAAATGAGTTCAACGATTTCTCCTAATTCTACCTCTTGCTCGGTTTTAATCACCTGTCCATCTAATTTTCTTTTAGCAATAGAATATCCTCTGGATAAGGTAGCTAATGGACTTAAGGTTTGAAGTCTTCCTGCAAAATGAGAAACTCGCTCCTGGTTTTCATAAAGCTTAGTTTTAATTCGCTCCTTTAACCCGGCTTCCAGACGAGAAACCCCCTGCTCATTCTTTTGAACCAAGATAAGTGGAGAAAGCTGATAAAGCGCCTGAGAGATTAACCAGAATGATTCCCTTTTTCTCCTGAACCCGGTATTTAAGCCATAGCCCAATTGCTGGGTTAAATGGGAAAGCTCCTTCCCAATACTTTTAAGCTGACCGCGCAGTTGAAATCCGAGGTAAAAAAATTTTCTCAGGCTCTCTCCTCGGATTAAAAGCGCCTGGGTAATGAGCTTTTTGAGATTGGTCTCAAGCTGATTGAGCCGGGAGATTTTATCTAATTGAGCCTGAGCAATGATTTGAGCGCCTGCGGTAGGAGTGGGCGCTCTCAGGTCCGCGACAAAATCCGCAATAGTCCAATCCCCCTCGTGTCCCACCGCGCTGATAATCGGAATTTTACTTCTGCTAATCGCCTGGGCTAAAAACTCGGTATTAAAAGCCCATAAGTCCTCAAGCGAGCCTCCTCCCCGAGCCAGGACAATCAAATCCAATGCCGGCTTATTCAAAGGAGTTGCCAGTTCTGGCAGATTGGCAAGCTCAATAGCTTTTGCTAAGTCAAACTCTGCGCCTTCTCCTTGAACCCGGGAGGGAATAATAACTATCTCCAGTTTTGCCTGCATTTCTTTAAGCACCCGCCTCATATCCTTGATTACCGCGCCAGTGAGGGAAGTGATAATTGCTATCCTTTTAGGAAATTCTGGCATTGGTTTTTTTCGCTCTAGAGCGAATAAACCTTCTTTCTCTAACCTGGCTTTCAATTGCTCAAAAGCCAGTTGAAGCGCGCCAATGCCCACTGGCTCCATAAAATCCGCAATTAGCCGAATCTCTCCCCGTTGCTCATAAAAACTGAGCCTTCCTCTAACCCTCACCTCTAAACCATGTTCGGGAGTAAATTTCAAATAAAGGGCTTGAAAGCGAAACATCACTGCCTGGATTTTAGCTTTTTCGTCCTTGAGCGAGAAGAAATAATGTCCGCCTGAGTGCCTTTTAAAGCCGGAGATTTCTCCTTGAACCCAGATTTCTGAAAACTCCTTTTCCAGGCTCTGGTTGAGCGCCTGAGCAAGCTCTGAAATTTTATAAATCTTCCGCTCAGATTTTAAAAGGCTCAATGGCAGAACTCCTGAATAGACACCACTTGGCAACCTCTTTTCTCAAGCTCATTTAGCCTTTTCTCCAAGACCCGAATGGTCGCTGGATATGGATGACCAATGCCAATAGCTTTTTCTCCCTGCTCCGCTTGAGCGCAAAGCTCAAGTAATTTAGCCCAGATGGCGTTTTCTTCTTGGAGATTATCAAGAAACACGGTTCGCTCACAGCTATTGACCGCTAAATTTTGCGCCAAATTATACCCGACCGAATAGCTGGAGGTTCTTGAGTCCAGGAAAAAAAGCCCCCGAGCTTTAATCTCTTCTAAACTAAGGCTCATCAAATCAGCTTCCGTGGTAAATTTAGAGCCCATATGATTGTTCACTCCCACCACCCCGGGAAGCGAATCCAATGCTTTTGTTAAATGAGCTTTAATCTCTTGCTTATCCATTGAGCAAAGTAAAGCTCCTTTGCCCGGGTCGGTAAAAGGATAATCCAGAGGCTCCATTGGCATATGAAGCAAAACTGGCTTTCCCCAGTTTTGAGCAAGTTTAAGAGTTTCATAGCTATATCTTTGAAAAGGGAGAATGGAAAGCGCAATCGGTGGTTTAAGATGAGCAAGGGCTAAAGCATCCTGATAATTATTCCCCAAATCATCAATCACGATGGCAATTTTAGCATCAGAAAATACAGGGTTCTGATAGCGAGGTGTCGGGGAAATGGTTTTAGAGTTATTTTTAGCGGTGCTTAAAATCACCTTAGCCAAGGGTTGTTCGTCCTGAATTGCAAGCAGAGCTTGAGCAGAAGGGGAATTAGTCTTAGCGCTAATCTCCATCTTTAATCCCTGGCTTTGCCAGAAATCCTCAATCAATTTTTCCGCTAAGATGCAATCAGTGTCTAAGGTGAAGATAAACTTCAGGCAGTTGATAGAATGTTCGTCTTGAGGACAGTCTGAAAAAAGGGGCGGGCGCTTGAATAAGGAACTATTTTTTTCAAGCTCTTTTTTGGTCTTGAGCAAAACCCCAGAGCCTTTTTCCGCTAAATCAACTGGGGGCTTTTTCTGATACCCGGTCAGCTGGGAGGGAGAAGAAAATTTCTTTTCCAGGTAAGAATAAAATTCTTTAGCTTTAGCAGAATAGCTGAAGAAGCTCATTGGGAAAAAATATCCGACCACTAAAAAAATGAGTAAGGCGCAAACGAGTATACCCAGCGGATAAATTTTAGAGATAATGGCGTTATGCTTTTTGGTTTTTGGGCGTTTTCTTCTGTGAGAAGCCAGTTTTTTTCTCATTGACTATTTACTGGGAGCTAGCCTTTTTATACTGGGCTTGAAAAATCTCCCAGGCTTTAATCAGCTCCACTGCTCTACGCAGTTGGTAATCATTTAAAACTTGTTCCTTAAAGCTCTTCGGCTCCTGGGATTTGACCTCTTCGGACTTAGGCTTGCTCTTGGGTTCTACTTCCTGATGAGGGGTATAGCCAGGCAGGTCTTGCTCCTTTATTCTTAAAGCTTCTTCCTTTTGCCTCTCCTCCTTCAAAAGCGCAATTTGCTCTGGGGAAAGCTCCTCCACCTCTATATCTGGGCGGATACCTTCTGCCTGAATGCTTTTTCCGCTCGGAGTATAATAATAAGCAGTGGTGAGCTTTATCATTGAGCCATCTTTCAAGGTGTAAAGGGATTGGACCGAGCCTTTCCCGTATGATTTGTCGCCAAGAATGACTGCTCGGCCTGAATCCTTGAGCGCGGCTGCCACGATTTCACTTGCGCTGGCTGACCCAGAATTGAGCATTACAATAATGGGAAAACCAGAATAGGTGTTTTCTTTATGAGCATAAAAAGCCTGATTATCCTCCGGGCTCCTGCCTTTAATGCTGACAATCGTTCCCTCGGAAAGAAATAAATCTGATGCCTCTAAAGCTTGCTCCAAAGGACCGCCCGGGTTATTCCGAATATCCAGAATCAGCCCGGCAAGTTTTCCTTGAGTCTGCGACATAAGTTTTTTCATCGCCTCTCTCAGGTCTTTGCCCGTGTTCTCATTAAAAGTAATCAACCTGATATAGCCATATTTGCCATCAAACACCTCTGCCTGTTTAACGCTCTTAATTTTAATGATATCCCGAACCAAAGTGAAATTTCTTGGCTCCTTCCAGCCCTCCCGAACAATGGTGAGCGTGACCGGGGTGCCTTTTTTCCCTCTCATCTTATGCACGCCATCCAACAGGCTCATCCCCTCAGTGCTCTGACCATCTATTTTAAAAATCATATCCCCAGCTTTTAGCCCAGCTTTCCAAGCCGGGGTATCCTCAATCGGCGAAATTATAGTAATATATCCTCCTTTAATTCCCACCTCAATCCCTAACCCCCCAAATTCCCCAGTCAGGTCCACCTGCAAATCTTTGGCATAGTCCGGCGGAAGATGAATGGAATGAGGGTCTAATTTATAAAGCATTCCTTGAATCGCGCCATAGATTAAGGTCTTAGCATCAATCTCTTTTACATACTTTTTCTCAATCACATCCAAGGCTTGATTAAAAATCTCCAGATATTGATAGCCTTCCTGAGCAACAGCCCGAGCAGATTGAAACCTGCCCATCAAGATAATGCTCAAAAAGCTTAATCCCATAATAAATAGCAGAATCAAAAACACTCTCCAAATCCCTCTTTTTGGCTCAGAACTCATATTTTAGATTCCTCCTTTGTTTTTTCCCTTACTTTATAAATTATATCATCAGATAGCCCGTTTGCAATTTATTAAAATCTGCCTCATAAATTGTTCCCCAGATAAAAACTTAAAATCTCGCCCAATGTTTTTTATAAATTCAAAGGTTTTGATATGATGATAAAATAATGGAAAAGGATAAAAAGCAAAGCCCAGAAGCCACAAACTTTTTAAATAAGCCTCCTCTCACTCATTTGGGAATTTTATTTTGCCTGTTTGTCCTTACATTATTAGTCCATTTTCCCAGCTTAAATGGTGAACTGGTGCTGGATGACCTGCATACCTTAGTCCAAAATCCCTCCATTAAGAGCCTTAATCTGAAAAAAATCTGGACTGACCCAAGCGCCTTTAGCATCAAGCAGGGAAATCATCCTTATCGTCCAATAGTGGTTTTAAGTTATACCCTGGACTATAAGCTGGGAAAAGGAAATTGGCGCTTTTTTCATTGGACCAACCTTTGCCTTCATTGTTTAGTTGCATTTATGGTTTATCTGGTTTTATTTCAGTTAGCTGGAAAAATTGCGCCGGCTTTGGTGGTTAGTGGATTATTTCTTTCTCATCCATTAACCGGGTTTTCTACCTGCTACTTAAGCGCAAGAAGCGGGATTTTAGCCAGTCTTTTTTTGCTTCTCTCTTTATATTTCTGGCTGGAATTTATCAAAGGCAAAAATAATTTTCCTTACGGTAGATTAATTATCTCTCTGCTTTTTTTCCTCCTTGCGCTTCTCTCTAAACTGGACGCGTTGTGTCTAATTTTTATGGTTGGAGTTGGGCTTATATTTTCAGAGAGAAAGCTCAAATTACTCATCTTGATAATTTTACCTTATCTTTTGCTCGGATTCGGATTTCTCGTAATTTATTGGTGGTTAAGTGGTTCTTTGGTCGGAGCCAGCCAGAGCTCAATGACGCCTTTTTATTCCCAGACCCAGAGTATAATTGCTGGAGTTGCTTTTCCTTGGATTTATCTTTTCAAGATATTTTTACCGGTTAAGCTTACCATCTTCCCTGCCTTGCCCGAGGCAAAAGCTCTGCTTTTAGCTTTTTCTGGTTTGGGCTATTTAGCAGTGTTGGCGCTGGCGATTCGGTTTCGGAAAATAAATTTATGGCTGGTTTTGGTCTGGTATTTTTCCGCGCTTCTTCCCTTGGTATTTTTCCGTCTTAATATCCTGCTTGCCTGGCACCGGGGGTATCTAGCGACTGTCCCTCTTTTTCTGGGAATTGGCCTGGCTTTGGGAGTATTGAAAAACCATAATAAGAATTTGCTATGGCTTTCCCTGGTAATTGGTTTTTTATTAGCCAGCCTATCTCATCATCAAGCTCTTCTCTGGCGAGATTCCTTAAAGCTCTGGCAAAAGGCGGTTGAGAATGCGCCTTCTGAATTTGTCCCTCATAATTATTTAGGTATTCTTTGGATGGAGAGAGGAGAGATTAGAAAAGCGGAGCAGGAGTTAAGATGGGCAATTGAGCTGGGGCCCGATTTTGCGGATGCTCATAACACGCTCGGAATATGTTTTTTTAAGCAAGCTAAATTTGAGCAAGCTAAAAGAGAATTTGAAAAAGCCCTGAAGATGGATTCTGAAAACTATATCTACCTCCAAAACTTGATTTTAGCTAAAATTAAATTGCAAGAAACCACAGAACTTGATTTTTTGATTCAGCAACTTATAAAATTAACTGGGGTTAACAGTCCCGCTACTCAAGATATTATGAAACTTTATTTTAAGCTGTTAAATCAAAAATAAAAACAAGCTGATAATCAGCAAAAGAAAAAAATCGCGTCTTTTGCTTGACAGGGATTTAAAATATGTTTAATAAATAACGAAACAGGAAAAAGGAGGCCGAGAATGAGTGGATGCGTATTTTGCAAAATTATTTCTGGGGAAATTAAAACCGAGCTGGTTTATCAGGATGAGTTTGTTGCTTGCTTTAAGGATATTAAGCCTTCTGCGCCAGTTCATTTATTAGTGGTGCCGGTCAAGCATATACCTACTCCAGCGGATTTAACTGACCAAGACCGGGAGATTATTGGCAGGATGTTTCAGGTGGTCGCAAAGCTAACGGAACAGATGGGAATCGGGAAAAGCGGGTATCGGATGGTGACCAATATCGGTTCGGACGCGGGTCAAGAGGTTCCTCATATTCATATTCATATTCTTGGGGGACGGGGCTTGGGCTGGCCTCCGGGATGAACACTTGACATCTGGATTTTTTTTTAGTCATAATTTAATAAGTTGTATGTAGGGGGGTAAAATGAAATTTCCGGCAGAACTTAAGTATTCCAAGACCCACGAGTGGGTCAGGTTAGAGGGGAGGAAAGAAGCGGTGGTCGGAATCACTGATTATGCTCAGGAGGAGTTAGGGGACATTGTCTATTTAGAATTGCCGGAAGAAGGAGATAAGGTAGAAAAAGATAGCGCCTTTGGAGTGATTGAGTC
>Ga0172364_10003192_pt1 | contig 13075 bp, 13 predicted proteins | sample LakKivSesite10cm_FD_114545 | JGI IMG/M metagenome (GOLD analysis project Ga0172364, IMG submission 114545) | Sediment microbial communities from Lake Kivu, Rwanda - Sediment site 10cm | ecosystem: Environmental > Aquatic > Freshwater > Lake > Sediment | place: Rwanda: Western Province, Lake... | reverse complement strand
TATTTTTCGCTTTTTTCATATATAAATACATTGGTGTTTATTGGGTGAACAAGAAGGCCTTCAACAGAAGGAGGCGCTGGAACGAATCTGCCGAAAGCTGGGACAGAGTGAAAGCGAAACCCTCCGTATGGCGTTTCTGCGATATGCAAAAAAGCTGAGCCTAATAACAGAGAAGGTGCACGGACGAAACAAGCTATAAGTCTGGTAAAGAATTAGCAAAGACTATTAATTAAACACTAAATCCCAATACCCAATCTATCGTGAGGCCTTCTCTTTCGAAGGCTTGCTTTATCGTCGATACATCGTTAACCTTTAGTTGTGCATCTATTTCTGGTCGTGGGTCTTCCCATATTTTGTGTGAGAAGAATTTTCTTACCTTGGATCTTATTTCATTCCATTTATCATCAGGAATACTGTTGAAAAACATTCTTTCCTTTTTGTCAGCATCCCATATGCTTAAAATCGCAGCCATCATGTCTTTTAGCATCTTAGACCATGCACGTGTACAGCCAGCTCCGTAGATTCTCTCAGCTTTTCTATGTTGAGAATCATTGGATTCTGGGTTCCATCTTGCATCAAGTGTTTCCTCAGCCAAAATGTTCAAAAGTCTAACAACATTTCTTCGCTCATTATCTCTCCAAACGTCAACTATTTCCAAATCTTCTTCAAGCGGCGGGCTTACAAGAAAATTTGCAAAGACACTTTTTTGAAGACCAAAAACACTGATAGGCATATCGTACGTTCTGGTCTCCTTTGATACATATTTGGCAAACTTGTTATCTGGTGACTGTAAAACGGCATCATAAATAGCGGCTTTGTACATTTCTATAGATTCGCTCTTCTTCTTTCCCTTACCTTCCAAGAAAGATACGAAAAGTTCCTCAGACTTCTGGCCGGATACCTTTTCAAATTCTTCCCAATAATCACTGTAAAGGTCACTCAATCTTCTGACAGCTATGCTTGTGTAGAGAGACATCTGTCGCAATGAGGTGTGGGCAGCTATGTTAGCTTCCTTAATCGCTACTTCATTTGGATCAATGTATATCTTACACTCAACTTCTTTTCTTCCGAACCATATTTGTGCAGCGGCTTTGTGCTGGCCATCGAAAAGCAAGATCTTGTTATCTTTTAATCTGCAGATGCTTGGCGCCAGTTGGGTGTATCTTCTAAAGTGAGAATATAAAGCCCATAATTTGCTTGGCATCAAAAACCGTGGTTGCAGTTCTTTATCATTGAGCAGATATTCTACGGGAACAGTAGCATAGAAGTAGCTGGTATTAGTAACTGGGCATTTATGCAGTGGAAAAGTAAGCCATCCCTTGTTCATGAAATAAATTCTGATGCTCTTTTCAGCTATTTCGTACCTGATTTCCTTTGCAAAGTTAGCTTCGCCAATCTTTTCCTTAATTATATCATCTAAGTAAGCCTCTCTATTTTTTTCAAAGAAATGTTCCATTGTAAGCTTATCTCGAAACTCGCTCAAAGACAAAGTGCCTAACCTTTTATGGTGTTCCTTGCATACAGGGGCCATATTCTGTAAATCAGTTGAACCACCTTCACTAAACGGTATAACATGGTGAAACTCAAGCTCATCCCGCGATTTCACCGAGTGATCGTCTACAAAACATTTTAGACCATATTTGTCTATCAGTTGTTGTTTTTCTGTTTCAGAAAGATCCCTTCTCAAGACAATCACAATCTTTCAATAGATGCAAAGTAATTTAAGGTTTCTTAAGTTTGATTGTCTACGGTCTTTGAAAGAGAGCGCGAAAGCGAAACAATACGGACAGCGTTATGGAATACGCAAAAAGCACAAGGCTCATAACAGAAAAAGTCCAACTGTCCGCCTCACAGTTTGCCCATGAACCGCGGATTTACGGAAACCGCCCGAAATGCGCTCCGCCAGGTGTGGGTGATTTTTTCTCTTAGAAACGGTTACGGATTTAGGCCCACGGCAAGTTCAACTGCGCAGTGAGCCGCCTACGTCCCCCCTACGTACTTTCTGCCCTATTTGTTGAATAAGAGGTTATCTTTGCGCAAACGTCATTAATGAAATAGCTACCTATTTATTGGAAAACAATGTTGTAAAATTCTCCCGCATGTACTTTTCGAATTCGAAAGAGGCTCCAGGGTGCTCATACATGAAACTGTAGAGGTCCACATAAGATGATAATAGAGATCTAATTTTATTTTGTAGTTCATTGACAAGGATATGTGGTTCAACCATTCCTGCGCATTCATAAGGGTCGGAAAGAGGAAGATAGAATGCATCGTACAGGAAACGCTTAACCATTGAAAGCAATATCTGAAATTCTTGCTCTTCCAGTTTTTCCCTTGAAAGAACTTTGCGAAAGGCTTCCTCTGCATTCTCCTCTGCTGTTTGGGTGGGATTCTTTTTAGAGGCTTTATCAATTTCCTGACAAATCAATTTATTTATTCGTTTGCCCGTTTCTTCGGCATCTAACAATGACTGCTCAATTTTGTTCATAATTTCCCTTCCTATTCGACCCAAAAAAACCTCATGAACGCGGAACCAATCACGTGACAAGGACAAAGTTTGCAAAAACTCATCGTATGGCCTGTAGAAGGTTTTCTTGTAGCCACGTTCTTCTTTCGCAAGTTTTTTATCACTCACTAGAGTTGACAAGTAACGGGCGATGGTTCTCTCACTTACCCCTTCGTCACGTAATTTTTTAACGATTTCCTTGTATGTCAGCCAATCACTTTCCTTTCCTGTCCATAACGAAAGTATCTTATGAGTTGTACCCTTCTCCCTTACTTCCTTGACAGTACTCATTCTTCTCACCATCCTTCGATATTATATACAGTTCAGATTTTTAAACATGGCGCCATTTGGCAGTAAAGAACATCGATACTGCCAATTGGCATCAGTAAGCCTTAATTAGGATTCTGCCATTTGACCGCATGATTGATTTGCCGGGCTTGTAAGCGATTGCGGGGTACCCGAGAATAACGGGATGGACCCAAATTCACAAGCAACATGCCCGGACGTTTAGCGTCTCGTAGCCCATGCCGAGAAGGGTTTGGGCGTGTTCAACGGATGGTAACATCCTTCACTATTCCTCTTTTTCTCAGAGCCTTCAGGCTATCCCTGAGGGCGAGTTAAAAGTCTGGAGGCGATTCTGATGGTGAAAGTAGTCGATGGAATATGCGACATGCCAGATATATGCAAAAACGAACACTGCACATATTTCGATATGTCTCGCAAAGCAACGAAACAGTACTTGAAAGCGCTATCGGAACTGGCAGCGCTTCCTCCTATGGAGAGGAAACAGAAACACACGGTCATCGAATTCAACTGCCCCTTTTTAGCGTGGAAAGATAGTCACAGGAAGAAGCAGGAAAGAAAGGTGTATAAATGAGTAGCTTGAACCAACTAATACACTTTTACCTTAGTCAAGGCCTAAATGTTATTCCTGTGCCGTCTGGAGCAAAAGAACCCACAATCAAATGGAAAGAATATCAAGAAAGAAAGGCAACAGGGTATGAAGTTGAACGCTGGTTCCCAGATGATTACAAAGGTAATGTTGCTGTCGTACTTGGTAGAACGAGCGGAAACTTGTGCGATATTGACTGCGACTCACAGGAACTCTTAGAAATCCTGTCTAAAGCGTTGCCAGACACAATGATTGTGAAATCCTATCGTGGAGGGCACATTTACATTCGCACTGATTATGAGATCCACAAATTCACCTTAGACCTTGGCAGATATGGTAAGTTAGAAGTTTTGGGTCAAGGGCAAATTGGAATATTGCCACCGTCTCTACATCCAAAAGGAATAACCTACGAGTTTATTTCACAAAAATCCGTTAGGCATTGGAGCGGCGATTTTCGGCACGAATTGACCGAATGGCTCCAACAACTATTGACAGTTAAGGTAAGACGGCAACCTATTAACATCGAGAAAATCCTTGTAGGAGTGACTGAAGGCGAAAGAGACGTTTCAGCTATTCAACTTGCGACATGGTACCGCAAGCAAGGCTTAAACAAAGATGAGGTTTTAGACAAGCTCCACGAATGGAATAAACTGAACAAGCCCCCTTTGCCTGACAACATTATCGAAGTTAAAGTTGACAGTGCCTTCAGACCGGAAACGCCTTACAATTACACATTCATTGAATCAAGGAAAAAAGAGAAGATTTTTTCAGCGGGGAAAGACTTGGGAGACATCGTTTTTGAGCAAGTCGGCGAAGAATACATAGTTATCAATAAGACAACACAAGAGATAACGAGATGCAAGAAAGTAGAAGCAAAAGAAACATTTATCCCTTTTGACAAGATTCCATGGAAACCAGTTACCGATGTACAACCTTATGACGATATTTGGAGCGAAGTAAAGCAATATCTTTACGAGCATATCGACATAGCAAGCGGCTACGATATTTTGACAGCTTGGGTTTTGTCTACATGGATTCCAGAAAGGTGGGACGCAGTACCATACTTGTTCTTTTATGGACCCGCTGGGAGCGGGAAAACTTGGGCGTTGGAAGTATTGGCATCAATAAGCTTCAGACCTTTCATGAGTGCTTCGACTACTTTACCCGTCATATTCAGAGCATGCGACCTGTGGCACCCAACGCTGTTCCTAGATGAAACTGAAGTCTATTTACGCAAGGAAAGAAGCGAAATAATGCATTTACTCAACGCTGGCTATCGAAAAGGGTTTCCGGCAACACGCATAGAAGAAACGGAAGAAGGCTTAAAGGTTAGAATATTCGACTGTTTCGGGTTCAAGGCACTCGCAGGAACAAGAGCTTTTGTTGACACGCTCAAAAGCAGATGCATAATTTTTACCATGAGCAAAGCAACTAGAGAGATTAAAACCAAAATTGATTCAAACAAAGCGGAGGAATTGAGAAAGAAGCTATTAATGTATAGGTTTCGAATGCTTACAGAGAAGCAGCCGCTTGAAGAATCGGTCATTGTTCTTACCGGGAGATTAAGAGAATTATTTCTGCCACTAGTTACGGTAGCAACCGCTGAGGCTAAAGGTTCAATAATGAATGAGGCGAAGAAAATTGAGGAAATTACAAAAGAGGAAGAACAGGTCAGCGATGAAGCCACTGTTTTCAGGGCAATAATATCCGCGCACGAGGAGAATCTAGGAGCAACTAAAATCAGTATTGAGCGCATAACGCAAATTGTAAATGAAGGGCTCTCATACGACGAAATCTTTAGCAACTTCAACGTTGGACGAATAGCCTCCCGGTTAGGGTTCAAAAGAGCAATACACGACAAACGTCGATGCATAGTTTGGAATGAAAATCTCGTTGAAAGGCTCAAAAAGAGGTGGTCTGTGGAGGAAGGTCAACAACAGTTCTAGGCAACAGATCTTCAACAGTTCATCTCCGGCACTTCGATGCTGAGAATGTTGGACAGCAACAGTTCAACAGTTTTCACAGTCTTTGTAGGACTGACGTCTAGCAACAGTAGTGACAACAGCTAGGTATTTTTAGTTTTTCAGAAGAATAGTAAGGAACTGCAACTTTTGTCTTGAGAGCTTATGCTTCCTAGAAAAACTGTCAGAACTGTTGAACTGTCAATTTTGAACATAGATGTGCATGAACTGACGCTCTGAGAATTGTTGATGAACAGTCAGCTGAATTGTCTGGCGTCGATTGAAGGATTTTGAGAGTTAATGGATGGCTGTTTTGCTTGTTTGCCCCTAAATGCCCAGAATGCAATAGTTCGAAAGTTTGGAAAGATGGGCTACGTAAGGCTAGAGAGAGCTATATTCAAAGATATTTATGTCGCTCTTGCGGTCTAAGGTTCAGCGAAACCACTCTGAACGACTCTAAAGGCTCTCAACATGTTCAGAAAATTCAGAGGCAGATTTTAAATCGCCCATCAGCCTTAACTTATAACTGCCGAGGAAGCGATGAGCGAAACAGCTCCCGTAAGGACCCAAGAAGCCCTTGGGAAATGAAGCATATCGGGGGCATGCGAGCCCAAACCAGCAGGCAAAAGCTGGTGGAAAACTTGGCCGAGGTGGAAACCCGAAATCAAGAAAGGGCTGCGGGGGCCACAGAGAAGGCCGACGTTAAAGGAAAAATCGTGGAATATGCATGGCATCTGAAAAAAGCTGGGAAAACAGAGGCTACAATTCAAACACGCACTATAATGCTCAAAATCCTGTCTGAAAAAGTCGCCGATCTTCTTAATCCTGAAAACGTCAAAGAAGCTATTGCGGATTACCAGTGCTCAGATGGGTCCAAAAGAGTAATGGTTGACGCTTACAAAAGCTTCGCCAAATTCCTCGGAATCTCTTGGAACCCTCCCAACTACAAAAGGACACCAAAAATCCCCTTTATACCGTTAGAAAGAGAGATTGATGACCTCATAGCTTGTTGCAGCAAAAGAACTGGAACCATGCTTCAATTGTTAAAAGAAACGGGGGCTCGTCTTGGAGAAGCTTTAGAACTCAAATGGACTGATGTTGACTTTGAACGGAGAATCGTGAGAATTGAACCTGAAAAAGGAAGCAATCCACGAATATCTAAAATAAGCGACAAACTTCTCAACATGATAAGTAGACTCCCAAAGGATAGCTCGAAAATCTTCGGCGGAAAAGTCAAGGAAAAAGTGTTCATTGAAAGCCTTAACAAAGCCAGAAAAAAGGCTGCTTTGAAACTCCAGAACCCAAGATTGCTGCAAGTTCACTATCACACGCTAAGACATTGGGTGGGCACAATGGAGTATCATAAAACCAAAGATCCATGGCACGTCAAACGTGTGCTAGGACACAAATCACTGCAAAGCACAGAAATTTACATAAACATCGAACAAGCCTTATTTGAACAAGCACCCGAAGAATTCTATGTAAAAGCAACTTCAGATTCGAAAGAAATAAAAGAATTGCTTGAAGTAGGCTTTGAATACGCCTGCGAAAAAGACGGCTTGATGTTCTTTAGAAAACGTAAATAGCTTGAGCTAACAAAAAGGTGTATTATCTTTTGGAAGCGGTTATTTTTTCTTGCTAAGCCACCATTTCAAATATTCTTTCTTTCGCTTTTGTTGCTCCTCTTCCTTAGTCTCAAACGAGGGTCTCAGCTTCTCTCTCAGTTCCATCAGTTCTTGCTGCGTTACAGACAGCCCGCAGCTTTTGCACACGTAATGTTTGGTGCCTATCATGTATTGCATTTCGCCACCGCATTCTGGGCAGTATGTCATTTTTATCACTTTTTCCTGTGTTTAGAAGTGAATATGGTTTGAGAAATAGCTTTCGCCTATTTGCTGAAATTGTCTAAGGGTTTAATTGTCAAAACATAGACGAGTTCGTTCTCGCCTTCTGCAAACAAGTCCCCTAGGGTTGCTACCTTTTTGAAACCGACTTTTTCATAGAGCTTTTTCGCTGGCTCATTATCATCGCCAGTGGTGACCAGCACTTTTCTTAGAGTGTAATCGTCTTTTGCAAAGAATTGTTTCATGTCTTCAATGACTGTTCTAAGAAGCTTCTCCCCCTAGACCTTTACCTCTGAAGCCCTCGTCAATCCAAATGTCCACGATTTCCGCTAAGCCGTGATGTTTCTCTTCAACAATATTCCAAAATGCAGCACCCACAACTTTTTCCTCGTCTTTGACAACTTTTATGTGATGATAATCAAAGAAAGACTTTACAAACCAACTAGCTTCTTCTCTATTGTGATACAAATGTGGCGAGCTGTAGATTTCTATAAGATTGTTAACATCCTTGGTACTTGCGTTTGCTATCCTCATGTTCATGTTTTAGTATTTGTTATGAAGAAGCCTTAAACTTATTCGTCAATAAACTCAGCGGAATAGTGAATAGAAATCTGCTTGTGTCTCTCTGACTTAGTGTTTTTATTTCATTCGATTTCGTTTGACCTTCTTACCGATCAGTTCGATCCAAACACCATCTGGATCCCTGACGAACGCTAGAGTATATCCACTTTCATCCCAAGGCTGAACAGCTGAAGTCGCGCCCCCAGCCAGTACTTTCTCGTAGCTTCTTCGGACATCCTTGCACCAGAACGCAAGGTGATCCAACTCTGAACCTTCCGCATATTCTTCATAGAACTTTTTCCCAGGCGGGTAGTAGTTCAATTCCAATGTCTGCTCAGAACCTCTGCTTCTCAACTGTACAAATATGCCGCCTGCTCGCATTTTTCCTCTTTGTACTTCTTTCATACCCATCGTTTTTTGTAAAATTCAATGGAGCGCTTCAAATTCCTAACTCTGATGCCTGTGTATGTAAACTTCATTCCCATTCTCGTCCTCGCCACAACAGAAGCCCAAAGTTTCTAATAAAGACTTTAATATACATTCAATACAAAACTTCGTGCTATTACTGAGACATTTCCGCCAGACTATTTACTTTCTTTACAGCTTCCAAAGCAACTTCAATCATCTTCTCGTCTGGCTTTCTCGTTGTTAAGTATTGAAGCCCCAATCCAGGTGCCAATAAGACTTTCATGATTCTTGATTTCTTGTATCCATCGCTAAGCTTCAAAATTTCGTAAGAAACGGCGGCAATCACAGGAATAAGAAGAATCCTATAGGCTAGTCTCATAAGGAGCCCTAAATCTGGCATGATTGAAAAGAACAAAATGCTAATTAAAGCAACGATGAATATGAAAGACGTTCCACATCTTGGATGAAATCGAGAAAATTCTTTGGCATTCGAAACGTTCAACTCAACTCCAGCTTCGTAGGCATTTATAGCCGTGTGTTCTGCGCCGTGATATTGGAATACTCTTTTGAACTCTCCAACCAAAGACATGGATGCCATATACAGCAGTAAAATCGCAAGGCGAATTACACCTTCTGCAACATTAAAAACCACTCCTACAAGACCAAAGAGGTTAGTCAAGAAAAATGGCAAAAGACTAAACAAGAATATTGCTAAGGCAAAAGCCACGACAACTGCTAGCACTATTTCTTTGGGGTCAAGTTTTTCCTCTTCTTCTAGGTTTGCATTAGCAGAAAAATAGAGCCCTTTAACGCCTATATACAGAGTTTCGAACAGTGCCACGATACCTCTCAGAAAAGGCAGTCTTAAGACCTTGTGCCTTTCAGACACTGATTTTATTTCCTCTACATTTGTCAGTATCTCATCATTAGGCTGTCTAACACAAATCACCATATGCTTTTTGGAACGAATCATAACGCCTTCTATAACCGCTTGCCCGCCAAACGCCAGCGAAGGCTCTTTCTTTCCTTTGACTGTCAATTTCATATTTCATAAGGAGAATGCCAATCTAATATTCTTTTACTATTTTCATTTTCCCCTGAGACCAGTGAACTTTGTGCATTTAGGTTATGAAGTTTGTTAAATTTGATTCTCTAGCCAATTGAATGGCTCTTTCCATCTCATCCCTTGTCAGTCTTCTGCGCAGTTCTGGAATTTCATATGCTCGCCACTCTGGTCTATATTGAAACATGACGTTAATCCTTGTTTCTGTGCCTAGATTTTCAGCTATCCATTTTATGGTGGGTTTTGTGCAGCATTCCAGATGATTTGGCAAAACTAGTATGCGTATTATAAGTTCGCCGTATTTTTTGGCTTCCAGGTGATTATACGTGCACACTTCCCAATATTTTGGTGCATCAGAAATTTTTTCTGCACATTCGCTTGGTCCATACTTGAAGTCCAAAAGGTAAACATCAGCGAATCCAGCTAAGAGTTGGGCTGTTTCTGGACTGTAATAAGTGTTTGTGTTCCAAACAATTGGGATATTTACGTTTACATGTTTGAAGGTTTTAAGCCATTGTTGCAGCCACGGTGTGGGTTCTCCGCCCACGAGATTTGCATTTCTGCAGCCGTTCAGGCGTAAGTGCTCAACTTCCTTGGCTAATTCTTCTGACTTGTAGACTTCGCCTTTCTCCATCCATTGAGAAATCGTCCAGTTCTGACAGTGATGGCAACGCATCGTGCAGCCCATTGTGAAAACTGTTCCAGAGGGCACTAGCTCAGGTTCCTCACCAACATGTTTAAAAATGCTTGAAACCGTTATTTCTGAACCGCATCTGCAATAGCCTAGTTTGCCTTCTAATCTGTTGGCTCCACATCTGCGGGTGCAGAAATGGCAACTGTGAAGAATTCTGTTTGCGATTTCGATTTTCAAGTCAAGATAAGACTTTTCTGGAACAGGCATTGCCTTCAAATTTCTTTGCTTTACATCGATTTCTCCTACAATTTTGTAAAATTCTTCCGTAAGGGTCATGTGTTTTTGCCAAAGTTCTTCTATTGAATCGTTTTCACTGAACTCTGCTGCAACTTTTTTGGCTATTATAAATTTAGCTGGCTTTTCATCTTGCATAACAGCAAAATATCTACCCAAACTCGCCTGAGCCCTTTTATCCTTCAGCACAGTGACAGCGTCAGATCGCAGAAGTTTCCACATGTCCATTTCAATAGTAAATAGCGCAAACACCAATTTATAGAATGATATTTGGCTCCAAATAAAGGGGCCTAGCGGCGTTGCACGCACGCACACGCTCAAAACTAAAACAATGCATAAGGATAAGCGTACCCACTTGCATGCAACTTACCCTTAATAGGAATCGCATGCCCACACACTGGACAACGCATATCCTTCGTCAAATTCCACTTCGTAATCTCAAAACTGAAACGTTTAATCACCAACTCATTACAACTCGGACAATAAGTGTTTTCACAAGTATGCCCCGGCACATTCCCAATATAAACATAATTTAACCCCTCACCTTTCGCAGTGGCATAAGCCTTCTCCAACGTTTCGATTGAAGTAGACGGTATAGTTGTCATTTTATAGTCAGGATGAAAACGTAGCAAATGAAAAGGTGTATCTTTGCCCAGCGTATCTCTTATCCAAGCTGCAAGCTCCTTTATCCTTTCAACCGAGTCCCCGATTTTTGGCACAACCAAATTTGTGATTTCTAAGTGAATGTCATTTCTCTTCATTTCAATTAAAGACTCGTAGATCGGTTCCACTGATGGAACCGCAGAAAAAGTCTTGTAAAATTCCGGGTCTCCGCCACCTTTAAAGTCCACAGTTGCTGCGTCCAAATACGCTGCTATCGTTTTTACGGCTTCTGGCGTCATATAACCATTCGTTACAAAAGTATTGAAAAATCCCAATTGATGAGCAAGCTTGGCTGTATCATAAGCGTATTCGAAAAATATTGTTGGTTCCGTATACGTGTAGCTTATCCCCTGACAACCATTATCTCTTACGGCTTTAACAACCTCTTCAGAAGCGAAATTTTTACCAGTTATTTCTCCCTCTTGGCTTATCATCCAGTTGTCACAGAATTGACAGCGGAAGTTACAACCAGCTGTGGCGATAGACATAACCGAAGATCCAGGATTAAAGTGTGAAAGCGGCTTCTTCTCTATAGGATCTACACATGCTGATATTACCTTGGCGTAAACAAGCGAAAAAAGTGTTCCGCCATCATTTTTTCTTACTAAACAAAAACCTGTTCCACCGTCACTTATGATGCACCTTCTTCCACATAAGTGGCATTTAACCTTCCTGTTCTCTAATCTTTCGTAAAGCATTGCTTCATGCAATGATGATGACATTTGATTCCTCCATTCAAATTTCTAAGCTTAAATCTTCCATGTAAATCTTTGGTTATTTATTCATTTGTTGCGGAATCAGGTTTTTCCTTGATTTCAAAAACAAACGGTGGAGCAGATGTCTTCACATCCAATTCTATGCCCAACAAGCCTTCCAAAAAGCCAGCCCAAATTTCAGTTTCGCTGATGAAAGGTGTTTTTATGAGGATATACTTGTCTTTCATGTAGAAGTCGCCGAATCCTTGTACTCTTAAGCGTTTAAAAACATCCTGCCATTTTTCACGGTTTACAGTTTGAATGCCAAGGGTCGCCTCCATAGAAACTTTTGCAGCTTCACCTGTTTTTCTTCCTATTTCGCGCCATTTTTCCTCTGGAGTGTACTGGATGAGGATGTTAATGAACTCCAAGTTTATGAAGGCTACGCGGCTTATGCCACAGTAATACTGGCCGGGGAAACGCCAATCATAAATCATCATGCTTCTGTAAACGTCAAGCATTTTGGATATGAGGGGTTTTATGCCATGCTCTTTTCCTTCCCGAATCAGGGAGTCAATGAATTCTCTTTCCTCTTTCTCCAGAATAATAGTTGTCCTTTTTGCTGATTCTTCGTTTTTCTTGATCATTTCTTCAAGTTTTTTCTCATTATCTTCCTGCATAACTGTTATATCCTTCAGCATATTTTATATGCTTTTCTAATCTGCCATCCACAACCGAACAATTTTTAACATGGCACATGCATTTTATAATTGCCGATGAAGAACTTACTTGTCTGAAAAGATGATGCACCCTGGGGTATCTGAGGCGCAAAACTTCCTTTTTACTTAAGAAATAACTTTACGTTTAATCAGATACCATATAAGCACTAAGCCAACTATGAAAAGGGCAAATCCAGAGGCAATCGAAACGAAATAGTCCATTTTAAGAATTGTCAGAAATACTACATAAACCATGTAAGTTGGCCCAGCGAATGTTAGAAAAACCGCCAATACTACCAAGAATGTTTTCCAGAATTTTGAACTCAAATCAGGCCTAATACTTTTGTTCTTTTGCTTTTTCTCAGCCATGTGCCTCACGCTCAAATAATGATCAAAATCAGCGTTTTCTCTTATAACCCTTCCTTTACCTCGTTACCCAAAGCCTTCATTAGAAACTTGAAAACGGAAAAGCCTGCCCCGCTATCCGCTCTAAAGCCTGTTGTTGCACCCAGTAGGCAAACGCATTCTATGTTGCGTTCTTTTGCAAGCCCCAACATTAAGCCAGTAGCCCCTATAATTCTTCCTTTGCTGTATATTACTGCGCCTTTTTCCATAAACTCGAGGGCGAGTCTAGGTGAAGTGGCAGCTACATATACTTGCGCCTTTTCTTCTGTTATGGGAACCCCGCCAATTGTTACAATGAAGCTGCATCCCTGTTTTTCAACGAAATCCAGTATTTCACCGCAGAGCATATAATGTGCAACAACATCTTCAAAAGAAGGCTGTGTGTCACCCGTCATTATAATAAAATCGTTTTTCTCCATGGGCGCGGCGT
>Ga0172364_10003186_pt1 | contig 13087 bp, 10 predicted proteins | sample LakKivSesite10cm_FD_114545 | JGI IMG/M metagenome (GOLD analysis project Ga0172364, IMG submission 114545) | Sediment microbial communities from Lake Kivu, Rwanda - Sediment site 10cm | ecosystem: Environmental > Aquatic > Freshwater > Lake > Sediment | place: Rwanda: Western Province, Lake... | reverse complement strand
TATTAATTTATCTGTACTCTCTCCAGATAAGTAATAATGAAATAAATCATAACCATTCAGGGCATTTTTTTCCAGCCAAAATATTGAATTATTTGTTTGAACAAAATAATCACAATTTAATCCAGTAGCATATTCTTTAGCACTAAAGTCACCACCAACCCAAGTTTCATTTACGTCTCTCGCGCTCAAGTTTACTTGTTTAATTGGCTCTAGATTAACTTTCTCGCTAATATCATCTGCTGATGCATTATCTGTAAGAACATGTCCTGCTGCAAGCAAGCCAAGGCCAAACATTCCTGCGCCCAATAATGCTGCTGCTTTTCTACCCTTTGTCTTATTCACATTAGTTTCATCTGATTTTAATTTATATTTGCTTAATTCAGGTACAATTAATTCCCACTGTATCTCAGGCATACTTTCTTCTTCTGGATGAGCTCTCAAGAAAGACTCTTGAAGATCAAAAACTGCATCATAAACATCTTGGTCTCCAGTATATCTTAAACTCTTAGTCTTATTATCAAATCTAAATGGCAGATTACTGTCTTTAGCGAAGCTTTTGACATCATCATACTTTTTTAATGTATAAAAATATGAATTAAACTCATTAACTTCATTTCTAATCCCGTATTCTGGAATTAATTTTGAATAATCATAATTTTCAATGCCTTGCTGATAAACTATTGGGGAAATTTTTGAATCTAATGTAAGAACAGAATTAATTAATTTGCCATTATCGCCAGCATACTCAAGAGTTCTAGTTCTATCGTCTGCTGAAAAAGGCAAGTCATATTTTTCAACAGCTCTTTTAGCAATCCTATATACCTTAGTCTCTTCACTAGCGACCTTCTTCTTTATCATTTCCAAACCCGTTTATCTCTTGAGCTTAAACAACCAAGCTTAGCGGATATATGGCTTGCAAGATATGCTGTTGAACCTGCTATTCCTGCCCAAATTGCTAATAACTTCCAGTCATTTGTTGTAGTATCTGCAGCAATAAAATATCCTGCAAAAAATCCACCTACGCCAATTATTGGCGCACAATCTGATAGCAACTCAACTAATGATGCTTGCGCAAGAAACTTCTTAATATATTTCTTATCTTCTTTCCTAAATTTATTTAATTTCTTTTGCTTTTGTTCCGCTCCAGGATAATCTCCTGATTTAATTTTATATTCTAAATTATCAATAACTTCAGCAATTTCGCTGCCTTCAGCATCTTCTAAAAATCTATCCCTAGTTTCAATTTGCTGTTTACGCTTATAATTTGAATTAAAATATAATTTTTTGATAACTTCTATTTCTTTTTTTCCCTTAAGATATTTTTCCTTGAAATATTCATTGAGTTTTATTTTCTCTTTTGGGCTTAACTCTGAAGGTATTTCCTGATAATCATCATAAAGTATGTCTCTAAACTCTAGAGATTGTCCTCTTGGCAAACCTTCAATAAATAAGTTATAAAAGAAATAAGCTTTTCTTTCTTTATCTGAGCTGCTTGACTTTAGTTCTAAAGGATGATCTTTAATTAGTTCTTGTATATCTTTCTTTTTAGATGGATGATAAATCTTCAAGTATTCTTCGCAATATTTTTGGTAAAAATAATCTTTTCCAGCATTGTCAAAAGTTTTTGCAATTAGTTCAGTATTAACTGCCTTAAAATCACTTGTCTTCCTTCTAATTGCCTTAATTGCATAATCTATGTAGATCTTATCCATGTTACTCTTCCTTTTCCTCCTCTTCCTCAAGTTCTAAATCATCAAGTTCGTCATCTTCAGATTCAGATTCTTCTTCATTAGCTGCTTCTAGTGCTTTTTCTACCGCTTCTTCAGCTTCGCGTTCTTTCTTCTTTTCTTCCTCGAATGCTTTCATCTCTTCATCTGACATCATTTCTAATAAATAGCGCAAAGCATCGTCTGATTTATGTTTTGGAAGTGCTTCAGCAATGCTTTTTTCAAGAATTTTCAACTGTGCGTATTTAGACTTCTCACCAGCCTTATCTGGTTTATCCTCTCCGAGCAGCCTATAGCTCTCAATAACTGCTGCATCATTAAAGAATAAATCATCAAGCTTATCTAATCTGCTTGAAATTCGTTCCTTAAGTTCCAAATGATCCTTTCTAATTGGCTTGCCTTTTTTAGTTAGGTTATCAATGAACAGCTTATAGCCTCCAGCACAAGAAAACAATATTTCAGGATCTCTTTGTTCCACTGAAGTTGAATCATCATATGCTTTTACTTGCTCATTTAACCATGTAAACATTAATTGCTCATACAATTTATGATTAAAGTTAGGATTAAGAGTAAATAAGTTTAGAGTAGTTACTGGAGCGTTTTTAGCAATTTGAGATATTATTTCTGCGCTTACATTTTCAAATTTTGGATGAGTTATTGCAAACCTTAGATCTTTAATTATAAACTCAAGCAAAAATTTATTGTTTTTTGGGTCTAATTTTGCTGCCTTGATATATTCATGGTATGCTCTGTCAAGATCTTTATTATTTTCACTTATCTGTCCTTGTATTATACTTGTTTCAATATTATTTTCATCTATTCGCTTAACTTCTTCAACGTATTTAGAAGCAAGAACGTCATTTTTAATTTCTGCATAATGCTTTGCTCTTAATAATGGAACTTCAATATTCATAGGATCTCTTTTTGATGCTTCATCTAAAATACTGCTTACTATTTCGTCCTCAATGGATTTATTTTCACTTTCAATGAGTCTTTTTGCCTTTTTAACCAATAGTTTTGAATAATCTCCATGTACATTTAGGCTGTAAGCCTTATTTTTAATTTCATTTTGAAAAAAGCTGAATTCTTCTTTATTTTGTTTAGACAATTCAAAATAATTATTGTATAGTTTATTTAACTCATCGTCTATTCTTGACTTAGTATCCTCAAATCTAAAGCCATTAATCACTTTATATGATCTTATATTTGAAATTATTTGATTAAGACTGTATCTTATAAATTGCTCTTTAGCCTTCAACACTTTCAAAACTTCTGCTGAATTGTTTACCTTTTCAGAAATTCTAAGGAATTCACTGTTTGACATTAATTTATTTTTGTAAAAGATAAAATCCTGCTCTAATTTTTTAATGAACTTTAAGTCCAAATCAGCATCTTTTAAGGCGACTTGTTTCCAAACAATATCTGACTCCTTGCTTCTTAATTCACTGCAATTATTTGTTTGGGCGATTAAATTGTTAATGCCATTAAGTATTTGCTGGCTCAGATTTGCTCTTATTTCATTAAAGTGCTTTGCTTGTTCATCAACTACTTTTCCATAATTTTCCTTCAATTTTTTAATTTTTTGATCAATTTCAGTCTTAGTTCCGTAGTATTCGAATATGCTACCAGACATATCTCCATAAGCTACAAGACTAAATATATCCTTCAAAAGAATATTTTCATAAGTTTGTTTTAATATCAAGTTAATGAATGTTCTCTCCTTATTCAGACTTGTGGCTATTTCTTCTTCTTGTTCTATGTGTTCTGAAAATTTGCTGAATTTATCATCTTTACCTCTGAAGTTGAAATACTTGTAGTAATTACTTTTTACAGCCTTATCAAATTCTTCTGCTTCATTAAACTTATATGTGCTTAATTTAGGATTGTCGCTGCCAATTGTGTCCTCAAGAGAGGTGTATTCTTTTCTAAACTTTTCAAGTTCATTAAGATCCTTTCTCAGTTTCTCATCGATCATGCGATCTACAACATCAAGAATAGTTTCTTTTACAGTCTCAAGCTGAGCAGGTATATCTTCTTCAACATACCCATTATAACGCGTATATCGTGACTCCAAGATGTCCCATGTTGCAATTTCATAAATTCTTTGAAGACCCTTGGATTTTATGTCTTCAAGACGCTCAAGCTGGGCTCCATAATAAGCATTATCAAACTTATTTTCCAAATAAAATTGCATTAATCCTTCTACGCTAGCTGGATCACCGATTAACTTTGAAAGTTTAACCTTGCTTAAATCAATCTCTTTAGCAAATTTCTTGAAGATTTCGTCTTCAGGCGTTTTCTCATAAATTTCCGCTGCTGCAGAAATTTTATCTATCTTTTTCTTTTCGCCCATTCTGTTCTAAACCCCAATTTTTGAGTAATTGCACTTACTTTATTTTTTAATTCCTCATTTTCGTTGATGATCTTGTATGTACATTCTATCCTGTTTTTTGATAATATGCTTGGCTGCCTATCCCAGACTAAACCCAAAAATTCCATTGCTCGGTCATTAAATCCGTCTTGTATCAAATTATTTACTTCAACAAGTACTTTTCCAATGGTATTTTTTAAGTCAGATGAACTTGAATTCTGTATAGCAAGGTTAAGCTCTTCCCTTAATGACACATGTAATTTATCTATCTGAAGCTTATATGACTGGTGCTCAGAGTCAAGATCTTTGTATTTTTTATGTTCTTCAAGCGCCTCGATAATTAAAACGTCTCTGTCTTTCCTATATTCAAAATATAAGTCAATAAGATTTGAAAGATCACAATTACAGCCCAGGAACTTCTGCAAATTATTTCCGCAGTTTATTGCGCTCTCAAGTTTTGCTCGGCTTATATTCAGAGTTTCCTTTTGTTTTTCAGTTATTTTTTTGCTTGCGCCCTTTACTGGTTTTTCACGCGTTCCAAGATCTTTAATGACATTTTCCAAATCATAATTAAGATTTTCCTGGCTTCGAGTAATTTCTGAGTTTAATTTGCTCTTTAATGCTCTTATAAATGTATCCGAAATTTTCCTGTTTTCAGGATTCATGCTTTCATCAAGAGCATCATAATTACCTGAATCAATTGATTTTGCAATTACTGAATATATTCTTTTTCCGCTGCAGGTGCCAAGCAGCCTATAGCTTTCGCTATCAACTATATTATTTGAAATCGCAGACATCAATGTTTTCTCAGCATCTATTTTGCTGCCTAATTTTATCTGTGCTTTTGCCAGCTCCTTTAATACTTCTGATAACTTCATCTCTTTTTCAGAGAATAGAAATAATTCATTTTTATATTTTCTTTCCGCAGTTAAAAACGAAAGTTCTGAAATAGCCTCACCAAAATACTTAATTGCAGCATGCGGATTATTGTCACAGTAAGCCGCAATATATCCATTGATTATATGATTATCCACACGATCAAAGATTGGAGAAGCAATATTTTTTCTGATATCGTTTATCAGTGGTTTGTATTCATCAATATCTTTGGTGTCTAATTTTGAAATTGCATTTATGAATTCTTGGTTATAAAGAGCAAGTAAATTTTTTTTATCGCCTACAAGACGATTCATATTTTGAAAGACTCTTTTTGCAGTTTTTTTAATAAACTTATTTACTCTTTCTGAATCCTGATATTTATTCTTAACAACAACCTGCCTTCCTTTGTTTGCTCCAGCGTTAAAGAAATATACTATTTCTTTATACAGATCGGGTGTGTCAAACTCATCTTTTTCTCCTGCTCTGATTAATTTTGCTTCATAAACAAGTTTCTTGTGGCTTTCTCTTCCCTGCCTTGCGAGGTAAAGCTCTACAGCATTAGCCTTTTCATCGTAGGAAGTATAAAGATTCGCGCTAGGCATCTCCATTAAATATTGCGCATAACCTCCATTGATAATTGCTTTTGCTAGGGAATAGTCATCATTTTTTGATGCTGCGCTAATCAAGCCTCTTGTTGCAATTATGAATAATTCATATGTCTCGATTTCAGGAATATCTGTTATTTTTAATTCTCTCTTAACTTCTTTTCCGTCAACAACATCAGTATAATTAAAGACATTTTTTCCAGACAAAACTTGCGCTGTTTTAATTTTATAGTGCAGGTTAAACTGATTTGCTTGTCCCATCCAACTGTCAAGCTCATCAATGTCCCATGCTCTTCCTCCAAGCTTTTTATTTAATTCTGCTTTTTCATTTTGTTTTTTTCTAACAAATTCGTCAAAATCTGCACGACTTAAACGCCCTTGAGATAATTCAGACTTAAGCCGAATTATTGAATTATCTATTTCATTCTGCAAATTCCAATTTCTTTCGTATATTTTAAATAACTTTTCAGGTATTTCACATACGTACTCAGATTTATGCTCTGGAGTAAAAGTATAAGAATACTCTGGCCAAAATTTAACTTCAAATTCTCCATCTTTATTCAAATTATTTCTTATTCGCTCTAATGTTTGAACAATATATTCGTTAAAGTTGCTATCTTCTAATGCTTCTTTTTTAAATAATACAGTAATATCTATGTCTGATGACTTTGTTGGTTTTTGATTTTTACCAAAAGAGCCGAATATAAATGCTGATTCGTATTGTAATCCGTGCTCACCGTGGTCAAAACATTTTTCCAATAAATGTTTGGCTTCATTTATTTTTTTAACTGCACTTGGATATTTTTCAATAATACTTGATATATACTGGAAATATTCTTTTTTTGACTCTACGTCTTCAATTCTTCCCTTAAATAAAACTGGAAATACTTCTTTAGCGATAAATGCATATTTCTTACTAATTTCCTCCTTTTTTTCATGAATCTCAGTTGCTGATTTAGACAAATATTCTACTTTACTATTATACTGCTTAATTAATTGATGTATCTCTTCTTTCGGTGCTACCGGATTAATCTTTATCAAAATATCTTGAAGACTACTTACATTCTCATTATATTTCTTCAAATTGTGTTCAAAATCAGAAATTATTACATTTGTAGCATCATCAAATATTGGTTTTTTTATAATTGCTAGATCAAAATTCTCCTTCTTCTGACTTGCGTGATAAATCTGCGCAGGTGTTTGGTTCTCGTTTTGCCTAAAACCAGCTTCCTGCGAGGACATGTTATATTAACCTCTCAATATCAGCATTTAAGTCTTTCGGTAAAAACTTAGCCAGGTGGTACTGGTTTTTGATATCTGGGAAAGTCTCCAAAATAACAAATTTTACATCACCTTTTGAATAATCTTTAGCAACTTCAGTTAGAATTGAATCTACATCAATGACTCCTGCTTCGTAAATATGCCTGTGCTCATCTTTGCCTTCTGAGGTTTGACTCAAATGAACTGTCTTAATCTTATCTTTATGTTTTTTATAAAAATCAACATAATCTATTCCGTCAAGGTGTGCATGAGCCAAATCCAAGGTTATTGCTGTATTGTACTTATTACTCAAATAAACTAATTGATTTTCAGTTACGCCCCCAGTTTCAACAGAAATTTTTATTCCTCTTTTGTCTGCCTCAGCTACAAGGTCAGATAGTTTTGATTCAAATATCTTAAACTCGCGCTCATTTAAAGTATTTTTTGAAGAAGTAACATGGAACGTTGCATATTTTACGTCGTATTTTGAAGAAATATCCAAACACTTTACTAGATTATCTAAGGACTGTTCTTTTGCTTTAAGCTGCCCCTTATAACTTTCAGGAACAACCAACCAGCTGAGTTTTATCTCATTTTCCTCGGTGTCAAGAAATGGCAGATGAATTACTGGCTCAATATTATTTTTTTTCGCCATCTTAAAGGCATCTTCAAGCACATAAGAATCATTGACATTCTTCATATCTATCATCTGTATCTCTAAAACAGAGCAGACTGACTCATATCCCTTAAACGCGCCCCTTTCCAGCATATCTGGCCTAAACAGTTCTTTAAACCGATTTCCGAGATCGTACAAGTATCCGCTGCAAAAGATTTCATCTAGTTTAGTTCTAATATTCTCATCCATGGTACTTATTTAATGCATTACCTGAATATTAATGAAGGTAGATTATTCTTGCTGAAGACTTTTTCAGAAAAGCTTTTATATCTATATGCTCTAACCTATAAATATGGTTGTGTCAGTCGAAAACATAAACAAAGCGATAGACAAAACATGCGAGTTCTTAATCAGCAAACAAAGAGAGGATGGTTCATGGTCTTATGATGATATTCTGCCAGGCGAGCCAATGATTTATCACAAGCCGCTCATGCACACTTCCGAAGCAATACAAACACTTATTTTTTCAAAAAATCACAAATTTATTCCAAATATAATGCGCGGAATTCACTTCTGTAGTAATGTGGAGCTTTGCTCAAAAGATTCTGTTGATCTTTGGGCTTGGAAGCTGATGACTTTAAATTTCTCAAACTCAAAATTAATTGAATCTGAAAAAAAGAAAATTATTTCATTTATTACATCTAGTCAGAATAAAAACGGATTCTGGAGCAGTTTTCCATCAACATCCAACCTTACAAATTACTCTGCTATAACTGCAATTAGAAACTACAATAAGAAAAAAAGTATTGAGTCTGCTAGAAAATGGTTTATTAAATCAAAAGCAAAAGACGGGCTTGGCTGGGGTTTTGATGACAAGGCAGAACAGTCAGAGAGTACATTTACTGCAAATGTAGTTCTTGCATTACTTTATTCTGGAGAAAATCCTAAAACTGAAGAACTTCAGGCAGCAAGGACTTTCTTAGAGAGCAAACAACTAAAAGATGGCGGCTGGCCTTCCTCAAAATATACTGTTGCAGACCGGTCAACAACTTATGCTACAGCAATAATACTTCACGCATTGATTTGTTTGTCAGAAGATCCATTTAATAAAATAATTGAAAGTGGCGTCAAATATTTAATAAACTGTCAGGCAAAAGATGGCGGCTGGCCACTTGTTAAAAGTGCACATAAGCCTGAATTTTATACTGCCTTCTATGCAGTTAGAACACTTAGCATCTACAAGTATCTGCTTGAGAAGTTTAACAATAACTCACTAAGCAGATTAATAAAAACAATAAATTGCCCACAACACTTAACTGAAATTTTAATTTCACAGTTTGATGAAGACTTGATAAAGGACTTTAAACTCTCCGCAGTCTGCAGTGTGATTGACTCAAAAGTTCTTGGAATAACTGACAAAGCAGTTGAAAGAAGACTTGATATTCTTTCTATTTTAAGTTGTGAGGGTGAGAAAGAGATTGCAGAAATAATTGACTCTCTAAAGAAACAGGAAAAATATTCTTTCTTAAATAAGAAAACGCATATTACTCAGATTAAGTCAGACATTGAATTCTTAAGAGGATTAAATATTGTCGAGCAGACTTCTAACAATAAGTATTATGTTGTGATTGATTTGTTCAATTAGAACAATTAACTGCTGCAGTAATTCTTCTTAACTTTCTCATACTCGTGCTTTCCGCAGGCTGTCCCTGAAGTGATTGGCGAGTCTTGTTTTGCAAGTTCAATCACATCTGTCATCAAATTTCTAATGTCCCACTGAGCAAACAAGTTTTCTCTTTCATTTGCTATTGCGTGAAGCTGCCTGTTGTTGAAAGCGAGAAGAACTCTTCTCATGTGCCCATTTGTAAGAACATAATCTGCAATTGGTGCAGTCTTTGGATTAGTTTTCAATTTCTCATAAAACTCATTTGCTACTGATGCAATGTTCATGTACTCTTGATAAAATCCTGCTTCCTTGACATTCTCGGGGATCACTGTGGCGCCAGGATTATAGTCTTGAGCAATTAGTGTATTTATCCTGTGGCGCTTTAATTGCGCAAATGCACTCGAGCTTATTCCAAGAATTTCATAAATATTTTTGTGTCCCCCAAGCTCCCACTCTCTTAGTTTTGGATCGTGTGAAGTCTGGTACTTTACTGCCTGTGCAATTATTTTTTTCTGGGTTTCCTCTGGCAAGTTTGAAGCAAACATCAGGCATTCTTCAAAAGTTGTAGGTATTGAAGAATAAACAAGCCCAGCCAAGATCGCCAAGTCATCTGATTTAATTGAATATTGTGTTATCATATCCTTATGTTTTGAATCCCAGACAAATCCTTTGGCTTCTCTTTTTCTAAATGTCTCTGAGTCAAATTCGATATTAAGATTTTTTATAACAGTTGCAACTGTCCAAGGCTCAAGAGCCCATTGCAAGCGTCTAATTTCTGATTCTGCTCGTAATAGCTCATTAATAAAATCACCCAGTTCTTTCCTTGTCTTTTGATAATAATCAGTTGGCTGAGTGTATTTCAAAAGTGAAGGCGCAATTCCTTCAGTTTGCTGTGCTAGCTTGTCTCCAAGTTCTCTGACTTCAGAAATTTGTGATGATCTAAACTCAGTAATCATTCTTTCAAGATTTCTTCCATTTATCGTTGTTCCCAATTGGCCTTCAGTAGCCATTGACAAACAATATCTCGCATCTTCCTTTGCCCAGCCTTCGATTGTCCTTTTCTGAGCTTTTTCGTCAGTAATATTCATTTGCTTGAATAACTCTGCAAATTCCCCTTGCTCATATTTTTTCAAAAGCATTTCATTGATTTTTGGAAATGCCTGATTGTAAAGCGCATTTTGATTTTCAATAATTTGAATAAATCTATCTTTTAATTCTGGAAATTCATCTAGCTCTGTTGGAATAACATAATCGCCATCAAGTGTAATATATCTTTGTGACTTTTCAGTATACGCATTAAGTCTGTGTCTTTCTAATTCCTCAATTGCCCTTCTCGACAATCCTAAAATATCGAAATTAAATACAATATGTTCTGCAATTGAGCTGTGGCCCATATCATGAGTAATATTTGAAACTGATTTTCTTGCTGCTTCAACATCTTCTCTTGCCTTGACTCTTAATTCATTTACTGGTTCAGGATTTCTGCTAATTCTTGCGTATGCTGCGGCGATTGATTCTGGAGTCATTACTTTAATCTTATTTGCAAGAAATCCGTCTGGACCAATAGTATGCGTTTTGCCTAGGCACTGATTTGATTCAATGTAATCTCTATATGATTCATTAATTTCAAGCAAAGCATCTAATTGATCCTTATCAACATTCATTCCGGCCAAAATTACATTTACCATAATTTAAAATCTAAAAAATCATTTATAAAGAATTATATTCTTTAGGCAATACGACTGTAAATCTTTTCTTTTACAATATCAACTAACTCTTTTTCATTCTTGAATTTTATTTGCTTTAAACCATCCAAATTATTTTGTTTTATAAAATCTAAGTAATCAGAATTTTCAGGTATTAACAATACAACTTCTTTTACTTTTTCACTGACAGCATTCCTCGCCATCTTAATTGTTGCATAATTATAACTAAAGTGTTTACCAATGCAGCCAATATAAAGATCAGAAGTCTTTATGCTTTGAAAATAAGTTGAGTGATATGTTTGTGATTCAACATACTGTATGTTATTATCTAAATTACTAATTTTTTTAACAAGTTCCTTAACTTTATAATGCTCAGACGAATTTGCAACAAATGCTTTCATAAAATAAGCTTCTGGCGAAGATTATTTAAGTCTTTCTTGCCTTAAAATCAGAAGCAATGGAAGATATTTTAGAGTTTGACAACAAGACTATCGGCGTAAGCTGCATGTTTATCGGCTCTATTTTCATCTTTATTTCATTGTTTGGATTAATTATTTGAGGTTAAATATGTACGATTATTATGATTACAAACGAAAACAACCAGATCCAATCGATATTCCAGTTGATCCAGAAAAAACTCCAAAACTTCCTGAAGAGTATATGAAATTAGCAGAGGAGACAAAGCTGAAGCCAGTTTTCCACCAAGGAACTTTTTATTGGAAGTGCGTATACAAGTCGCACATTATTTATCTTAATCATCCATTCAAGAGCATACAGTACATAAATCACGAATCAGGAGATACAAGAAAAGGAGACATAAGTTATGTTTCTCCAAATGCAGTAAGTTCTGGTTTGACTCGAGCAGAAAAAAATGGCAGCTTAGAAGTCTTGCTTGAATTTTTACCAAAGATTGGTGTTGATACTATGGGATACAAGCCAAACCAAAATTTTCATAATGGATTATTCCAATAATGCCACAAAAAGCATATATATTTCAAACAATTTAAAAAATATAGGTGAAAAATGAGTCTTGATCGATTAAAATTAATTCTTGAGGCAGCAATTAAGGACGAAGAATATGCTTATGCTCTTTACTCAAAAGGTGCTGAAGTCTCAAATGATGATGAGATCAAAGAAACATTGCTTGAGCTTGCTGAGCAGGAAAAGCTTCACAAAGAAAAGCTTGAGACACTCAGCCTTAAGAAAGTTGGAGGCGCAGTAATTGCTGACAAGATTACTGCAATTGAAATTAACAGTGAATTAGCTCTTGTTCCACTTGAACAGTTTGAAACTTTAATTGAGATGCTCGAGTTTGCATTAAAGCAGGAAGTAATGGCAAAGAATCTTTACCTTAATCTCGCTAACTCAACAAATGATCACGATTCTAAGAAGTTATTCTTAATGTTATCTGAAGAAGAAGCAAAGCATGAGGAGATAGTTAAGGAAAAGTTAAGGGACATTAGCAGTTATTTTGGATAATAAACTATAAAAATCTCTGATTCTTATTTATTTCATGGCCGCATACACAGCAAAGGATTATAGCAAGCTAATAGGATTATCTGGATTTAGTGATAACTTGCTTGCTAATCATTTCAAGCTCTATTCTGGCTATGTTTCAAATGTCAATAAACTGGCAAATGAATTATCTAAGCTAGACAAGGTAAGCGCAGAGTTTGCTGAGCTTAAGAGAAGATTTGGCTGGGAATTCAATGGCATGAGATTGCATGAGCTTTACTTCAGCAATTTAACTAAAAAGTATGTTAAGCCCACAGGTACACAAGCCAAATCAGTAGATTTGGCTGTGCCTCGCCAAATTAAGAATTTGGCTCCGGAATTATTCAATCGAATCAAGAAAGATTTTGGAAGCTATGAGAACTTTGAGAAAGATTTCAAGGCAATGGCTAGCATGCGGGGAATTGGATGGATCATACTTTATTATGACAAGCAAGCAAACCAGCTATTCAATTGCTGGGTCAATGAGCATGATATTGGACATCTTGCAGGATGCGATCCACTGCTAGTTATGGATGTGTTTGAACATGCCTGGATGCTGGAGTATGGCTCAAAGGCAGATTACATTAATTCATTCTTTAAGGCAATTGATTGGAAGGCTGTAGAAGCAAGGCTTTGACCAACACTCTACCCGACAATTATCTTTCCAGTCATTGAAGGATGTATTTCACAAATGTAATTGTATTCTCCTGCTTCTGTGAAAGTGTATGAATAAGTGTCCCCTGTGAGCATATCATCGCTTCTAAAT
>Ga0172364_10003185_pt1 | contig 13089 bp, 7 predicted proteins | sample LakKivSesite10cm_FD_114545 | JGI IMG/M metagenome (GOLD analysis project Ga0172364, IMG submission 114545) | Sediment microbial communities from Lake Kivu, Rwanda - Sediment site 10cm | ecosystem: Environmental > Aquatic > Freshwater > Lake > Sediment | place: Rwanda: Western Province, Lake Kivu... | reverse complement strand
GGCGACAACAGAACCGACCTTCTTCAGACCTAAGCTATGATATGCGCCCGCCGCAACAGCCACAAAACTGTCGTTCGGAGACGGCACATTGCATTGTCCATGACTATTACCTCCCCAGGCGACAATTGAGCCATCCACCTTCAGACCCAAACTGTGATACGAACCAGCCGCAATTGTCACAAAATTGCTATTCGGCGATGGCACATTGCATTCGCCATCATTATTAAAACCCCAGGCGACAACTGAGCCGTCCACTTTCAGACCTAAGCTATGATACGTACCAGCCGCAACCGCCACAAATCCGCTGTTCGGAGATGGCACACTGCATTGACCATAATTATTCCATCCCCAGGCGACGATAGAGCCGTCTTTCTTCAGACCTAAGCTGTGAAAACACCCAGCCGCAACCGCCACAAATCCGCCGTTCGGATTTGGCACATTGCATTCGCCATAATCATTTCTGCCCCAGGCGACAATAAAACCATCACTCTTCAGCCCTAAACTGTGATACCCTCCCCCCGAAATTTTTACGAATCCATAACTCAAGTCAACAGCCACGACTTCTTTGCCCCAGCCGACGATTGAGCCAGACTGCGCCGCCCATGCCGCGCCGCCCATCGCCGCCAGCACTATAATTGCTATTACCAGAATTATTGTAATCGAGCACGTTTTAAACTTCATGATATGACTCCTGTGATATGACTCCTGAAAAAACTAACGCCTTTTTTACACCTATAATACCAAAAAAATCAAGAGCAGAATTTCTCATCTTAGGCACGACGTGAAATGCTTTTATTTAAGAATCAGGCAATGGAACCGTGGGAATTTGGGAGGGATAAAAAAACCCCGGGATTTATACCCCGGAGTTTATGATAAGAAAGAATATTAAGAATCAGGAAGCCCTGTTTATCTGAAGCACACTCGCCCCTGTCCGATATAGATTCCCCTTCTTGACACCCCTGCATCGCTTCGCACGTTTAAGTGCCTCCATGATGTCCCTTGCGCGAACATAAACGGGCATCTCAACATATTTACCGCTTCCTGCATGACCAAACTTGACAAGACATCTGTACAGGTGCGTCATATAAAAATACTCCCTTGCCAAGAATACAACAATAATAAGGAGCAATATATATGCCCTTTTATCAAGACTCGGACGAAAAAATCATGAACCCTTGATTTAAACGGAGATACACAATGCAATCAAAATTTGCGATTTGCAATAATATTATAGGAAAATTGCATTATGCAATTGAGTATTGCAAAATGCCATTTGTGGCTCGCTTATACAACTATTATGTGAAGTTTTTTGCACTTCACTGACTTTCCGTTTTCTCAATAACTTATTTTTTTAAAACATTTGTGAATTTTCTTTGTTGCCTCCGCAAACAAAGAGCACTAATAACTTTATTTATGCACCATTTAAAACGCCTCCAAGTCTTCTAACTTTTTTCTTGGCCGTCGGGTCAGTTTTTCAAAGACCCGGGGCAGGACGGCGGAAATTGCATCCACTGAATATCGACCCTGAGGTCATCAAAAAATGCCAGAGTGGCGATGAGAGCGCATTCGAGGTCCTTTACAACAGTCTTAAGGAGAACCTCTTCCGCTGGATATTTTCCCTTATGCGAAACTATGACGATGCCGAGGAGGTCTTTCAGGAATGCATCATCCGTCTCTTCCGCCATATAGGGTCGCTCAGGGAGCCGGAACGTTTCGCCCACTGGCTATATCGCATAGTTGTGAACCAGTGCAACACTCACCGCGTTCGAATGGGTCGCAATGTCCATATCACCTTAAAGGAATCAATTGAGGTAAAGCCCGAGGATTTTGTCTTCAAATCCTCCGTTCGTGAAAATCCGAGGCGCTCCCTGATGCGGAAGGAGCTGATGGACTTTATCAACAAGAACATCGCCGCGCTTCCTCCCAAACAAAGGATGGCGGTTCTCCTCTTTGATGTGGACGGGCTTTCCATCAAGGAGGTGGCGGAATATCTGGGTTGTTCCGAAGGGGCGGTCAAGTTCAATATCCACGAGGGCAGGAAAAAACTCCGCATCGCACTCAGCCCTCTGGTCAAAAATATCTCCTTAAAGGAGTGAGTCAGTATGAACTGTCAGCAGGTGAGACATATCATGAATGATTATTTTGACAGGGTTCTCTCCGCGCAGGATGAGAATCTCGTGGAGGAACATCTTTCTACCTGTCAAGATTGCCATGCTTTATATGAGGATCTGGAGACCCTCAGGGGGCTCATCAGGGCATCCTCACAGCCTGAATCCCTGCCGGACGATAAATTTTTCGCCCTCGCCCTTGAACAGGCTCTCACAAAAGGCACAATTCACGCCCCACACACATTACACGAAAAAATATTATCAAGTCTCAGGGCAATCACGGAAAGCCTTCTAAGCCGGCGCCCCTGTGTTTGGCGTTTTGCCACGGCTGTGGCGATTTTCCTGGCAGGATTTGTGATTGCCACAGCCCTTTACAGACAGGACGTGTGGTCGGTTTTCAGAGGTTCTAAAAAAATCGCCTTGCCTGCTCACCCGCGAAATATTGCTTCGGCACCGTCCTCTACAATTACATCATTTCCTCTCACTATACCGCCACGCAAATCTCAGGATATCCATCCATCGGGCGAGCCCATCATTGACAAGAGCCAGAAGAGTGCACTCGAAGCCGCCCTGAAGGAAGCGGAGAAGGCAGGGGCATCTCCCTCGTCCACAAATCTTGCAACGCGTCCAGTCTGGGGTCTGACAATGGAGGGGAAAACGGGCGTTCCATCTCTTGAAGGTCAATCACCAGTCACGCAGGAACAACGCCTCCTCCTTGTTGCATCCCCTGCAAGGCAGGACGAGGTTATTGAGAGCATCCAGCGTCTAAAGTTGAACCTGTACATCTCCGGCGAGAATCGTTTCATTCCAGACCTTCACAAGGTGGAACGTTTTGTCGCTGACATTGCCGACGCCACACAGGAAAGCGACAGCGCCTATATTTCCAATCTCATGACTTTCCAGGAGGCGGAGCAGTGCCTTGTGGATAAAAAATATCTCTGCGCCATTCAGAATTACACCGCCGTCTCAGATGAAGCGCCCGGCTCACTCATGTCCTTTCTTGCTGAATTCCAGACCGCCAACGTGAATTATGAGCAGATTGGCGACTTTAAGTCTGCGCTCAAGCATTATCAGAAATGCCTTGAAAATTACCCATCACACTATATCTCCGAGGAGAAAAAGGAAATCATCCTGAAAAGGATCGACCTTCTGACAAAGAACTCCGCAGACGACTGGCGTCCCCTGCGCCTCTTCCTCAAGGCGAAGGGAAGCGACGTCAACTCTGACCAGGCTGTTTCCCTACTGAAACAACTGATTACGGAATATCCTAATTGCTCCCTTGTGCGCGATGCCACGGATGCCCTCGCTTCCCGCATCATCAATGATGACGATGCAAGTCTCTCCGCGGTGGAGGAGCTGATCGCCTTTTTCCAGCAAGCCCGTGAAAAATTCAGTGATAAATACATCCAGCAGATGTTCCAGTTCAAGACGGCTGAGATTTATTATCAAAAGCTCAGAAATTATCCTCAGGCTCTCCTTGAATATACCCACGTGACGGAGATGAATTCGCAGTCCGACCTCGCAGAAAAGGCGCGCACACGGGTCAATAGTCTTTACCGTTATGGCATAAAATTCAGATAAAGGGGGGCAACCAACTGCCTATGCTTCTGAAATACTTCTCAATTTCCTCCGTGAATACCCTTGTGAACCTCTGCGGTGAAAATGTATGTATCTCTTAGGGTTTCATAGTTTTGCAACACGGCGGCGCAAACATAAACTTATGTATTACCCTGACCATCATGTCCATCATCCCCATTTGAAAAACTTTAAACCCTTAAACTTTGAAACTCCTAAACCTCTGAAACTCTTAAACTCTGAAACTCTGAAACCATTTTATATGAAAGTCTTCAGACTTTTAATCATATTTGTGCTTCCCTCCCTTTCCTCCTTTCTCTTTGCCAATCCATCAGAGGGCGGAAGGATTCAGGTTTCCCTTTATGACAATCTTACCTCACCAGCGCATACAATCCGCCTCGTGCGCAATTATGCCAGTGAGAAAACCGACATATTTTCACAGCCCATCTTTGAAATCGACACCGCAAGGGGAAAAGCAAGAATCCCCATCGAGGACATCTATTCAATCCAGTTCACACCGGAAAGCCGCCAGACTATTGTAAGCGACCCGCATGAAACGCTTGTCATGGATGAGGGCAGAATTTCTATGAATGCACCCGGTCCCGCCTGGTATGATGTCACCTTCAACGACTCCACCTGGGAACATCCAATCCTTGCGCATCCCAACTACAAATGGTTTTACATCCCTGGAGCCGCCTGGGTATGGAGCAGAGGGGGCGCATACGGGGGCGGTGCTGAAACCCTTTTAATCCGGCGCAAGTTCACCATCCCTGAAAATTTGACGCCGACCCGCGCACTCCTTACCATCACGGTGGATGATTCTCTCCGCGAGACCTACCTGAACGGCATTCCTCTCCCCCTCAAAAATATCTCCCTCACACATACATACGCCACACTTGATGTCACACTCCTCCTCCGGGATGGTGAAAACATCCTTGCGCTTAAAGCGGCGAACAAACCGGAACGTGTTCTCGCCTTTGCCGGCGTTGCCTTCCGCCTGGATATAGACCTTGTCCCCCAACAGGCAGAAAGCCGATTCCTGCCGGCGCCAGCACCTGCCGTCCTCTTTCTGGAAAACGACGACCGCATCTGGGGCAACCTCATCAGCATGTCTGACCGCTGGGTGGAGATGGACACACCTCTTAATCGAATCAAGATTGACCGCGACTGGGTTCGACTCATCCTCCTCCATTACGCCCCGCAGGGCGCTCCGGGCACCAACCTTGTAAGTCAGGCGGATGCAAGTCCGCCTCCACGTAAAAAAAGGAACATCTTTCAAAAGTTACTCGGCATTGGAGCAAAATTCTCCCCTACGGCTCACACCATCTCTCCCTTCTCCCTCATTGTTTATCCCGAAGACTCCGAAGGGCGGGATGGACTGCTCCTCAAAACAGGGGAATTTATCAATGGACGTGTCCTTGAGATTGACCGTCGTGGCGTGACTGTGAAACCCCGATTCGGACACGACTTCCTGATTGACCTTTATCAGATTGATGCCATCTATCCGAATCCGCCAAGCCAGAAGACCCATATACGTTATCCGGATGAGGACAAACCATGGCGATGCGAGATTACTCTGCTGAACGGGACTGTAATCTCTGGCATCCTCTTTGACCTCTCCCCCGATGCCCTGACCATCCATCCGCCTTATGCCCATCCAATGAGATTTAAAAACAGTACACTGGCGCATTGCATCTTCCCATATGTCTCAATCACACGCCTGATGAAGAATATGGCATTTAAGAAAGGACAGTATCCCGTCGCAATCGCCCTCATTGGCGAAATGGACCCCGGTAGCATCCCGTATGACCACTCCACTTACTTCAAGATTCAGCGCATACTCACAGACCTCAAAATGGAAAGTCGCCTCCTGACGCCGGAAGAACTCATCGACCCAACTATCTTCTCCGTCAAAACCTATCCCATCCTCCTGAATATCGATGAATCGGAGACTTACTACAAGACGGTCAAGAAACCGAATGATGCTTACGGGACTCTTGTGGATTTCGTGAAACAGGGGGGCTGTCTCGCTCACCTTGCATACGGCTTACCCGCCTACTATGGTTATGAGTTGCAGGAGCAGAGATGGCGCCGCACCACAACGCCACCTCTTTTAAACGACTCCCTCTTCATGAAGATTCTCTCACCGGGCGACCGCTCCGGTGGGGCGCTTCCCTTTGAATTGCCCGATAACAGCACCTCAGAGCTATACTTTGAACTAAATACCAATACCCCATATTCCATAGGGCTTCCCGCCAAAGTGGATTTCCCACTGAACCCGGACACCCGCTTCCGCCCCATTGTCCCGGACACCACGACCACATCAACCCTCTTCACCCCCATCTACTGGCTGAGGAGCGACGCCGGACAGAATTTCGGCGCAGCCATGGCGGTGATTGATTACTCAGGCGGCGGATTCCGTCACACCCGCACCTTCTATGTCAGTCATTTAATTTTTACATCCGAATTCAACGGGCATTCCATGCTTGACTACCTCCTACCGCGCATCATATCCATGTCTTTAAAGAGAACGGGTGAATAACACAAAAGGCAAATGCGAGGCGGATGAATATGCTGTCCCACCTGACTAACCTGTCCGACGAGTCCGACAAGTCCGACACTCCTTCCACAACCGACACCATTGCGGCACGAGCAACCCCGACTGGCGAGGGCGCAATTGCCATCCTGCGCCTGAGCGGTCAAACGGCTCACACCATTGTCGGACAGTGCTTCCGCTCACGCCATCAGTCAGATGTCAAATATAATTACATGACATTGGGTGAGATCTTCGACCCAGCTGACGGCTCATTCATTGACGAGGTCTTCTGCGTCCTGTTTAAAAAACCACGCTCCTATACGGGCGAGGATGTGGCGGAAATCCATTGCCATGGCAGTCCTGCGGTTATCTCAAAAAGCCTTGAATTGTTTTGCCGCCTTGGCGCCCGCCTCGCAGAGCCGGGAGAATTCACACTCCGGGCATTCCTGAATGGGAGACTCGACCTCACCCGCGCAGAGGCAGTCTGTGACTTGATACGCTCACGAACCGAAAAAGGTGCGCGTCTTGCCCTGCGTCAGCTCCAGGGGTCACTCCTTGAAAAAATCAATAGTGTAAAGCAAAAAATCATTGCAATAAGCGCAGAGATTGAGGCAAGACTCGATTTCCCAAATGAAGATATTGGAGAGGAGAATCGCACGGATATAATTCGCACCTTTGACGATGCCCTGCGGGAGATAACCGCCCTGATTGAAAAAGGCGCCAGGAACCGCATCTTTCTGAATGGGGCACGCATTGTCATTGCCGGTCCACCGAATGTTGGCAAATCAAGTCTTTTCAATGCTATTCTCCGCACAGACCGCGCAATTGTCACACCACACCCCGGTACCACCCGCGACACCATAGAGGCAACTATTGACCTGAAGGGATGCCCTGCCACTTTTGTGGACAGCGCCGGACTGCGGGAGGATGCGAGTGAAGTTGAAATACTTGGCATTAAACGCGCAAAAACTGAAATTTCCGGCGCTGACATCGTCCTTTTCCTTCTTGATGCATCCTGCCCACCCGCCACGGATGTTATGCACATCATTGATTACCTTAAGAATACACCCTTTATACTCGTCCTGAACAAGATTGATTTGCCGGAATGCCTGTCTCAGGATGAAATCAGGGACTTCTTAGAGATTGCGGTGAAATGTGTAAAGGTATCAGCCCTGACAAATAGGGGCATTGACAACCTTGAGGAGGCAATTGCAGACTTTCTCCTCCATGATCCATCAGGGGATGAAACCGCCATTGTGGTAAATGAGAGGCATCTTGCGCTTCTTGAAGGGGCACGAAATTCTCTGACGGCGGCAAGGGATGCCCTCCAACGTCACATCTCCGATGAGATGGTCATGATAGATGTGCGTGAGGCGCATCACCTCATTGCCCGCATCACGGGCGAAGAGGTGGATGAAGAAGTCCTTGACCTCATCTTCAGCAAGTTTTGTATTGGTAAATAATGGACTGGCGGACATTCCGTCCATACGGGTTTCATCAGGGTTATGAAAGTGTCGGGGCGAGGAAGAGGATTTATTCTTTGTGCCTCTCTGCTGTTGCAGGGAATGGTGTTGCCTTTTATTTTGAGTGAGCGCGGGGGCGTGGCGCTATTTTTTCTCTGGGTTGCCTCGCTTGGTGGAATCCTCCTATCGCTTTATTCCTTTCCATCCCACCGAATAACCCGCTCAAAAATTCCCTCCTCCACATCCGTGCTGGCTCTCTTTATTCTCCTCATCGCGGTCTTCATGAGACTATACAGACTCGGGGCGATTCCGCCGGGTTTATGGGTGGATGAGATTTATACTGCCTCCAACGCCATGGAACTGAATGCCGGCGGTTATTGGAAGAACCCTTTACGCATGACCCCGCTTGTGGGCGAGGGATGGGTGGAGACGTCCAATCTTTACCTTTATTTTGTGCGCGGATTGTGGCTTATATTTGGCAGAAATTACTGGGGCGTGAAGATGGCATCTGTTCTGCCGGGGATTTCGGCGGTGTGGCTGATTTTTCTCCTGGGTAGGAAACTCTGGGGCGACCGGGCGGCGCTGGCGGCATCTTTTTTTCTGGCGGTGAGTTCGTGGCAGGTAACACTTTCGCGCTGGGGTTGGGATGAGGTTCTCCTGACGGCGCTCCAGTTGCCTGCATACTTATATCTGTGGCGGGGGATTCAGAAACGGAAAATCTTTTATTTTGCCCTTGGAGGCATTTTCTCAGGGCTGTGTCTTTACACCTATGCCTCCTCACGGCTCATTGCGCTCCTTGTTTTCTTTTTTCTCATAATGGAGTGTGTATTCAATCGGGGATTTTTTCGGAGAACGCGGAAGGGACTCATGGCGTTTCTTCTCCTCTTTCTCCTGACATCATTGCCGCTAACGATTTATTTCACGGAGCAAAGGTCCGCCTTCACTTCGCGTATCTCCGAGGTCTCCATCATGAATGAGGTCAGAGCGCAGGGAAGTCTTGCCCCGCTCTGGCGCAATATCATTTTGCATCTCGGTATGTTTCACGTAACCTCTGACCCTAACATCCGACATCATATTGCAGGGGCGGCACTGCTTGACAAGGTGAGCGGGCTGTTCTTGCTCCTTGGGCTTATCATGACGCTTAGCCGCATGGGGCACCAGCGAAACAGATTTCTTCTCCTCTGGCTGGGATTTGGTCTTCTTGGCGGGATACTCTCAAGGGGAGTGGAGGCACCGCAATCCTACCGAGCCGGCGTGGCGGCACCCGCAGTATTCCTCCTTTGCGGCATAGGCTTTGCCGATGCGGGACGCTTTGTTATGGCAAGGTTGCGCAGTATTTGGGCGCGAAGGATGGCGGTGCTGGCGGGGATATTTTTCTTAATTATTTGCTTCGGACTGAATTTCCGCCGATACTTTATCCTATACCCAAATGACCCATCGCTATGGCGGCAATTCTGGGGTGCGGAGCACACATTTCAGGCGAGGTTACTCAAGTCGAGGCAAAAGGCAGGTGCGCGGGTATATCTTGATGCGGCTTTCGGGTCAAATTATTACTTCCCCTATGCAATTGCACGGGAGATTATCATGGGAGAGCGGCTCCCAATTTTTGACCCACTTGAGCCGCCGAATACTGAGCAAAAAGGCGGGCTGGAGATATACATTCCTCCGTTTCGCAGAGCGGTTTATATGCGGCTCTTTCCAGAGGCGCATGTTTCCCCGTATATAACTCCCACCGGCGATGTAACATTTATATACGTGCCCGTCACAGATGATATGCTGGTGCGGCTATCATCCCGGACTCAACCGGTCTTTAAACCGGTGAATGTCGCCTGTTATGCTGATTCCGAGCGTCTGTTTGCGGAATCCATTGCCACCCTTGAACTCAAACCCCCAGCGAAAAAGGTGACGCGCATGACGGCGCACTCATACCTGTGCCTGCCGGCAGATTATTATGCCACGTTCAAGCTGGAGGGTGCCACGTCCGCCACACTTGCCATTGATGGGGGCATTGACCTGAGGGCAATTGATGGGGAGCGGGTTGTGTTATTGAAGAAGGGCGTTCACCCGCTTGAGATTTGTGCTGATGTGAAATACGGCTCAGTCATCCGCCTCTTCTGGCGACCAGACTTTGAGCATCTTGAACCCGTTCCCTCCACATTTCTCCTCCCGCGTGAACTCCTGCCACAATTCAATTCAAACCCTCCCTGAGACTGAAAAGTGCTGTTGAACGCCATGAACATCCAATCATTTGGTGGTTGACGAGGGGAACAATAATCCTTATGAGATTAAGTCAACATATTCAGGAGAGAAAGACCGTGTTGAGAATTGCGCGAGCGGCATTCATAATGCTTGTGTTCATCATATTAATGATGGGCGGCAGGGCAATTGCCTCCGGGGTCATGCCGGTAAACACCCCCACCACCGATACCGCCGTCAAGGGAAAGGAACTCCTCACCCTTCTGGAAACGAGATATAAGGAGACGCAGACATATCAGGGGGAATTTACGCAGGTGAAAAAATCCGAGCTCTTTCTTGAGGAGGTGCACTCGAAGGGAAAATTCTGGTATCATAAAACGGGGCGCTTCCGCTGTGAGTATCTCCCACCGAATGCCCAGGTCAATCTGATTCTGGATAACACGGCATACATGTATATCCCCGAGATAAAGCAGGTGGAGGTATATCATTTCAAACCCACGGACAGTCCGGCGAAAAGGCTGAATCGCATGTTGCTCGGATTCGGGGCATCGGTGAAGGACGTCCTCGAGGTCTACGACGTTCGCTGGTTGCCGGAGGAAGAAACGCCGGATGTTTTTGCGCTCATCTTCAAGCCTATTCACCAGAGCACGACAGAGGAGGAGGATTTCCAGTTTGAGGCTATCAAAATCTGGGTCAGGAAGGACACCCTTCTCCCGTCGCGTCTTGTTTTCAATGAGACGGGCGGCGACATAACTGAGGTCACGCTCACCAATGTGGAGTTAAATAAGAAAATAAAGGACTCCGTCTTCAAGGCGGATTTCCCAAAAGACACCGAGGTGATTGAACAGAATTGAAAGGGAAAATAAAAAGGAGCAAAGAGATGCGAGGGAGAATATTCCATATTGCGGTGGCAATGCTACTCATTGGAGCTTTTTCTTTAACCGGATGCCGTATCCAGCCACGGGTCAGGACACTGCCGGAGGAAATCCATACCGTGTATGTCCCTATGTTCTTAAACACGTCCTATGAGCCGGGGTTAGAGGAACTTGCCACCCGCGCAACGGTGGAGGCATTCCTCGCCGATGGGAGGTTAGACGTGGTTACTCCGGCAAATGCGGATGTTGTTGTGCAGGGAACCATACTCGATTTCAACGACGATATGACCGCCGATGAATCCGACCATTTCCCCCTCATAAACACCATGAAAGTTAATGTGAAGGTTAATCTCTATTCCCCGAAGGACAGGCTCCATCCCATCATGGAATATAAACCACTCACAGTGACTACTTCCTATGTCAGCGATACGCGCCGCGTGACGATGACAATTCCCGAGGATGCAAGGCAGACACTCATGGATGGACTGGGACGTCAGGTGGTTCTTGAGGTTCTGACGGGGGAATATACTAAACCTGCTGAGGAGAAAAAACCAAAGTAACGCCCTGATAAAGCGGCAATGTTTATCTATGAGACATAGACACCATAACTCTTGCAAAAAGGTCTGGACGAAGATTTGTTTTACAAGTTAAAACAGTATAATATCCTGATTCTCTCCATTGTCACATTCCTTGTGACCCTGGTCCTCATCCTTATTGAGTTAGACCGTCAGAATTACCAGGTGAAGAAAAAGGAAATCATCGTCAATTACTGGGATGAATTTTTCCCGCTTGACCAGGAGGAGTTAACCCTGCGCTCACGCCTTATTTTAGAGGCGAGGAGTCCGGAGGAGAAGGAAAAGGCAAAAGCCGCCCTTCTGAAATCGGTCAGAAAGATTCTGGATGCTGATAACAGCATTTATCGAGTCGCCCTTGAGAATACCGAGCACCAGACATTGTTGAAGGAGGAAAGAAGCAAGTTCCGCCAATATAACACCTTTTCCAACTCCCTTTTTCTGAAAGGCTTCAGTGGGCAGACAAGTCTCAAGATTACCGACCCCGTGAAAAATGTCCCGATGGGGAGGCTGATTGTGGGTTACACCACCCCCAAAGATGACCCCCGCATTCAGGCGCTGACCAGTGAATATCGCATTTATGCCCTGATTGTGATTGTATTTCTCTCCATTGCGTATTATTTTATTTTAAGAATTTTGATTTTGCCGGTGAAGCGCGTGGTGGGAAGGTTAGATGAGGCGCGGAGACGCCCACCGCTCCTCTTTGAACACCCGAATACCCTGCTTGAGAAGGAATACAATAATATTGCGCGAGACTCGCTTCTGACCCGCGTCAGCCAGAAGATGAAGGATTTTCTTGCCACAAGCACAAACCTTGACGGCGCACGCATACTTTCAGATTTGCCGGCGTTCATCTCAAACCTCTTCGGTCTCGACATGGTCTGTTTTTTATCACTGAGTCGAAAGGGGGAAAACGAATTTGAGGTGAGGGGGGAATACAGCCAGGATTCCGTGGATGACCCGGGGCTTCTCAAGGGGCTGGTGGAACTCATCCTGTCACAGTCCGCCACGCCTGCCACCCCGCTCATTGAAAAGAATATAAAATACGGCTCGCAGACGATAAAACATGTTGCACGCCAGATTTTTGCCTTTACCGACATTGTCATGGCGGACAAGGATTACAAAGACATACTTGTCTGCGCCTTCATTCCAGATGTGAACCGCTCCTCTCCACCGGAAAAATGGCACCTTGAAACATACCGCCTCCTCGCTGATGAAATCCGCCTTGGTCTTCAGACAATTGAGAACCAGCGCAAGGTCATTTTCAAGGAGAAGAGCGAGGCAACAATCAGTCTTTCGCGCAACCTCGGTCACGACCTCACAAACATTATCGCTACCAGTAAGCTCGACCTTCTTGCGGTGAAGTCTTTCTTAGACATGGATGAGGAGCAGATTAAGCGCTCGCCGGAGAAGCAGAAGATTTTCAGAGAATCACTCGCCGCCGTTCTCAATAACACCATGTTCTTACAGCAGATTGTGAACGTTTACCGCTCCTTCTCCTTCATCAAGCGCCCGCGTTTTGAGTATGCGGATGTGAATCGCCTGCTGAGCGAGATTGTCGATTTGTTCCGCCTTTCAACCTCGGCGAATATTGACATACGCACGAGTTATGCGGCGGAAATCCCCCCATGCCGCCTTGAGGAACGTCTGGTGAAGCTGGCGGTTTTCAATATTCTCACGAATGCCCTCGATGCAATCAGGCGGAAATCCGGTCCGGAGGCAGTTTCGGGCTTCATCAACGTGAAGACGCTTTTTGACGAAAAG
>Ga0172364_10003183_pt1 | contig 13090 bp, 12 predicted proteins | sample LakKivSesite10cm_FD_114545 | JGI IMG/M metagenome (GOLD analysis project Ga0172364, IMG submission 114545) | Sediment microbial communities from Lake Kivu, Rwanda - Sediment site 10cm | ecosystem: Environmental > Aquatic > Freshwater > Lake > Sediment | place: Rwanda: Western Province, Lake... | reverse complement strand
TCTTGTTTTGATGACCAATCTCTTATTTGAGGTCGGTGATATCAAAAATGTTTTGGAAGAAGGAAAAAGAATTTTGAGAAAAGGAGGAGAGATTTTGGTGGTTGATTGGAGCAAAGAAGCTTCCCTGGGTCCGGAAAAAAAGATTTCAGCAGAAGAGGTTAAAAAAATTGCTGAGGAAATTGGGTTAAAATTGGAAAAGGAATTTGAAGCCGGAATCTACCATTGGGGGTTGATTTTCCAAAAACAATAAATATAATAGAATTATGAAGCCAAAATTGATTTTGATATTTCTTTTAATTCCTTTAATTGTTGGCGCAATTGAGAACCCCATTACAGCTACGAGTTTTGAGGATTTGTTAAATAGCGTCATCAATTTTTTAAAATCGACTGCCTTGGCCGCTGCCCCTATAATGTTCGTCATTGCCGCCTACTATTTCGTGACTTCGGAAGGAAATCCTGAAAAGATTTCTACTGGAAAGAGAATAATTTTTTATACCTTTTTGGCTATAATCATTATTTTATTAGCTTCAGAATTGGTTAATGTGATAAAAGGAATGATAAAATAGATAAAGGTCGATTTTAAATAAAAATTTAAAAAATGAGGAAAATTTTATCAGCCTTAATCTTAACAAGCCTAATTCTACCGGCACTTGTTTCGGGCCAAACTTTAGAAGGAACACTGGAAAACATTTTTACAGGACTCAGAGATTTAATAGTGATAGTGGCAGCAATCGCTATTGTTTTCGCTGCTTATACCTTTGTCACTGCCGGTGGTAGCGTCGAGAAAGTAACTACGGCCAGGACATGGTTAATGTATGCCTTAATAGGAGTGGTATTAGCTTTTTTGGCTCAGGCACTTGCTAGTTGGGCTAAGGGTTTAGTAAAATAGAATTCAAAAATTTATTCGAGCCAAAAGAATTTCTTTTTTCAAGAAAAATTTTTTGATTTGTCGTCCCCGTGGCGGAATTGGAATACGCGTGTATAATCTTTATATTTTTATGGCGAAACCAAGTAAATTTATCTCCACTAAATGGAATAAAAATTTAGCATATGCTATAGGATTATTTACTGCTGATGGCTGTTTATCTAGAGATAAAAGGCATTTAGAGTTTAATTCAAAAGATAAAGAACAGGTCAGGAATTTTACAGAGTGTTTAAATCTAAAAAACAAAATTACTAAGAAATATAGGGCTAAAGAAAGAATAAAAAAATATTATCATGTTCAATTTGGAAGCATCCAATTTTATAAATTTTTAGAGTCAATAGGCTTAAGCCACAGAAAAAGTCGGATTTTGAAACAATTAAAAATCCCTGAAAGATTTTTTCCCGATTTTTAAGAGGGCTTTTTGACGGAGATGGTTGTTTTCGTACTTTTCATTATCCAGAAAGTCGATATCCTCAACTTCGAGTAAGTTTTGCTTCGGCAAGCCCCCAGTTTATAAGATGGCTTCAACAAAAGATTAAAAAAACATTGGATACAAAGGGTTTTATTGAAAATGCTCCAAGAGACGAAAATTTAATATATGCGATAGCCGATTCTCTAAAATTATTAAATTATATGTATTATTCACCAAATGTAGTTTGTCTTTCTAGAAAATTTCGCAGAATCAAGCCATATCTGTAGATGGGGGCCGAATTAGATTAATGTACGTGCCCCAACTTAAATTTCTGCCGAGGTGGAGAAATTGGTAGACTCACGAGATTTAGGATCTCGTACCGGAAGGTGTGTGGGTTCGAATCCCACCCTCGGCACAAAAGGCAAATTTAGTGCGGGAGGGGGGACACAAAAAGCCGTTCCAAACGGCTTTTTTAATTTTCATCAAAAATTTACAAATTTTTAATCTTTTACAATAATTCTTCTCTTTTTCTCTCTCTGAATTTTCGGTATTCTGATTGTTAAAATTCCATTTTTTAGGGTTGCCTCAATTCTATTGGGATCCACCTCAACTGGTAAGATTATCTGCCTTGAAAATTTTCCCCAGTAACATTCTTGAGAAAAATAATCTCCGCTTTCTTCAAACGGTTTTTTCCTTTCCCCGGTGATTGTTAAGACATCCCCTTCTAGTGAAATGTCCAAATCTTCCGGCTTGATACCGGCGATGGCCGATTGCAAAACCAGATCAGTTTCGGTTTGATAAACATCGACTGCTAATTGTCCTTCTGATTCTAACCATTTTTCCTCCCTTGCTACTGCCTCGGCGGCTGGTTTTTTTATTTCGCCCTCTTCTTTTCTTTCCAGAGGCATTGTCTTAATTTCTATTTTCTGAATTTTTTCAGCTGGGGGCTCACTTTCTTTTTGAAGTTTTCTTAATTTGGCCGGGGGAGTGGGTTTTTCTTTCACCTCTTTTTTTTCTTCAATTCCCATTCCTCTTTTTAATTTTTCAAAAAAATTTGCCATAGATTAATAAATCTCTTTAGTCATTTTTTTTAACCTTTTAAAACCAAAGGAAACAAAAATGGCTGAAATAATTAAGAGAGTGGGGGGAATTAAGACTTTTAAACCCTCCCCCATTTTCATTATAGAAAAGTTATAAAATCCATGCAAGAGGATTGCTAATGTCAAACCAAGGTAAATTAATTTTCTCCTCGCCTTTTTTTCAAAAAAAGAAAGACCGATGAAAAAGCCGGTGATGGCCGTGCAAAGGGTGTGTAAAAAAGTTGCCCCCAAAAATCTTAAAAGAGAAATGCCCAAAATCTGGCTTAAAAAAGAAGATTTGAGAGGGAATAAAATTAAAATGTTTTCACTGGCAGCAAAACCCAGGGCAGAAATTATCATATAAATCATAGCGTCTATTGGTTCATCAAAATCGGGGTCATTTAAAACCTCCAGTTTCACTACTAAAAATTTTAGAATTTCCTCAACCAAAGCCACTCCTAAAAAAATGTTTAAAATAAAAATAGTGAGGGATGGAAAATTTAATTTTGAAAAAAGACCAAAAATTACCGTTTCAAAAAAAATTGCTGGCATCGTTGATAAAATTCCGAAAAAGAAAATTTTTAAAACTTTCAATTTGGGTTCTGGTCGGACATCCCTTTTTAAATAAAAATTTAGCCAAATAAGACTGGGTAGAGTTCCAAAAAAAACATAAATGGGATAATTAAGAAAATAATTCATTTTTTCTATACTTTTCAGTTGACCAAAATCCCAAATATTTCCCAAGCATCAATCTTGTCTGGGCATCTAGGGCTGGAATGGCACCAAAAAAAATTAAAGTAATTGGCAACAACATCCATTGGAAAATTATTGAAAAACTTTTTAGAGCACCCCGAAAGGGTACCCGTTTTTTTGGTTTGGGAGGTAAAATTTTAAAACTCAAAATTCCAGAAACAATCATTCCGAGCATTGCCAGAGTCATTAAATTTCTGGTTAATCTTGGTAAATTATAAGCAAAAATGGTTAGATTGAACCTTTCTCCTCCTAAAAATAAAGGTAACCAGCCCAAAAAGAAAATCAAGAGAGAAGAAGTTGCCCAGGACCAAAAGCCATCCAAGATATTGATTGAACAATGAATTTTTTCGGAAAGAGGAATTTTTCTATTTTTCGAAAAGCCAAAGAATAAAAAAGGAATATCGATGCATCCCCAGGCCCACCTTCTTTGTTGTTTATATTGATTAATTATTGTTTTCGGTAAATTCCTGGCTAAAACCGCGTCCATTGAGACTGGATAATGAAGTGGAACCACCCTATAATCACCATCATAAAAAAGATAAGATTTCCAAAAAATTCTGGAATCATCACAAACTTCATTTTTTGGATAATCCACCTCTTCTAAAATTTTGAGGGGCATAGAATGGGAAGAGAAGGTTGACAATATTTCAGGTCTTTCCTGTTGCATCATTTGCCAGAAGGTGCCCGATGTGGCCACGACCCTCGAAAAGGCCGGGACTTGCCAAATGTTGTTATTATAGATAGGGATGGGTTGGTAAGAGGACCTTTGAGGTTTTTTCGCTGTTAAATAATGATAGGTCAGACAAGAAAAGTAATGGGGGAGGGGCTTGGTGTCAATATCGAAATTAGAAACAATAATATTTTCGGGAGGAATTTTCAGGTCTTTAATTATTTTCTCCTCAGCTTCTTTTATAGCCCAGGCTACATTTGAGCCCTTACCAACTATTTCATCGGGAAGATTTTTCGGATGGGTTGTGATCAGGAATTTAAAAAATTCTCTTGAAGAATCTTTTTCAATTTCTTTTGCCGTTCTTTGGATTTCTTCTCCTGCTCTTTCTTCCGTTGCTAACACAACCATCATTTTATCTTTGGGATATTTTGAATCCAGTATCGCTTTTAAAGATTCTTGGACTATTTCTTTTTTTTCTTTGAAAAGGGGCAATATTATTAAATGATAAATCTCTTTCCATCTTTCGACTTGTCTAAGTTTTTCTAGCCAGTCAATTTTTAAATTTTTTTTCATTTGCAAAAAAGAAGCTATTTGGTGGAAAGAGAGGTAACTAATTTTCAATAACCAATAAAGGTCAAATATTATAATGAAAATAGCCACCACAACGGGTGCTAACCAAGAGAAAAGAACCGCCGATATTAAGGTTCCCCAAGAGAAAAAGCCGGGGAAAATTTCCAAGAGACGATATAAAATTTTTTCTTTCGGAACTTCTAAGTCTTCTGCTTTTGAGATATTTAGGTAATCTTTTTCTTGGTTGGTCATATTAATCCAACCTTGCCTAGCGGCCCCACGGGAAGTCGAATCCCGGTTTTCAGGATGAAAACCTGATGTCCTTACCACTAGACGATAGGGCCAAGCTCCTTCAATTTTATCTAAAATTTTGTTAAAAGTAAAGTATGATCATTTTAGGAATAGATACATCTTGCGACGATACCTGCATGGCAATATTAAAAATTAAAAATAAAAAATTAAAAATTTTAAGTTTTGAGATTCTTTCGAATATCGTTTCTTCCCAGGTAAAAATCCATGCCAAATATGGGGGAGTTTGGCCATTTTTGGCAAAGAGGGAGCACCAGAAAAACTTGCCACTTGTTTTTAAAAAAGCTCTAAGACAAGCTAAAAATCCCAAGATTAATTTAATTGCGGTCACGGTAGGCCCTGGGTTGGAACCTTGTCTTTGGATAGGAGTCAATTTTGCTAAAGAATTGGCAAGAAAGTTGAATTTACCAATTGTTCCAATCAATCACATCGAAGCCCACATCCTTGCCAACTGGCTAACCTCGAGTCTCGAACACCGAACATCGAACAAAATTTTTCCAGCTATTTGTTTAATTGTATCCGGTGGTCACACCCAGTTGATTTTAATGAAAAGCTTTGATCAATATAAAATTTTAGGCGAAACAAGAGACGATGCCGCTGGCGAATGCTTAGATAAGGTGGCCAGGATCTTGGGCCTTCCTTATCCCGGGGGTCCAGCTATCGAAAAATTATCTAAAGCCTCGAGTACCCGCCGAGCGGGTGTAAAACCTAAAACCTACAAAATTGAATTGCCCCGGCCAATGATTTATCAGAAAAATTATGATTTCAGCTTTTCTGGTTTGAAAACTGCAGTATTATATCAATATCAAAAACTTGCCCCGTATCGAACCGAAGGTTCTGGTGCGGGGTCAAAAATCAAAAATCAAAAATATAAACAGGCAATTTGTCTTGAAGTCCAGCAAGCAATAATCGATGTTTTAATTTATAAAACGATAATCGCAGCCAGGGAATATAAAGCTAAATCAATAATTTTAGGTGGTGGCGTGGCGGCTAATAAAGAATTGAGGAAACAATTTAAAAAAGCCATAAAAAAGCAATTACCTAACACCTTATACCCAATACCCGATACTTTATTTTGCACCGATAACGCGGCAATGGTGGCAGTTTCCGCCTATTTCAATCTAAAGAGGAAAACGAAAAACTGGCAAAAAATAAAAGTCGATGCTAATTTAAGAATAGATGAAGAATTATGAAACCTGATCTTCCAAAAATTTATGAACCGCAAAAAGTTGAAGATAGAATTTACAATCTCTGGTTGAGATCTGGTTTTTTTAATCCCGATAAACTACCAGTAGAATTAAAAAAAACTTATACAATTTTACTTCCACCGCCAAACATCACTGGCGAACTTCATATAGGTCACGCCCTAAATGCAACGATTCAGGATATTTTGATTAGATGGAGGAGGCTCCAGGGTTTTAAAACTCTTTGGTTGCCGGGAACCGATCATGCGGGAATTGCCACTCAGGTGGTGGTTGAAAAGGAGTTAAAAAAAGAAGGAAAAACAAGATTTGATTTAGGAAGAGAAAAATTTCTGGAAAGGACTTGGCAATGGGTTGAAAAATACGGAGATATAATTTTAAATCAGTTTAAAAAATTGGGGTGCTCTTTAGATTGGTCAAGGACCCGTTTTACCATGGACAAAGGATATTCAAAGGCTGTAAAAACTGCCTTTTTGCATTATTACAAGAAAGGCTGGATTTACCAGGGAGAAAGACCAGCGAATTGGTGTCCGAGATGTCAAACAAGTTTATCGGATTTGGAAATTGAGTGCAAAGAAGAAAAAGGGAAACTTTGGTATATAAAATACCCGTTAAAAAGTCAAAAGTCAAAAGTCAAAAGTCAAAATTGTATTGTGGTGGCGACGACCAGGCCAGAAACGATGTTGGGTGACATGGCGGTTGCCGTTAACCCGAAAGATAAAAGATATAAAAATTTAATTGGGGAAAAAGTAATTTTGCCTTTAGTCAATAGGGAAATTTCAATAATTTCTGATAGGTTGGTTGACCCAAAATTTGGGACAGGGGCGGTGAAAGTTACTCCCGGTCATGACTTCGCCGATTACGAAATTTCTTTAAGAAATAATTTACCAATGATTAAAGTAATTGACGAAAATGCCAAAATGACCGGCGATGTACCTTCCACTTATCAAGGGTTGGGGGTAAGAGAAGCTCGGAAAAAGATTGTTGAAGATTTAGAGAAATCGGGACTTTTAGAGAAAATTCAAGATTATAAAATTTCTATTCCAAAATGCTATCGTTGCTTAACGACAATTGAGGTAATTCCTTCTAAGCAATGGTTTTTAAAGATGAAAGATTTGGCAAGGATGGCCAATAGGGAAGTGAAAAGTCAAAGAATAAAATTTCATCCCAAAAGATTTGAGAAAATTCTTTTCGATTGGTTAAAAAATATTAGAGATTGGTGTATTTCCAGGCAAATTTGGTGGGGTCATAAAATTCCCATAGAAGGCATGGAAGATGTCTTAGATACTTGGTTTTCCTCTGCTCTCTGGCCAATGGCAACTCTCGGTTGGCCGGAAAAAACTAAAGATTTAAAAAGATTTTATCCAACGGATGTTTTATTAACTGCCAGAGATATTATCAATTTGTGGGTGGCGAGAATGATCTTTTCTGGCATTGAGTTTATGGGTTATCTTCCTTTTAAGGATGTCATTGTCCACCCAACAGTTTTAACCAAAGAGGGAAAAAGGATGTCAAAATCTTTAGGCACAGGCATTGACCCAATACGACTAATTGAGAAATACGGAGCCGATGCTACCAGATTTGGAATTATTTGGCAGGTAAGAGGAGGACAGGATATTAGATTTGGAGAAGATAACATCGTTATGGGAAGAAAGTTTTGTAATAAAATTTGGAACGCCTCAAGGTTTGTTCTAATAAACAAACCTACGCCGATTTACGCTGATTTAGACTCACAACGCGGATTTACGCAGATTAAAAATTTAACCGTGGCAGATAAAAAGATTTTTAACTTCTTAAACAAAACAATAAAATTGGTGAATAATGATTTGGAAAATTTTCGGTTTGGCCAGGCGGCCGAAACCCTATACAAATTTTTCTGGCACCATTTTTGTGATTATTATGTTGAAGAGTCAAAAAAACAAAATGACCTAAAGACTAAAAAAATTCTTCTTTATGTGTTATTCAATTCTCTAAAACTTTTGCATCCTTTCATGCCATTTATCACCGAGGAAATTTATCAAAAATTGCCAATTAAAAATAAAAAGAAGTGCCTCATGGTAGAAACTTGGCCCGTTTAAACCTGGTCAACCTTGAAGTTTGAACACTTATTCTAAATGAATTGTTTTTCTAAATTTTTCTATTTTTTCTTTCAGTAAAGGATAATCTTTTAATTCTGGATTTTTTTCTAAAATTTCTTTAGCCGAATTTCTTGTTTTTTCAACTAAAAAAACATCCTTTAAAGAATCCATTGCCAAATCTGGAATTCCCCATTGTTTTTTACCAAAAATTTCTCCCGGTCCCCTAATTTTCAAATCTTTTTCTGCTAACTCAAAACCATTCTCCGAAGTTAAAAGAGCTTTTAATCTTTGGCTGGTTTTTCTGGCTGGGGAATCGGTAAATAAAAAACAAAAAGATTGATCTCCGCCCCTGCCAACCCTTCCCCGAAATTGATGAAGTTGAGCCAGCCCAAACTTTTCTGCTCCTTCTATCATCATCAAAGTGGCATTGGGAATATCAATTCCCACTTCGACGACTGAAGTCGAAACCAAAATATCAATTCCCCCATTTTTAAAATTATTCATAATTTTTTCTTTTTCTTCGGTTTTCATTCTTCCATGTAACATTCCCACTCTCAAATCTGGGAAAATTATTTTTGAAAGTTTTTCATACTCTTCTTTTACCGCTTTTACTTCCGCCCAAGTTAAGCTTTGAGATTTAAGCCTTGAGTTTTGAGCCTCTATCCTCGGGCAAATGACAAATACCTGTTTTCCTTTTTTTATTTCATTTCTTATAAAATCATAGGCCTCTTTCCTCTTTTGGAGTTGAATAATTTTGGTGATGATTTTTTTCCTTCCTTTTGGCAACTCATTTAATAGGGATAAATCTAAATCGCCATAAAGAGTTAAAGCCAAAGTTCTGGGAATTGGCGTGGCCGTCATTGAGAGTAGGTGAGGAATTTTTCTTTTAGTGTTGATTTTACCGGCAGCAAGTTTGGCTCGTTGCTCAATTCCAAATCGATGTTGTTCATCCAAAATTACCAAAGCTAAATTTCCAAATTTCACATTTTCCTGGATTAAGGAATGGGTGCCAATTAAAATATCGATCTTGCTATTTTTAATCTCTTCTAAAACTTCTTTTTTGGAAACTTTTTGCTTTTCAATTTTACAATCTTCGCTGGTTAAAAGCCCTATTTTTAAATCAAATTTTTTAAAAAATTGACCAAAGGTTTTGAAATGCTGTTTTGCCAAAATCTCAGTCGGAGCCATCAGGGCAACCTGAAAACCACCTTTAACTACATTCAGAACAGCCATCATTGCCACCACTGTTTTTCCGGAACCAACGTCCCCTTGCAAAAGCCTATTCATCGGTCTTGGTTTTTCCAAATCTTTCAAAATCTGCCAGCCGGATTTTTTCTGGGCAGAAGTTAATTCAAAGGGCAAGGATTTAACAAATTCTTGAACAACTTTCAAATTGAGAGGAATGGGAATTGCCCTTTTTCTTTTTAAAGTTAGCCTCTCCTTTAAAACATAAAGTTCGATTAAAAAAAGTTCCTCAAAGGAAAACCTTTCTTTTGCCTTTTTGGCTAATTTCAAAGAGTCTGGAAAATGAATTTGCCAAATGGCTTTATTTAGTGGTAACAAATTATTTTTCCCTCTCACCATTTCCGGTAAGGGATCTTCAATTTTGTCTTTTAACTGGACTAAAATCGGTCTTAAAATGAACCTTAACCATCTCGAAGACAATCCCTCAGTTTCCGGATAAACTGGTACCAATCTTCCAGTATGAATTAAGTCAGGTGTTAGGTTATAGGTTTTAGGTTCTAAGTTAATTTTTTCATAGGCTGGACTTGATAAATAAAGACCATATTTATCTGAAATTACTTTTCCTGCTAGACAAACAAAATTCCCCTCTTTTAAAACATTAATCAAATAAGGTTGATTAAACCAGACAACTTTTATTGAGCCTGAATCATCTTTCAAAATTGCCTGGGTTAAAATCATCCTTTTTTTCCAGGTTCTGGTATTTTTAATTTCCAAGATTTTTCCCTGTGCACAAACTCTTTCTCCAACTTTCGCTTCGGAAATTTTTACCAAATTTGAAAAATCCTCATAGCGATGAGGAAAATGAAAAAGAAAATCTTGGATTGTTTTTATCCCCAATTTTTTTAATTTTTTCTGGTAGGCAGGGCCAATTCTCGGAATTTCCTCAATGGGAGTGGAAAGGTTCATTGATTTTAAAATTATCTGTGCCCTCGAGAGGAATCGAACCTCTACTTTGAAGCTCCGCAGGCTCCCGTTTTAATCCATTAAACTACGAGGGCAATTATTTTTAATGTATCATTAAATTTATTTAAAATCAATTGACGGTTGGATTTTTTTCAGATAAAATAATAGTGGGAGGAGTCGCCTAATTGGTTGGGCAGGAGATTGCTAATCTCTAACGGCTTAAAAACCCGTTTGTGGGTTCGAGTCCCACCTCCTCCGCCAAAACCCCTGAGCGAATTGGAGGGTTGCGAGAATGGCTATTCGGCTGGTCCTGAAAACCAGTGCCCTTCGGGGCTTGCAGGTTCGAGTCCTGCACCCTCCGCCACTAAAAAATCCGGACTAAATCCGGTTTTTCTGTTTGCGATTTATGTTTAAACTTAAAGCTTAAACATTTTGGGGTTGGTCTTGGCCGGGGGCCGCCCGGGCAATGACTATTCCAATTACTTCTTTTGTCCTGGCTTTCTTTAAAACTTTGGCGCATTCTTCCATGGTGGAACCGGTGGTGTAAACATCGTCAATTAAAAGGATTTTTCTTTTTTGGATTTTTTCTGGATTTTGGCATAAAAAAGTATTTTTAACATTTTCTCTTCTCTCTTTTTCTGAAAGCTCTACCTGGGGTAGGGTTTCTTTCGTTTTTATTAAAACATCATTTGCCATTTCAATATTCAAAAATTTTGAAATTTCTTTTCCAATTTCTTCGGCCTGATTGAATCCCCGCCACTTCAATTTTCTTTTTTCTAAAGGAACCGGAATTAAAATAAATTCCCAATTTTTGACCAAAAATGGTGGTGGATTATCGAATAATTGAAAATGATCAGTAATTAAGGCAGCCAAATCCTTTGCCAATTCTTTAATAAAAGGTTCATATTTGAATCTTTGAATCAAGTTTTTGATTAGGGCTCCCTTGTATTCTAAAGGAAAATATAAATCTGAAAGATTTTTGCTCTGAAATTTTTTATGAAAGTTTAAAGTTTCTAAAGTTGCCTTACAATCCGGGCACAAAAACTCTCCTTCCTTATGACAATTGAGACAGAACTTTGGGAAAAATAGGTCCAAAAGAAAACTTTTCATTTCTCCTTTTTCCATATAATTATGATATAATATAACTGATAGAACCCCATATCGGAGAGGGGTTGGGAGAACCCCTCGGTTCTCCCGTATAGGAAAATATTAAAAACCGAGGGTTTTTAAGGAGCGGCGTTAGCGGAGCGAAGCGACGCGTGCCGCGACCTAGCTTGTATTACCACTGATATAATAAAATAGAAAATGAAATTTCCAAAATTTTTACCAAAAAGATTTTTAGGAATAGACGTTGGAACTTCGGCTATTAAGGTAGTTGAATTGAGTTCTTTTGCCGGAAGGAAAAAATTGGAAAATTATGGAGAAATCTCGGCTCCAGCACTGTATCAAAAACAATTTAGGACATTTGAAAAAAGCACCCTTTCTCTTTCCAGCGAAGATATTTCCAAGGCTATCAAAGCCATTGTTGAGGAAGCAGGAATGAAATCTCATCGGGCCATTTTTTCAATTCCCGATTTTTGTACCTTTTTTACTAATATTGAATTGCCATCAATGAGCGCTGAAGAAGTTCCCCAGGCAGTTTCTTCCGAGGCAAGACGTCACATCCCTGTTCCTTTGGCAGAAGTAACTCTGGATTGGCAATTACTCGAAAGAATGGCCCCAGAGGAAATAAAAAGATTGAAAATTCTTTTAGTGGCTGTTCCCAATGAAGTAATTAATCAATATCGAAGGATTGCTGCCAGTTTAAATTTTGAACTGCTGGCTTTGGAAGCCGAAGTTTTTGGTTTAGCCAGGTCATTAGTTGGAAAGGAAGAAAAGAGAGCCATTGGCTTGATTGACATTGGCGACCGGACGACAACTTGTAGTATAATTGATAAAGGCATACTAAAGACTTCCTACAGTTTTGATATCTCTGGTGACGATTTAACTGAAAGATTATCTAAGGGATTGGGGATAGACTATAAGATGGCCGAAGATTTGAAAAAGAAATATGGATTAATATCTGGGCAGTTGGGATTGGAAGGAAAAAATATTGGTGAAATTTTATTACCATTGGTTAATATGATTCTGAGAGAGATTGAAAAAGTTTTTAAAAGTTTTTATTTTAAAGAAGGGAAAGAAATTGAGAAAATCATTTTAGCTGGCGGAAGCGCCCTTTTGCCAGGCCTTTTGCAATATTTTCAAGATTATTTTAAAAAAGAAGTAGAGATTGCCAACCCTTTTTTAAAAATTTTTTATCCGCCAATTCTTGAAGAATCCTTAAGAGAAATTGGGCCTGCTTATGCCATTGCCGTGGGGATGGCCCTACGTGGGTTCGAGTAATCGAATAATATGGTTCAAATCATTCCAAAACCAATTGAAAGAGAAATTGACTGGAAAAAAATTTTTTTCTATTTTTCAATTTTCTTTTTATTTTTGGTAATTATTAGCCTCCCCATTTTAAATTTCCTTCAGAAAAAATCGGAAGTTTATCTCCAAGATTTAGAAGAAAAAATAGCTAAAGGAAAAACTCCAGAAAAAACTGCCTTGGAGAAAGAAATTCTCAATTATCAGAAAGAGATTAAAGATTTTTCTCCCCTTCTATCTGAGCACACTTTTAATACCAAATTCTTTCAGTTTTTGGAAGAAAAGGTTCACCCCAAGGTTTTCTTCTCTCAGATCAATTTAAATTCTAAAGAGACAAAGGTTTCCCTTTCGGGTCAAACTGATAATTTTTTTACCTTAGGGCAACAACTTTTAATTTTTGAAAAAGAACCATTAGTCGAAAGTTTAAACTTATCCGAGATTTCTTTGAGCAAAGAAGGAAAAGTTAATTTCGTTTTCGACCTCAAATTAAATAAAGAAATTTTCGAAATCCTAAAATGAAAAAATATCTTTTTTACAC
>Ga0172364_10003181_pt1 | contig 13092 bp, 11 predicted proteins | sample LakKivSesite10cm_FD_114545 | JGI IMG/M metagenome (GOLD analysis project Ga0172364, IMG submission 114545) | Sediment microbial communities from Lake Kivu, Rwanda - Sediment site 10cm | ecosystem: Environmental > Aquatic > Freshwater > Lake > Sediment | place: Rwanda: Western Province, Lake... | reverse complement strand
TCCTCCGCAACCTCTTCCGGGACCTCGTCCGGCAACCGTTGCGGACCGCCCTGACCCTGTCCGGGGTCATTTGGGGGACCTTCTCGGTCGTCCTCCTCCTGGCCTTCGGCGATTCCGTGGCCAAGGCGCAGATCAAGCGCTTCCACGGCATGGGCAGCGGCATCGTCCTCGTCTTCCCGTCGCGCACGACCCTGCCGTGGCAGGGCTTCATCAGAGGCAAGGCCGTACGGGTCACGCCTGAGGCGGCCGAGGCCATCCCGGAGAAGGTCCCGGGCATCGAGGTCCTCAGTCCCGAGTTTGTCGGCAGCCGGATCATCCGCTTCGGCCGGAAGGAGTTCCGGAACACGGTCCGCGGCGTCAACCCGTCGTTCGAGCTGATGCGGAACACGATCGCCGCGAAGGGCCGGTTCATCGATCCCGTGGACATGGCCGACCGCAAGCGCGTCTGCTTCATCGGGGACGTCCTGGCGACGGACCTTTTCGCGACGGACGAGCCGGTCGGGAAGACGGTCTTCATCGACAGCGTACCCTTCACCGTCGTCGGCGTGATGCGGACGAAGCTCCAGTCCTCCAATTACAACGGCCAGCGCGACGAGCGCTGCGCCTTCATCCCGTGGACGACTTACGCCTCACTTTACGGCACGAAGTACGTCTCGAACATCATCTTCCGGCCCCTCGACCGGAACCGGAGCAAGGCGGTCATGGACGGGGTCAAGGCCCACCTGGCCCAGCTCGTCGGCTTCGACCCGGCCGACCCCGACGCGCTGGGCGTCTGGGACACGATGGAATTCGAGAAGCAGTTCACGACCTTCTTCCTGGCCTTCACCATCTTCCTCGGCGTCATCGGAACGTTCACCCTCCTCGTCGGCGGCGTCGGCGTGGCCTCGATCATGCGGGTCGTCGTCGAGGAGCGGACCCGCGAGATCGGCATCAAGCTGGCCGTCGGGGCCCGGCGCCGGACCATCCTCTGGCAGTTCTTCAGCGAGTCGCTGGCCATCATGCTCATCGGCGGCCTGGCCGGCTTCGGCCTCGCGGCCGGCGTCCTGCAGGCGGTCAAGGCCTTCTCGAAGGGCGGCGACGGGAGCCAGCTGAGCTTCACCGGCTTCGTCGGCATCCCGGTCCTCAACCCCGTCGTCGTCGTCTCGACCGTCCTGATCCTGCTCGCGATCGGCGTCGTCTCCGGCTCCATCCCGGCCCGGACGGCCGCCTCGACCGATCCCATCGAGGCCTTGAGGAAGTAGGGGAATCGCAGTGAACCTGACGCTGCCCCGCTTTTTCTGGAGCGAATACCGCAAGCGCCGCCGGCGGGCCTCGCTCATCACCTTCGCCCTCTTCTGGGGCACGCTCTCGATCCTGCTGCTCATGGCCTTCGGCCGGGGCATGACCACCCAGGCCCGGGTCGCCTTCAGCGGGCTCGGCGAGACGCTGATCATGGTCTCAAGCGGACAAACGTCGGTGACCTTTGAAGGGCTGCCCAAGGGCCGGACGATCCGGATCTATCCCGAGGACGTCGATTTCCTCCGCGAGCGCATCCCCGAGATCCTCCGCATCGCCCCCGAGTCGTACAACGGGTGGCCGGTGTCGGCCAACGGCAAGGAGATCAACCGCACGGTCCACGGCACGACGCCCGATTTCGCCTCCATGCGGACCCAGATCCCCCGGCTCGGCGGCCGCTTCCTCAACGCCGAGGACGAGCGCGAGGGCCGCAAGCTCGCCTTCATCGGCTGGAAGGTGGCCGCAGACCTGTTCGGCACGGAGGACCCGGTCGGGAAGTCCATCGTCATCAACCGCGTCCCCTTCACCGTGGTCGGGGTGCTGCAGAAGAAGATCCAGGACTCGATGTACCAGGGCCCCGACGCCGACCAGGTCTACCTGCCGTTCCTGGCCTTCCGGCAGATCGACAACCAGCGCTATCTCGACCAGCTCCACATCCAGCCGCGCGAGGCCGCGCGATCGCCGCTCATCGAGTCGCGGGTCAAGACGCTCCTCGGCCGCAAGTACCGCTTCGACCCGGCCGACCGCTACGCCATGAGCTTCTGGAACACCATCGAGGACTACAAGCAGGGCGAGGCCATCTTCAAGGGCATCGAGATCTTCCTCGGGATCATGGGCGCCCTGACGCTCCTCATCGGCGCCGTCGGCGTGACCAACCTGATGTACGCCGCGGCCAAGGAGCGGACCAAAGAGATCGGCATCAAGCTGGCCATCGGGGCCCGGCGGCGGACGATCGTCGGCCAGTTCCTGCTCGAGACCCTGTTCGTCTTCGCCAAGGGCACGTTCTGGGGCTTCGTCCTGGCCTTCGACATCGTCCACCTCATCCGGCTGGCCCCGCTCAACTACGATTCGTTCGGCATCGAGGCCTATCTCCTGCGGCCGGAGTTCTCGCTCTCGACGTTCCTGATCTATATGACCGTGCTTTTGGTCCTCTGTTTCCTCTCGGGGATCTTCCCGGCGCTCCGGGCCTCGCGGGCCAATCCGATCGAGTCGCTGCGTTATGAATGACCTGAACGATAGAGGGGCATCATGATCGAGCTTCAGGGCATCACCAAGGTCTACCGGACGGGAAGCCAGTCGCTCGAGGCGCTCCGCGGCGTCTCGATCGGCATCGTCCGGGGCGAGTTCGTCTCCATCATGGGCCCTTCGGGCTCGGGCAAGTCCACGCTGATGAACATCATCGGCTGCCTCGACACGCCGACGGCGGGGGAGTACCGCCTCGACGGCGACAAGGTGGCCGGATTGACCTTCGACGAGCTGGCCGCCGTGCGCAACCGCAAGATCGGCTTCGTCTTCCAGAACTTCAATCTCCTGCCGTACGCCACGGCCTGGGAGAACGTCGAGCTGCCGATGCTCTTCGACGGCAAGAGCGGCAAGGCGCGCCGCCAGCGCGTCACCGAGCTCCTCAACGCCGTCGGGCTCTACGACTGGCGCGAGCACCGGCCGACCGAGCTGTCCGGCGGCCAGCAGCAGCGCATCGCCCTGGCCCGGGCCCTGGCCAACGACCCCCCGATCCTGCTCGCCGACGAGCCGACCGGGAACCTCGATTCGAAGAGCGGCGAGGAGATCATGGCCATCCTGACCGAGCTCTGGCGCGGCGGCCGGACGATCGTCATGGTCACCCACAACGACCACATCGCCGCCCGGTCGGAGCGGACGATCCGCCTCTTCGACGGCCAGGTCGAGGCCTAGGCCGGGCTCCCCGCGCCGGCCCGGCCGGCCGTTTGACAGGCCCCGGAACGGGGACTATCATCGCTCCTATCCCCGGGCGCTCTGGCCCCGGACGCATTCCTCCCGAGGAGGTCGGTGATGAAGAAAGCGCTGTTCGTCCCCGCGTTCGCTCTCGCCGCCCTGCTGGCCCTCGCCGCGTCGGCGCCGGCCCAGGACCTGAGCCTGAACTGGAACCAGTACCGCGGCTTCGACGTCCCCTTCGTGCCGACACCGCCGGAGGTCGTCGACCAGATGCTCAAGATGGTCGACCTCAAGCCCGGCGACGTCCTCTACGACCTCGGCTGCGGCGACGGCCGCATCGTCATCGCGGCGGCCAAGCGGTACGGCGTCAAGGCCTTCGGCATCGACATCGACCCCGTCCGCATCAAGGAAAGCAACGAGAACGCGGCCGAGTCCGGACTCGAGGGCAAGGTCAAGTTCATCCAGCAGGACCTCTTCGAGGCGGACTTCCACGACGCGACGGTCGTCACCATGTATCTCCTGACCTCGGTCAACCTGAGGCTGCGGCCGAAGCTGCTGGCCGAGCTCAAGCCGGGCACCCGCCTCGTCTCCCACAGCTTCGACATGGGCGAGTGGAAGCCCGACAAGACCGCGCTCGTCCAGACGAGCTACGGCGACGAGCGCGACGTCCATTTCTGGATCGTCCCGGCCAACGCGAGCGGCCGCTGGGAGTGGGACCTCGCGGACGGGACGAAGACGCGCCATTACGCGGTCCAGGCGGTCCAGGAGTTCCAGTCCGTGAGCGCCTCCGGGACGGAGGGCACCTGGCTCGTCACCGTGAACGACGTCTCGCTCGTCGGCGATCACATCAAGTTCAGCCTCGACACCGAAGCCGACGGGAAGATGACGTCGTTCGTCTATGACGGCACGGTCCGGGGCGACGCCATCGAAGGGACGGTTCGCCCCGCCGGCAACTCCAAGGCGGCCCCGGTCAAATGGAAGGCCGTCCGCGATCCCAAGACGGCCGTCCCGATCGCCAAGTAGCGGCCGGCCTCCGCCTCAATCGAGGGCGAAGGCCCGGGTCGACACGGCCATCAGGGCGACCAGGCCGGCGTCGAGGTCGGCCAGCCGTTCGACGCCGGGAGGCATCTTGTCCCCGATCCGGCGCCGCAGCTTCTCGAGATAGGAGAAGCGGGCCGGGAACCCCCGGCGGGCCCGCCGGACGAACGAACGGCGGAAGAACTCGGGGTGTTTCCCCACCGATTCCCGGCACATCAACGCCAGTCCGCCCTCGATGGCGTCGCAGAGCGCGGCCCGCCCGGGAGAGGCCCCGCGGCGGGCCCGCCCGACGACCGCGGCGATGTAGTTCTCGAGCCGCGCGGCGGTCCGGTCAAGCGGGACCGTGCAGCCGGCGGCGGAGAACAGCGTCAGATGTCCGCGCCGGGCGTCCTCGCCGATGTCCTGGAGGTCGTCGGCGAGCTGGAGGAACGTCCCGAACCCGAAGCAGAACTCCTCGTCGGCCGGCGCGAGCGCCCCCGCAACAAGATAGCCGTCGGCCAGGACCGACGTGCCGCCCTTCTCGAAGCTGATGGCCAGTATCTCGTCCGGCGGCGCGGCCGCCCCGGGCTTCTGCTGGAGGAGGCTTTTCACCTGGGCGTTGTGAATGGCCAGGAGCGCCCGGTAGACTCCGGGGAAGGCGGCCCGGGGGAAGCGGCGCTCGATCAGTCCGACGAGGGCCCGGAGCTTCTCTTCGGCCGGCGAGGCGGCCGGCCGGTCCGAGCTCTCCAGCCAGTCCTTGAGCTTGGCGACGAGCGCCAGCTTGTCCGCCTCGGCGGTCCGCTCGTCGTCGAGCACGTTGTCGAGGTAGGGATAGACCATGCTGTAGGCGAAGACGGCCTCCGTCGGCTCGACCGCGAGGCCCAGGTCGAACTGGAGGGAATTCATGATCCAGACATTGCGCAGCGCCTGGTAGGCCGAGTCGAGACGGAGGTCCGGGTCGAAGGCGCGGGCGTCCTGGAGGAAGCGGCGGGTCGAATCGATGAAACGGGCGTCGTAGATGGCGTCGAGGGGCAGTCCGACGAAGCCGAGCAGCCGCTTGAAGGCCGGCTTGAGGTCCGCGGCCATCTCTTCGATCCGCCGCGGCTCGAGCGCTCCCGCCAGGAAGGCCTCCCGGACCTGGGGGGAGGAAAGCTCGCCGACGACGGCCGTGAGCTCGCGCTCGACGGCTTTCTTTTCTCCCCGCTGATAGCTTTTTTCGAGCCGCCGCGGCTCGTCCGAGGCGCCGCGCCAAAGCTCCGCGTGAAGACGGACGAGCTCCTCGACCCGGACGCCGAGCGGACCGACGGCCGGCGATTGAAACGTCGCGAGATCGGCCATTCGGCCCATTATAAGCCAAAGGCCCGGCGCCGGGGAACGGATTCCGTTGATTGCTGGAGGACCGGGAAAGTCTGGAGAAAGCCTGGGCCCAGGCTTGATCAGCTCGAGATCGAGGCCGGGATGCCGCCCCCGTTCCGCTCCGCGTAGAGGTGCTTGATCAGCGACAGGAGCGTCTGGGAGATGCTGTGCAGGAACTCGACGCCGCTCTCGAAGAGGTCCTCGTCCTCTTCGCTCTTCTTGGTCCACTTGATCTCGCCGTCGACCTTGATCGACTGATGGGTCCGCTCGAGATCGATGACGATGCGGACGACGCTGCCGACGGGGAAGTAGTGCGGCGTGCAGATCCGAGCCCCGGAAAGGGAGATGTCGTGGGTGTGGGCGTTGATGCCGTGGCCGTAATAAGCCTCGCCGTTCTCCGACGTCGACTTGATGAAGACGGTGTTCCGTTCCATGAACCGCTTGTCTTTGCGATTGTCCATCGTCGAGGCCCTCCGTGAGGCTAGCGTTGATTGACGTGACGATTTTCGTCTCCGGCCGGAAGTCGGTCAATCACCCCTAGGGGTGATTCGCGAGGTGATATCTCACCCCTCGGCGGTTTGGCGGGACCTCAACGCCTGCGGTTAAGGCCGTGGTCCAAAAGGCTTTGCAGGATCCGGGCGTGACGCGGGCCGACGGGAAGGGCGTCGAGGGCGGCCGCCGCCCTCCGCCCGAAGCCGGCCATGACCCGGCTGACCTCTTCCCGGACACCCAGGCGCCCGGCCAGCTCCCTGACGAAGGCGATGTCGGCGTCTGGCGCGTCGGCCCGTCCGAAGGTCCGTTCGAGGCGCTCGCGGTCCGGCCCGGCCACGCGCTCGAACAGGCGCAGCGCGTGGAGGGTCTTCTTGCCCTGGCGGATGTCCGAGCCGACCGGCTTGCCGGTGGCTCTCGAGCTCCCGAAAAGCCCGAGCTCGTCGTCCTTGACCTGGAAGATCAGACCCAAGTCCTCGCCGAGGCGGCGGAGTCTCGGGAGGAGAGCCGGCCTCCCGCCGCCGAGGACCCAGCCGACGGCGAGGGGCAGGGAATAGGAATAGCGGGCCGTCTTGAACCTGTAGGTCTCGAGGATGTCCCGCTCCGAGGGCCAGCGCCGGGAGCCGCCGCTTTCGACGTCGCGCATCTGGCCGAGACCGACCAGGCCGAACTCGGCGGCGAAGAGCTTCTGGACGGCCGCGGCCCGGGCCTTGGGGGCGGGGAGGCCGGCCATAGCCTCGAAGCCGAGGAAGATCGCGATCTCGCCCGCGCAGATGGCCAGGTTCGCTCCGTAACGGTCCGCGTCCGGGCCGGCGGGCCCCTCGGCCAGGCGGGCGTATTGCACGTGCACGGCCGGGCCGCCGCGCCGCTGGTCGTCCCGGTCCATGATGTCGTCGTGGATGAGCAGGCCCGACTGGATGAGCTCGATGGCCGTGCCGGCCCGGACCGCGGCCGGCGCGATCCGGCCGGAGGCCGTGTCGCAGCCGAGTGCGACCAGGCCGCCGCGGATCATCTTGCCCTTCCGGGTGAAGGCTCCGAGCCGGCCGAGGACGTCCCGGCCCCAAGGCCCGAGCGGGGCGAACTCCTTCCGCTTGGACCCGAGAAAACGGCCGAGGTCGGCGCGGAGCCGGCGTCCCGTCCGTCCGAAATAATCCTCGAAGGTCATGGAGTTCCGTCCCTCCGCTCCCGCGTCCGTTCTCGGGCCTCGAGCCGCCGGACGACCTCGACGATGAGCTCTCCGGGGGTCGAGGCGCCCGAGGCGACGAAGACCGTCGCGCCGGTCGGGACGGCGATCGCGTCGACGCTTTCGGGCCGGTCGATGAGGTGGGTCCGCGGGTTGAGCGCCTGGGCGATCGTGAACAGGTGCCGGGTGTTGGCGCTGTGGCGCGAGCCGATGATGATGACCACGTCCGCGCCCGGCGAGTGGGCCTCGACCTCGCGCTGGCGGATCTTGGTCGGCCGGCAGATCGTGTCGTGGAAGACGACGTCGGGGACGAGGCGCCGGATGCGCTCGACGATGCGCAGCGCCTCGGCCTCGATGAACGTCGACTGGGCCACGATGCCGGCCCGGGCGACGCCGGCGAAAAGCTCCGGGGTGACCTCGTCCGGCGACTTGACGACGAGGGCCCGGGCGACCTGGCCGACGATGCCCCGGACCTCCTCGTGGCCGACCTGGCCGATGACGACCGGCGTGCGGCCCTCGGCCTCGACGGCCCGGATGCGCTCGTGGATGATCTTGACCATGGGACAGGTGGCGTCGACGTATTCGAGGCCGCGGCGCTCGAGCTCGCGATAACGCTCCCGGGCCGAGCCGTGGCTCTGGAGGATGACGACTCCGTCCTTCGGCACCTCGTCGAGGGTCTGGACGATGCGCAGGCCCTGGGCCTTGAGCGCCTCGACGACGTGCTCGTTGTGGACGATCTCGCCGAGCATGCAGTAGCTCCGGCCGGGACGGCCGGCCAGGAGCCGGCTGGTCGTCTCGAGGGTCTTGCGGACGCCGAAGCAGTAGCTCAAGGTCTCGGAGAGGATGATCTTCATGGCGCGCTCGGCCGTCCGCTGGCATTCTATGCGCGGGCCGGAGCGCTGTCAACGGAGCGGGGGAGGGGCGGGGCCGCGGTTGACGGCGCCGCGGGCCGAAGATATCATCCCTTTGAATTCCCCGCCGGGAGGCGCCCATGGAACAACGGTCACGCGGTCAACGACCTTGGACGGCTTGGCTCCTCCTCGGCGCCGCCGCGGCGTTGGCGCTCGTCGCCGGGGCCTCCCCGCGCGTCGGCGGCCAGGCCCCCGCGCCGGCCGTCGCCGCCCCGGAGGTCACGGAAACGCGGGTCCTTATCCCCATGAGGGACGGGGTGAGGCTCAACACGGTCATCTTCGCGCCCAAGACCAACGGCTCGCCGCTGCCCTTCCTTTTTGTCCGGACCCCCTACGGCGCCCCGGCTTCGGCCCGCGTCCTGGCCGCGGACGCCTATCGCGAGCTCGCGGCCGACGGCTACATCTTCGTCTTCCAGGACATCCGCGGCCGCTATAAGTCCGAGGGGACGTTCGTCATGATGCGGCCGCCGAGGGACCGCCGCGACCGCAAGGCCGTCGACGAGAGCACCGACGCGTACGACACAGTGGCCTGGCTCCTCGCCCACGTCCCCGGCCACAACGGCCGGGTCGGGATGAAGGGCGTCTCCTACAGCGGCTGGCTCGCGGCCACCGCCATGATCGACCCGCACCCGGCCCTCCGGGCCGTCTCGCCTCAGGCCCCGCCCGCCGACATGTACATGGGCGACGATTTCCATCACAACGGCGCCTTCCGTCTGAGCTACGGCTTCGAATACGCGACGCGGATGGAGACGAACAAGGAGCAGACCAGCTTCGCCTTCGACCTCTATGACACCTTCGAATGGTACCTGCGGCTGGGGCCGCTCGCCGCGGCGAACGAGCGCTACCTCCACGGCGGGATCCCGACCTGGAACGATTTCGTCGCCCACCCGAATTACGATGCCTTCTGGCGGAAACAGGCCTTGGCCCCCTCCCTGACCCGGGTGACGGTGCCGACGCTGAGCGTGGGCGGCTGGTGGGACCAGGAGGACCTTTTCGGGCCGCAGAAGCTCTACGAGACGCTCGAGCCCCTCGACAGGAGCGAGGTCAGCTTCTTCGTCGGCGGGCCCTGGAACCACGGCGGCTGGGCCGGCGGCGAGGGCAGCGCGCTCGGGCCGATCGAGTTCGGCAGCAAGACGTCCGAATACTACCGGACGAAGATCGAGGCGCCCTTCTTCGCCCATTATCTCAAGGACAAGCCCGGCTGGACCGTCCCCGAGGCGATCACCTTCGAGACCGGCGCGAACGCCTGGCAGGTCTATGAGGAGTGGCCGCCCCGCGCCCTGACCGAGGACCGCGGCCTCTATTTCCGGGAGGCGAGCGGCCTCGCGTTCGAGCCCCCGGCCGGGACCGACGAGAGCTCGTTCGACAGCTATGTCTCCGATCCGGCCTACCCCGTACCGTACAGGCCTCGACCGGTCGAGGCGACCTATGATCCCCGCGGCTCGGGCTGGCGGACCTGGCTCGTCGGCGACCAGCGCTTCGTCCACTTGCGGCCCGACGTCCTGAGCTGGGCGACCGGACCGCTGGAGGAGGACATCACCGTGACCGGCTCCGTCACGGCGCGGCTGTTCGCCTCGACGACCGGCACGGACAGCGATTGGATCGTCAAGCTCATCGACGTCTACCCCGAGGACTATCCGGAGGAGCCGAAGATGGGCGGCTACCAGCTGATGATCGCGAGCGAGGTCTTCCGCGGCCGCTTCCGGACGAGCTTCGAGAAGCCCGCGCCTCTCGTCCCGGGCGAGGTCGCCGAATTCCCGATCGGCCTCCACAACATCGACCATCGTTTCCTCAAGGGCCACAGGATCATGGTCCAGGTCCAGAGCACCTGGTTCCCCCTGATCGACCGGAACCCGCAGACATACGTCGAGAACATCTTCGAGGCCCGGGCCGAGGACTACCGGCCGGCCCTCCAGCGCGTGTTCCGCTCGGCCGCCCACCCCTCGCACCTGGTCCTACCGGTCCGGAAGGGGTCAGACCCTAAATTCTTCAATTTTCCTAAACGGGACGGTTTGCGGCCTAACAATTGAAGAATTGAGGGTTTGACCCCCTCTTATCTATATGGGATAATCTCCGCGGCATGAAAAGGATCGCCGCGCTCGGGCTGGCCGTCGTTTTCGCGGTCTGCATGGTCCACTTTTTCTACGCCGAGGACCATTGCCCGGTCCACTGCCCGACCCGCACCGGTCATCTCGGCCACGTTCACCCCCACCACGCCGGCGCGGTCTGCCTCTGCTTCTGGGCCTCCCTCATCGGCCCCGAGGCCGAGGCCCCGACGGTCTCCGTCTCGCTCCTCGCGGTCCTGGCCCGTCCGGCCGCGGAACATCTCCTTGGCGCCGTGACGGCGGACATCACCCCGCCTCCTCGACCCTCCTTCGGCTGAGCCTCGCCGGTCCCGTCCCCGACGTCTCATCCAAGGAGGATCGCTATGCCGGTCAAAAGACCGTTCGTCATCGCCGTCGCGGCGGCGTTATCCATTCTTCCCGCGCTGCAGGCCCAGGATGCGGGCCTGACCCTCGACGAGGCCGTGGGCCTGGCCCTGGCCCGGAACCCCGATGTGCTTTCGGCCCGGACCGAGCTCGATGCCGCCCGTGGCCGGACGCTTCAGCTCCGGGCCCGGCCAGCGCCCAACCTTGCCGCCAGCGTCGAAGGGCTGCCCATCCCCGGGCTGAAGAACGAGGGCGATGAGGTCGAGGTCCATCTCGGCCTCGAACAGGTCTTCGAGTATCCGGGCAAGCGCTCCCTCCGGTCGGAGATCGGCCGGATCGGCGAGGACCTGGCCGCGGCCGAGCTCGCCCGGCTCGAGCGCGTGGTCGCCGCGGCGGTCAAGAAGGCCTATTGGCGAACGGCCTTCGCCCGGAGCGAAGCCGACGCCCTGGAGCGGTCGTCCCGGCGCCTCGACGCCTTCCTGGCCGACCTCGAGGCCAAGTACCGGGCCGGCACCGCCGCTTACGCCGATATCCTCCGGGCCCGCGCCGACAAAGCCAGGCTGCGGAACCAGATCCTGGAGGCGGGCAAGGACCGGCAGGCCGCTGCGGCCGACCTCGATCTCCTCCTCGGCCGCGAGCCCGGCCCGCCGCCGGACCTTCTCACCGTGCTGGCCTATGCGCCGCTTCGGGTCGACCTGGCCAGCCTGTTCGAGGACGCCCGGGCCGCCCGGCCGTCCGCGAGGATCGCCGCCCTCCGAAGGAACCGCGCCGAGGCCGCGGTGAAGCTGGCCGGTCTCGGCGGCCGGCCCGACTTCTCGGCCGGCTTCCTGCTGCCGAGCGTCAGGCCCAACGGCTGGGGCGTCTCGTTCGGCCTGACCCTGCCCTTCCTCCGGCCCGGCCGGGCCCGCGGCGAGTCGGAGGAAGCCCGGGCCGAAGCCGAGCGGGCCCGAATCGCCGCCGCGTCGCGCGACCGGCGCGTCCGGGGGGCCGTCGAGACCGCCTATGCCGCGGCCAAGTCGGCCGAGGAACAGGTCCTCGTCTTCGAGCGGAGCCTGCTCCAGGACCTCGAGGACGAGCTGGCCATCCAGTTCGAGTACTTCCGCTACGGCAAGGCCGAGGCCTTCAGCCTCCTCGACCTCCACCGCACCTATGTCCTGGCCGAGGTCGAGCACCTGCGGGCCCTTCTTCTTTATAACGTCGCCCTGGCCGACCTCGACGTCGCCGGCGAATCGCCGGATTGATGGAGGATCCCATGAACAGATTCGCAACATCGATCGCCGCGGCCGCCCGGCCGGCCGTTTTGATCCTGTCCGCCATCCTGGTCACCTCGGGCTGCCGGGCCAAGGCCGGCGCCGGACTCCAGGAAGCGTCCGCCGCCCCGGCCTCCGAGCGGGCCGCCGCGCCCGATTCCGTGACCCTGACGCCCGAGGCCATCGCCTCCGCCGACATCAAGACCGTCGAAGCCGAGGTCCGGACCGTCGGGCGCCGGATCACGGCCGTGGGAGAGATCGAGTGGAACGCCCGGCGCCTGGTTCACCTGACCTCGCGGACCGCGGGCCGCCTGGAGCGCGTGCTCGTCGTCCGCGGCGACCGCGTCCGGCCGGGCCAGGTCCTGGCCGAGATCCACAGCCCCGACTACCTGGCCCTGCAGGCCGAATACCTCCAGGCCGCGGCGAGGGCCCGGCGCCACGCCGGCGACCCCCAAGAGGAAACGGCCGCCAGCGCCTTCCTGGCCGGGGCCCGCGAGCGGCTGTCGCTTCTCGGCGCATCGGCGCCGGAGATCGAGGCCCTCGACGCCTCGGCCCCGCCGCAACCCCTGCTCGCCGTCCGGGCCCCCTTCGCCGGGACCGTCCTCGAAAGCGCCGTCGTCACGGGCGAAGCCGTCGAGCTCGGCTCCAGTCTCTTCCGTCTGGCCGATCCGTCGATGCTCTGGGCGGCCCTCCGCATCCAGGAGAAGGACGTGGGCGCGGCCAAGGCCGGGGCCGAGGTCGTCCTGACGGCCCACGCCCTGCCCGGTGAAGAATTCCGCGGCCGGCTCGTCCTCGTCGGCGACGTCGTCGATTCGGCGACCCGGACGGTCGAAGGCCGGGTCGAGGTCGCGAACGCCGCCGGCCGGCTGAGGCCCGGCATGTACATCGAGGGGACGGCCGCGGCGGGCGGGGAGCGCCCCGCGCTCGTCGTCCCCGAGGCGTCCGTCCAGGACGACGACGGCCGGCCCATCGTCTTCGTCCGGACCGGGGAGCGGACCTTCACCCGCCGCGCCGTGAAGGCCGGCCCGCGCTTCGCCGGGACGGTCGAGATCCTCGAGGGCCTCGCGGCCGGCGAGCCCGTGGTCACGTCGGGGAGCTTCCTCCTCAAGTCCGAGCTCCGCAAGGGCTCGCTCGGGGAGGATTGACATGGGCTTCATCGACCGTCTCATCGAGGCCTCCCTGCGCCGGCGGGCCCTCGTCCTCGCCGGGGTCGCCCTGCTCATCGGCCTCGGCGTCTGGTCGGTCCTGCGCATCCCGATCGACGCCTTCCC
>Ga0172364_10003180_pt1 | contig 13096 bp, 12 predicted proteins | sample LakKivSesite10cm_FD_114545 | JGI IMG/M metagenome (GOLD analysis project Ga0172364, IMG submission 114545) | Sediment microbial communities from Lake Kivu, Rwanda - Sediment site 10cm | ecosystem: Environmental > Aquatic > Freshwater > Lake > Sediment | place: Rwanda: Western Province, Lake... | reverse complement strand
CCTTTCACCGTTTTTGGTATTGCCGTGTCATGATATAATGTTTATGTTTTTTTTCACTATAACCACAAAATATTAGATTCAAATTATTTATACTCAAAATGGGATACCATACTGTGAAATCAAATCTCCTCAAAGGTGTAGGATTCTCAGTTCTCCTTCTCGGTGTCGCAAGCCTGCTTGTTGACATAAGCTCTGAGATGATTCTTTCTATCCTGCCATTATTCATTATTTCTTTGAATGGTACAGGAATTATTGTTGGATTAATCGGAGGGGTTGGTGATTCTGTTGCAAATCTTTTAAAGGTTTTCTCAGGATACTGGTCTGACAAAATTGGTAAAAGAAAAATTTTTGTTTTCTCAGGCTACACAGTTTCCGCTTTTTCAAAAATTTTTCTGGCATTCTCAGGCATATGGCAGCATGTTTTGATATTAAGAACAATGGAAAGAACAGGGAAAGGGTTGAGGGACGCGCCAAGGGATGCAATAATATCTGAAAGCAAAAAAATGGGCAAGGCGTTTGGTATCCACAGGGCAATGGATACATCTGGTGCCGTAATAGGCTCAGGGGTTGCATTCCTGTTGTTATTTGTATTCACTACCTCATCCCTTTTGCATCAATACAAAACTATTATCCTGCTCGCATCCATACCTGCCTTTTGTGCGCTGATACCACTTGTTTTCATTCATGAAAAGAAAAAAATGAAAACAGAAACAAAAATAAGTTTCAAAAATTTGCCGAAAAAATTTTATTTAATGCTCACAGTAATGTTTGTTTTCAGCATTGGAAACTTCACATACATGTTCTTTTTACTGAAAGCAAACCTTGTTTTATCTATTTACGGTTTTAGAAATATTGCGGCTTTAACTGTTTTATTTTATGTTTTCTTCAATGTTGTTTATGCTATTTTCGCTATCCCATCAGGTATGCTTTCAGATAAAATAGGAAGAAAAAAAGTTATTGTTACAGGGTATCTTGTTTTTGCTTTAACCTGCGCAGGCTTTGCATTCTTTAACTCATTACTTGCATTAGTCCTTCTTTTTGCATTATATGGTGTATTCTACGCAATGATAGAGGGAAACCAGAGGGCTTTCGCATCAGATTTCGCGCCTGAACATTTAAGAGCATCAGCATTGGGCGCATTTCATACATGTATTGGAATAGGAGCATTAATAGGGAGTGTTGTTGCAGGCATACTCTGGACATACATGAATCCATCCGCAGCATTTGTTTTCGGCGCAGGAATGGCTTTTGTTTCCGTTGGACTGTTAGGAATGCTGAGATGATTTTATTTCATGCTTCCTTCAATCTCCAAATGGTTTTTTCCTCTGAGGAAAATAACAGTTATGCCTTTTTCCCTGAGTCTTTTTTTCAATATTTTGTCATTTGTTAAAACAATACCCTTTTCTTTTTCCGCTAATTCAAGGATTGAATCATCAGGATTACCTTCTGCATTTACTGTTCTGTATCTTTCTGAAAAACTCAGCGCACTTTTTGCATATTTGTTTCCCAGAGATTTTAACTCTTTTTTTACTGTTGAAGGCACAACGACTTCATATTTTCCAAGAAGCCGGGTCAGTTCTGATTCCATGTTTACATTAAACTGAAAAACCATTAGTAACGCATTGGTGTCAAGTACAACAATCATGTTTTCCTCAAAATTTTATTTGATTATTCCGTATCCTATGAGCCTCCACCTGCCGCCTATTCTTCTGCTTATAGCTATCCTCTGCCCTTTGTCAGCGCATATCGGGAGCTTCAAAGTTATCTCCGCATCCTTCTCCCTTGCAGACATGACAACGCCGGCTGTGGTGGTCACTCCAGCATTCAGCATCAGGACTTCCCTTGTTTTAATTTTCTCAACCTTTAAGTCTTCAGTACTTCCGACAACCCTTTCAAGGAGGTTTGCTTCTATCACAATTTTGTCAAGCACGGGAGGCAATGTGTCTGGTGTGCCTGCTATTTTCCCTGCGAGTGCGTCTGATTTTGTCATTGCAGGATCCAGGGTTGTGCCAACGCCTACTAAACCACCTGGTCCTACACTTTTCATCTTTTTCCCACCAGATATCAGTGTGGTAACCTCTGTAGTTATAGTGCCCCATGACCCCCTTCCTTTTTCATCATCCTTCTTGCATGGGCTGATCCCAATCCTGTCACCAACATTTAGTCTGCCCTGTGTTAGTGTTCCACCAATCACGCCTCCGACAAGACTATCCACTCTGTTCCCTGGCATGTTAACATCAAAGGAGCGTGCTACATGCATTCTTACATTAGTCTCTTTATCCCTTTTCGGTGTAGATATTGTTTCCTCAACCGTCTTAATGAGTACATCTATGTTTGCGGAATGCTGTGCAGACACTGGTATGATCGGCGCATTTTCAGCAACTGTTCCTTTCACAAAACTTTTTATCTGCTCATAGTTTCCCATAAGTTGTTTTTCATCAACAAGATCTATTTTGTTCTGCACAATCACAATATTTTTTATTCCAAGAATGTTTAAAGCCATTAAATGCTCCTTTGTCTGCGGCTGCGGGCAGGACTCATTTGCTGCTATGAGCAGTAACGCCCCATCCATTATGGCTGCACCTGAAAGCATTGTTGCCATGAGTGTTTCGTGTCCTGGGGAATCAACAAATGATACTGCCCTTAACAATTCTGTTTTTTCACCGCAGAGCTCGCATTTGTTGTGTGTTGTATAACATTCCGGTTCATCACATTTTGGGCATTTGTAAAAATTTGCGTCTGCATAACCAAGTTTTATTGATATACCCCTTTTTATTTCCTCAGAATGTCTGTCAGCCCATGTGCCGGTGAGTGCCTTTGTAAGCGTGGTTTTTCCATGATCAACATGTCCTACCATTCCTATGTTTACTTCAGGTTGTTTTGTGTTGCTCATTTATTTTTTTTCCTCCTTTACCTTGATAATTTCTTCGACTGGTTTTGGGCCATGTGTTTTTATCTTCATGTTTATCTGAACAATGTCTGGAGAGATAGTGTTGCCTCTGATAGATTTTTTTCTCCTGAGCCCCTCATGTTTTGGTTTGAATCCTACACCCCCTGCTAGCAATGTCCTTTTCCTCCTTGGGCCAGTGAGGTCATTTCTCATGGGGAAACCATCCTTGTCAGAACCGCCTGTCAAAACAAGCTTGTATCCTGGGAGGTTAACAAATATTCCATCTATCTCATCATTGATTTTTTTTCCAACCATCGAATTGGCATAATGTCCTGTGACATTCAGCTGATACGATTTTCCGGTTTTAGGGTCAGAGACCACTGCCTTGAACTCAACCATTCTATCACCAAACCTCAAATAGCATTCTGGGATATATTATTATCGGCTGATTTTAGCAAACTTCCCAGTTTACGAGTTGTAGCAATTTTAGTGTCTACAAGGCTGCAAACTTCCCTGTTTACGAGTCGGATAGCTTTGTGTGTCATCAAGGCAGGGAAGTTTGTGGGAAGTTTGGATAAAGATTTAAAGGACTAAATGCATTATGTCAGCATGGGAAGGAAAGCAGTAGTTGCCATAGGCGGTAACTCTATTCTAAGGGTGGGTCAGAAGGGTACAATATCAGAGCAGTTTGCAAACACAGCTGAAACAGTTGAACATATTGCAGACATGATTGAGGCAAGTTATGACCTAGTAATTACCCATGGAAACGGCCCTCAGGTCGGAGATATGCTGCTGAGGTCTGAAAAAACCGAAGAGCTTTTGTATCCTTTATTACTGGATATCTGTGATTCAAACACGCAGGGCAGCATGGGCTACATGATCCAGCAGACACTCGGTAATGTGTTAAAAAAAAGAAAAATAAAAAAATCCATAGTAACAGTGGTTACGCAGGTTGTTGTTGACAGAAATGATCCTGCATTCAAAAAACCAACAAAACCAATTGGTTCATTCTATTCTAAGGAAAACGCTGAAAGATACAGGAAAGAAAAAAAATGGAACATCATCGAGGATGCTGGAAGGGGCTACAGGAGGGTTGTACCTTCCCCTGAGCCTTTGGAAATTGTTGAGAATGAGGTTATACAAAAACTTGTTGATGATGGTGTTATTGTGATTGCTGTGGGTGGTGGGGGGATACCTGTTGTAAAGGAAAAAAATTTTTTGAAAGGTGTTGAGGCCGTGATTGACAAGGATTTAGCATCATCACTTCTTGCATCAAACATAAACGCTGAACTTCTTCTGATTTCAACAAACGTCGAAAAAGTGTTTTTGGACTACAACAAACCAAATCAGAAAGGGATTAACAGGATGACTGTTGAGGAGGCGAAAAAATATTTATCAGAAGGGCATTTCCCACCGGGCAGCATGGGTCCAAAAATAGTGTCAGGGATAAGATTTCTTGAAAAGGGCGGAAAGGAAGTAATTATTACATCACCGGAATGCATTGGTGATGCGCTGAAAAACAGAACAGGGACGCATATACGGAGATAAATAACTGATTTTAATGAGCAATTAATTGTATTCATCCCAGTTAAAGTCAACCGCCTTCGTTTCCTTCATTTCAATCCTAAGCTGTATTGCATTTAAGGAGTAAAAGGTTTGTGCAATCAATCATAGTTCTATTTATTTCCTTTCTCCATCTCCTTCAACTTATTGTACTCGCATACCTCATAAGGGAATATAACCCATTTATCAGTCACCTTTGCATAGTAGTCTGGTTTGAATATTGACCTTGGTTTGTGCACAAGAACAGCAGTTTTCACGTTTTTTACATTGTCCATGTTTTTGATTTTTTCTGCAACAGCCTTCATTGTTATCCCCTCATCTGTTATATCATCAGTAATCAGAATGTTTCCCCCAAAAACACTTGTTCCTGTTATACCTGTCAGCATTATGGATTTGTATGTTTCCTTTGTTCCTTTCTTGTACCTCTGCGTGTACATGACATGCAAAGGCAGACCAAGGATATCAGACATTATCCTACCTATGACAAGACCCCCACGCGCAATGCAGAGAATGTTATCCAGCTTAGTGTTGTCATTTGTTATTTTTTCAGCGAGGGAATAGCATAGTTTGTCAAACTCAAACCAATCCATAGGGTATTCATCAGGCATAGTCATCATTAAAGACATTGGAATCCAAAATAATTAATGTTTTGCAGTTAAAATGTTACAAGAGTTTCATTTCTTCCTCTTTTGCAAGATATCTTTTAATTTTTTCTCTCATATCAGCATGCTCTTTACCAGCTTTCACATGAAAGATAAACTCGCAGGTTGGAGCGCCATGCGCCATTGTTCCACCCATCAGCAGTTCTCCGTCAGGGAATGCTCTTTTCCATAGCCCTCTGGCGTAACCGTAAGAAAATGGGCATGTGAGGTGTGGTGCTTTACTTGCCCTTCCAGGTGTTGGGCATTTGATAACATGGGCCACAATCCTGTCTTTTGATATCTCTGAAAAAACAATACCTGTTCCCTGTGGGTTGAACACAAACCTGGCTATTGTTTCTGTCCATGTTTTTGTTGTCCATTCCATTGTTTTTTCTTTTATGTGTTCATCAAAAACATTTAAACCGAGTTTTTCTGCTGCTTTGAGTGTTATTTCACTTGATGTTTTTTTGTCAAGTACATCAAAAACTGTCTCCATCAGAGGAAGTATTCTACTGTTAGTTGATACAAGTGCATCCATTGTATGATCCAGTATGTAAGAAGGTTTTATGCCAACCTTTTTTGCAGTTTCTGTTATGATTTCAAGCAGTGTTTTTTTGTCTGTTTCTGAGAGCAGAACATCTATAAGTGCTGAAACTGTCCTTTTTTCCAATGATTTGATAAATTCTTTATTTGATTCGGGTTTTGTAAGGTAGACAACCTTTCCTGCGGACCTTATTTCCCTCAGAGATTCCATTATTTTACCTCTTGGTATTATTTATCCTGTTTTTTCATAGTGTTTGCATTCCAGATTCATACATCTTATGCAAAGGAAATAATAATGCTTTGTATTGTTGTTTGTGCAGAGCTGCCTCTCATTTTCCCATTTGCATGTCATCTATTCACACCCCCCTCTTTCAGCATCCTTTATAAGCCCGCATTCAACGCCCTTCGGGCATCTCCTCAACCTCTTTCCTTTAACCTGCTTCATGTTCACAGCACCCCATGACCCTTCTCTAATTCCTTGCTAATATTGTACTTAATTAGTTCCTTGGAATGTTTTCGTAACGGTGATTTTTCAACAGAAAGAAACATGTCATTCGCAGTATATTGTTTCAGCAGGATGACAGAACTGCATAAATCTTTTATCCTGTTTATGTATTTATCCGAGTTAACGTCTTTTTTTATTAGGTAAACAGATGTTCTTTTGCAGGACTCGTACACCTTCAAGTTTTCCTTTAAATGCTTGTATGTTTTTTCCTCACCGAATCTGCATGTGAAATCAGACAATGATAAAACAATGTTGAATATATGTTCCGCCTTTATCCCAGATACAAAACTTATGTATGCATGGGCAAACATGTCAAGGTTCCCAAGATTGATTCCATTGTTTTTTCCTTTTGCCGTTAAATCAACAAAATGAATAGAATCTATATATTTTTTCAGGCTGACATCATATCTTTCACAAAGCTCTTTCATCTCATCAGGAGTGAGAAAAAGGCAGTCAATCAAGCCTTTGTCTCCGTTCTTTATTCTTTTCCTTAGCATGGAGATGAGGAACAGCTCCCCTAAACACTTGCCATCCTCAACAAGAAGGTTTGTTGAGCCTTTAACAAGCCCCCCGCCAAGGTAATTGTCTAACTCCTCATATCCTGTAACTATGAGTCTCATACTTTCCCTCCCGATTAATATTATGTTTGTAGGAGTATTTATTTCCTTGTTAAAAAAAAGTTTACTAAAACTGTTTTTTAGTTAGTTTTCTCTCTTTTTCCAGTCATCCACACAATATTTTTCAGAACTTTAACATCCCCTTTTTTCATGTCCTTCAGTATCACTGCGGCTTCCTCTCCAGTTTTGGTTAGAAAATATTTTTTTTCATCATTTTGCTCTACGATTCCACTGGATTTAAGTTTTCTTAGATGAAAACTCAGTTTGGGTGAGTCCCTGATTCTGACCTCCTTTGATATTCTGGTGAAACTGCACTCTCTGTTTGCATCTAATGTGAGGATAATGTTTCTTCTTAAAGGGTTTGAGATTGACTCAGATATATGCCTGATGTACAGGTCAGCAATTCTGTTTTCAATCTCAGTTAACCCTGGCACATCCCTGCTTTCAGGGCTGACAGAAAGTATCACAGAGGTATTTTTGGAACGCACCTTTTCATCAAGATAGTGTATAAATTCTTTTATGGTGCTCAGCAGGTTTTTTCTAATCAGTTCCTCCATGTTGCTGATTAAAATCGCGGTGTTCTCGTTTTCTGTGATAAATCGTTCTATAAACGTTTTTAATTTATCTATTTCCTTGGGACTAATTCTCTCCTCCTTTTTTCCCCCTACTCCCCCTATATAGTTTTCCTCTGTGAGCCATACATAGGACACATTTTTCAGACCATATTTTTCATTAATAGTTTCAGGTTTTTCGGCTGTAATGCACATGCCTTTCACATTATTTCTAAACACATTTTTAAAAACCTCAAAACAGTCCGGATTTTCTCCTTCTATCAGACCGATCACTTTATGGTTTTTCTTGAGTTTAATGTCTTCTATTACATCCATAAGTATGTCTTTCATGTCTTCCATCACAAAAGGCTTCCTGATGTAGTCAAACGCTCCTTCCTTCATTGCTTCAACAGCAGTATCAACCGTTGCAAAAGCAGTCAGCATGACCACATATGTGTCTGGTTTAATTCTTTTTATATTCTTCAGGGTTTCAATACCATCCATCCCTGGCATTTTGATATCAAGCAGTATTAGATCTACTTCACCCTTCAGATTATTCAGGCATTCCTCACCCGAGTACACACCTGCTGGCTCATGCCCCTCTGTTTTCAGCAGAGTTTTTATTGCATCCACTATCGTAGAATCATCATCAACAACCATCACCTTCATGTTTTCCCTCCATTTTTTGGAAGTAGGACATGAAATGTTGAGCCTTTACCAGTAATGCTCTCAGCCCATATTTTTCCATTATGTTGTTCAACTATGCCTTTAACTATGGTCAGCCCAAGCCCTATGCCTTTATGCTCGGATGAACTGCCTGTGTAAAACTTGTCAAAAATCTTCTCCAGCTCCTCTTCTGGAATACCTATCCCATTGTCCTGCACGATTATATGTATATTTCTTTCCTCATCCTGCACTTTTACTGTAATGCTCCCGTTTTTTGGCGTGTAGTTTATAGCGTTAGTCAGCAGGTTCATGAATGCCTTGAAAACAAGGTCCACATCCCCAAGAACACCAGGCAAGGATGCAGGTATCTCCGTCATGATTGTTTGCCCTTTTTCATCAGCCATGGTTTTCACATCATCCACAACCATTTTTACAAGTTCAGATATGGATATATACCTTTTCCTTATATCAAGCTTTCCACTTTCTATCCTGGAAACATCTATCATCTCATTTATTATCTTTGTTAACTGCCCTATGTTTTTTGACACAATTCCGATTTTCTCTTTTTGTTTTTTGTTTATTCTCCCAAGTTTTTCATCCTTAATAAGGTCCATGTATATTTTAATTGCCACAATAGGGGTTCTCAGCTCATGTGCTGCCATTTCCAAAAAATCTGCTTTCATCTTATCCAGATTTTTCAGCTCCTCATACGCTTTTTCAAGTTCTTTTCTGGATTTATCCAGTTCAATCATTGTTTCCTCAAGAAGGGAAACATCGCATATCACACCCTCTGTTTTCACAAGATTACCATCTTCATCATATGTCGCCTTTGCATTTAGTTCTGAATGTATGATTTTACCCTGTTTTGTCACCAGCCTGAATTTAAGTCCCCTTGTGATGTTTCTTTTTCCAGTTTTTAATTCATTGAATGACGTAGCACATTTATTTAAATCCTCTTTAAAAATCACCTTAGAAAAATAAGCGCCTAATAATTCTTCCTCCGTATGCCCAAGCAGTTCTGTTCCGGTTTTATTAATTGAAACAATTTCCCCTTTGCTGTTGAGTGAGTAGATAATGTCAGGCACGTTTTCAACCAATCCTCTGTATTTTTCCTCAGATTCCCGTAGTTTCTCCTCCACCCGCTTTCGCTCAGTGATGTCCCTGTACGCAACAATAAGTTGGTTTACCTTTCCTTTCTCATCCCTTAATACGGATGCGCTAACGAGAATTGGGAATCTGTTTCCATCCTTTCTGACGCCAGTAAACTCGAAGTTTCTCTTAGGAGCCCCTGTTTTGAGTAGTTCGCTTATCGCCTTTAAGGCTTTGGGTGCCTCTTCCTCAGGGATGAATTCAGTAAGCTTTCTCCCGATTACCTCCCCCCCTGAATACCCGAACATCTTATCCGATGCCGGATTTTTTTGGATTATCCTGCCTTCTAAATCAGCAACAACAACGCCATCAATCATCCCATCAATCGTATCTGCAGCAACCCTGGCTGCTGCCGCTTCTGCTAATGCCTTCACTTGCTCTTTCTCTATTTGTTTGCTCTCCGTGATGTCCTCTACAATACCATCAAAATACACAATTTTGCCTTTGTTGTCATGTACGGCAATACTCGTATCAGACACTGTAATTGGGGTTCCATCCTTCTTTTTCATTTCCAATTCTTCGTTTTTAACAAAACCCTGACTTAAAATCTTCTCATTATATTTTATCCTGTCATCAGGGTTTTGATAGGTGTCTGAAATATCCACAGCAAGCAGTTCATCCTTATTTTCATAACCAAATATTTTCAGCATTGCAGGGTTTACCTCAATATATTTACCTTTGTGCCCCACAGTTGCTCGATATATCCCTACATTAATATTTTCAACCAGACTTCGATATTTTTGCTCTGAGTCCCTTAATGCCTCCTCAGCCTGCTTGCGCCCAGTGATGTTTCTAACTGAGAAAATACGTCCTGCTGTTTTTCCCCCTGCGTCCCTTATTGATGTCACATTACCTAAATAGGTGTTAGTAAATAATAATTTACCCCTGCGGGTTTATCCAAACAGCACATCATCTGCTATCTTTGATGCCTTCTTGACATAGTCAGGATGGGCAGAAACCATAACACCCCACTCAACAATCCTCCTGTTTCTGAGGCCTTTCGCGAGTGATGAATGCTTCGAAAAAGGACTAATCTTACCATCATCAATTATTTTAACCTCAATACTGTTCAGCCTCGGCTCCGAGAGAAGAATCTCCCTGCCAGGTGTATCAATAATCACATACCCTTCAGGTGCACCACTCCTGCTGCAGATTTCCTTCTCTTTTTTCCTTCTTTCCTCAGTTTTCTCCATCTTCAGAAGCTTCTTTATCTCATTGTTTTCCAAGTCGTCAGTGTTTTTCGTGTAGGTCTTCTTGAACAATCTCCTGTATTTAAGCATGAGAACAATTTCTTTAGGAAAACCCCCTAATTTAACTAGGGCGGAGATGAGCTCAGGATCAGTCATTTTCGTAATGTCACCAATTCCTTTTTCCATCGCTTTTTCAACAGCCCTTGCCATCATCACCTCAGCTATTCTCACAGTTTTATGGAAGTAAACAGACGAATACATTAATCCCCTGGCAACAAGCATGCCTTCAACAGCGCTCACACCCTTCTTCTGCAACACAAGACTATTATTATATATTTCCATTGTCTGCAGCAGCCTCCCAATATCTATGACGCCGTATGCAACACCAGTGTAATGCGCATCCCTGAGCAGAAAGTCTATCTGGTCAGCATCAACAGCAGAATGTATTATCTGGTTGAGATATTTTTTTTCAGGTTTTTTACTGTTGAAGAATTCCAAGTTTGCTGTGTAATCTGTGAGTTTATGGGTCACAAGACCTGCAACCTCTTTTGTTTTTAACCCATGTTTTTCAAGGATTTCAGGTATTGTTTTTTTCACACCCACCGTTTCCCTTTCCTTTTTATCTATGATATCATATTCGCCTGTGATAACTGCTTTGGTAATATCCATATGGTCTTTTTTCAGTCTGCTGCTGATAAGATACTCAAGTGTGTGCGAGTAAGGACCATGACCTGCATCGTGCAGCAGTCCTCCTGAGGTAACAAGTTTTTTCTCATCTTCATTCAACCCTAAACTATCTGCCATTAATCCTGCAACATGGCTTACACCCAGGGAATGCTCTATCCTGGAATGATGCGCACCAGGGTAAACAAGATATGCGAAACCAAGCTGATGTATGGAATTCAGCCTCTGTATCTCAGGTGTTTCCATGAGCTCAAGAAGCACACCGCTGAGTTTGATGTTGCCGTGCACAGTATCCCTGACGATTTTGTACTCCATAACTTAAACTATCGCGTTTTGAATATATAAACCCTCTGACGTGAATTTCAGAGTTAATTTTTTAATCCCATCCGCCTTTAAATTTGAGTATGCAAAAAAGGGGATGGGGCGGCTAATAATAGCCCACAAAAGTAAAAGAAACTCCAGGAATAAAAAATGTTAGCTTCGAAAAATGTTTTGTACAATCGTTATACAAGACCGCTAAAACATACAAAGATTGACAAAAATCGCCAAGGCAACAAGAATCGATAAGTACTCAAAGAAGCTGAAGTTACAGCCTCATTTATTGACAATGGCCTATTTTGTGACAGAAGAACTGTGAAAGGTCTTAACAGAGTTATGCGGCTCGCTAAAAGGGTAAAACATGGAAAAACACACACGACTTGCCATCCCTATAAGCAAAAGAGCAACTATCTGCTACCTGTGTTGGAAATTAAAAGACCGCCTTAGATATTATGGCATGTGCAAAGTGAGCGAAGTTCGAGCGCTGAGTCCGAAAATCAATAAACCATATCTTGACAATTATTTTTACGGGGCGTTTCTTACGCCATCATTAGAGCGAAAGTTTTAGTGTGAACTTTCTTTTATTACGAATTTTTTTCTCAAAAAATCAGATAACTTCGGGTTGGGATTAGCTAAAATACAGTGGCAGAAACATTTTGGTGTTTAATAGCACATAGCAATTGTTGCAGAAAAATCGAAAATCTGTGCGTTAGCTTTTTATATTCAAAACAACATTATTAATCATATGGCAGAAGTCAATTTAAAGCAAGTTCATCGAGATATATTGGCGTTGCAAAAAGACCTATCTGTAATCAAGTATATTCTTTTTGAAGAAGGGGGGTTAACAGTAGAAGCGAAAAAACGACTTGCCGAAGCAAGGGAAACACCAGATTCTGAGTACATAAGTTTGGATTAAAATGTGGCAAGTCATGCTCCATCCGCTGGTAGACAAATTTCTACGCAAGTTAAATAAAAAATTAGAACAGCGTATGCGAGACAGACTGAGGAAATTGAAGGATGAGCCGTTCCGCTATTTGGAACATTTGGAGGGACAGGATTATTATAAACTTTGAATCGGGGGGGTATCGTGCGTTAATTGATGTAGATTTTGTGAATGAGGTAATCAAAGTTCAAGTGCTAGACCATCGAAGTAAAATATACAAAAGATACAAAAAGTAATATTCCGAAAGAGCTGAGTCCTAGCGAGTGTGAGACTGGCGTGCTGCATATCAAGCCTCCTGCGACGCCTGTGGGTGTTGGAATTATTTTACGATGCTGGTTGACGAGGTTACGATTAGTCAAAATCTTTTTAATCGGCTCGTGGGATTTTGGATAACAACATAGGTGTAGCACAACATTTTTGTTTTTCACATCCTAATTGGTGAGAACACCTTTTTATTTGATGCTATCAATGTACCCCTAGGGTACAGTACGCTAAAACTTCTTATTGCTAGAGGAGGTATGCTCGTATGTGTAGTCAGTGCTAACACCTAGCAGAAAATCTTTATTAAGCCATAAGTTGATTAAGGTTTTAGTTGGAGTATTAAGGGCTGGTGAGAGAGGATGAGTGGAAAGGATTCTGTATTCAAAGCGCTTATAGGTAAAAAAGTCAAAGTAAAATATTCTGATGCAAGCGACATCAGAAGCATCATGGGTACGGTAGATGATGCGAATAACTTTTATCTTGTTTTAGAAAGACCTGAAAGAGGCAACCCAATGCTTATTAATCACTCTATTATTACGAGGATTATTCCGGTGGATGGGTTTGAGGACTTGGAT
>Ga0172364_10003179_pt1 | contig 13098 bp, 12 predicted proteins | sample LakKivSesite10cm_FD_114545 | JGI IMG/M metagenome (GOLD analysis project Ga0172364, IMG submission 114545) | Sediment microbial communities from Lake Kivu, Rwanda - Sediment site 10cm | ecosystem: Environmental > Aquatic > Freshwater > Lake > Sediment | place: Rwanda: Western Province, Lake... | reverse complement strand
GACATGCATCCCATCACCAGCAAGGCCTTGCCAAGATTCGGGACAGCAGTTCTGGTCAACCTTATGAACGAGCTCGGCGTCCTTCCGGCCGAGAACTTCAGGTCGACGTTCCACCCCCAGGCGGAGAATCTCTCCGGGGAATCCATAACAAAGAAGCTTCTGGTCAGGGCAAAGTCATGCTTCGGCTGCAAGATTGCGTGCGGGAGGGTCACCAAGCTCAAAGGGGTCGAGGGCGAAGGCCCCGAGTATGAGACGATCTACGCGCTGGGATCCTGCTGCTTGATATGGGACCTGGAAAAGGTCACCGAAGCTGGCTACGTCTGCAACGACTTGGGCTTGGACACCATTTCCACCGGGGTCACGATAGCTTGTGCAATGGAGCTGAGCGAAAGGGGTCTCCTCAGCGAGAAGGTCAAATGGGGGGACGGAGAGAGGATGGTTGAGCTGGTGAGGCAGACCGCGCTCAGGGAGGGCCTGGGCAATGAACTTGCAGAGGGGTCCATGAGGCTGGCGACTAGATGCGGAGCACCGGAGGTCGCAATGCAGTCCAAGGGCCTAGAGCTTCCTGCCTATGACCCCAGGGGGGCCAAGGGTCAGGGCCTCGCGTACGCTACGAGCAACAGAGGAGGCTGTCACCTGAGGTCGTACATGATCGGCCTGGAGATACTGGGAGTTCCCAGGAGAATCGACCGGTTCACGACCGTGAACAAGGCCGGGCTGGTGATATCGCAACAGAACCTCTATGCGGGAATGGACACGCTTGTGATGTGCAGGTTCACGGGCTATGGCCTCGACGAGGATTACTACTCCAGAATGCTCTCTGCAGCAATTGGGGTGGAGTATTCCGCGAACGACTTCATGCGCGTCGGCGAGAGGATATGGAACTTGGAGAGGCTCTTCAACATCAGAGAAGGGTTCGGCCGAAAGGACGACACGCTACCCGAGAGGCTTTTGAGTGAACCTTTAACCGCTGGCCCCACCAAGGGGCAGGCGGTTGAGCTTGGACCCATGCTAGACGAATACTACAGGTTCAGGGGGTGGGACCAGAATGGGAGACCCACAAGGAGCGTGTTAGAGAGAGTTGGGCTCAGCTAGTTTGGGAGATATGTGGAAGGAGATCAGCAAGTACGGAAAGAAGCTCCACGACAAGGGCTACATGGTCAGCCACAGCGGAAACCTCAGCGTCAGAAGCGGGGACAAGATGCACATTAAGAGGAGAGGCGCGGCGGCGGACGAGATCGGCCCCGAGGACGTGATCGAGGTGGATCTGTTCGAGGAGGACAGCTCGATAGTGCTCAGTTCTACCGAGACCATGGTCCACAGAGCGGTCTACCTCGAGACTCCTGCTCTGGCCGTGGTGCACGCGCATCCTCCCTACTCCATAGTTTGTTCCCTGATATTCGACGAGATCATACCGATGGACGCGGAAGGGGACTACGTTCTGAGGAAGATACCTATCGTATCGGTCAAGGAGGTCAGTGGGTCAAAGGCGCTCGAAGAGGAGGTCTCGAAAGCACTGAAGCACTACAAGGGAGTTGTGGTCAGAGGACATGGCACTTTTGCCGCTGCAAAGCTGCTCGAGGAAGCCTATCACGTGACTTGCATGATGGAGGCATCATCGCAGATTAGATATCTCGTGCACGCCTCAGGCATACAGCCGAAGAGAGATAAGACCGCGGAGTTCACCAAGTGGTAGGGGCACGGGTCCTCGTTGCATGTCAGAGCGGTATGGCTGACGGTCCGTCAGGCAGAAGTGTGATGCTTCCCTCTGGTTTGATGTTGATGGCCTCCTCAAGCCCCTCTTTCAGTGACCCAGCGTGCATCATGTGCATGGATTCCACGGTCTTCCTGTCGACGCCATTGGAGACGATCACGACCTTGAACCTCTCAAGCACCTTTGCCAAGATCTGGGCCTCCCATTGGGCCTCCTCCCATATCTCTCCTTGCCTCAGTCTCCTCAGGAACTCGGCCGGGCTGCTCGACGAAGCCAACATCCTTCGGAAGCCTTCGTGACCGACGCCGTCCCTGCATTCGCCGCACGCGACTATGACCCCTCCCTCCTTTGCCGTCAGAGCGCCGTTCGAGACCCCTTTGACGAGTTGGTACAAGTTCCTGTCGAGAGGGTACCCGCCATTGGACGTTATCACTATGTCACTCAACACTGGTCTGACCCTGCAGCACTCAAGTGAGAACTTGCTCCCATCCCTGTGTGCAGCAATAGGGTCTCCCGCGAAGGCCGAGACGATGCTCTTGCTCCTATCTAGTACCACGTTCAGACCGAACTTCAGGCCAGCTCTTCCTGAGGCCTCGCGCATCTCCTCATGTATGGGGTTGTCCTCTACAACTCCGCACCTGGCCTTTGGATGGTCTATGTTCTTGGGCGAGTGGTTCCGCATGATCGTCTCCGCGCCCGAAACCCCAGGAAGCACGCTCTTCGGCCCGCCGGTGAAACCGGCAAAGAAGTGACCCTCGATGAAACCATCGGCAACTATCAGGTCCGCTTCCTGGAGAAGGCTGTTCACCCAAAGCTCATTGCCCGAAGAGAGTCGACCCTTACTCACGAGAGATCTCCCATCCTTTGAGTTGTGGATCCTGATTGTGTCCACCCTGTCAACCGCTACACCCATCTTCTCCTTCAGTTCGCTGCCGGTTGGCGACCATTCGTGTAGGCCAGTGCCCACCAGAATGCTGATCGAGCAAGCTGGGGCGGAACTTCTGACTTGGTCTATGAGAGCCGGTAGTGTGATCCAGCTCGGCACAGGCCTCGTGTTATCGCTAGTTATGGCGAGCACGTCCCCTGCTCCTGCCGCCAACGATTCGAGCGACCGCGATCCGATCGGGCGCGCAAGAGCTTCCCGAACACACAGCTCTTGGTCGGCACATGGTCTTGGCCACGAGGGCTCAAGGTTAGCCCGGACCCTTCTCTCATCAACTTGGCATGAGTCCCACCCTTCTCCGAACGGCACTCTGATCAGCATGTCCGCCCTACGGAATCAGTCCTCGCTCCGGGTTCTTACGTTTTGCTTCAAAGGACTCGGCCAGAGCATCTCTTGGACCATTGCCTGACCCGGCACCCTTAAATAGGGTCCGAAGAAGCGGCTCGCCTATTGTACCTGGAACCCTTTGTGGCGTCCCTGAGCGTCACTATCCTCGCTGAATTCGGTGACAAGACCCAGCTTGCCATCGTGGCTCTGGCAACCAGACACGATCGCCTTGCTGTCATGCTCGGAAGCCTCTCAGCCTTTGCTCTGGTCGACGGTCTCACAATCGTCATGGGAGAGATCATTGCGACGCTCTTTCCGTCGGACTTGCTGCCAATCGCTTCGGGCTTGGTCTTCATAGCGATGGGGCTCTATTTCGTAGTCACGAGGGACTACGGAGAGGTCGTAGTCAAGCGAGGGAAGGTTGCTTTCCTCTCGTCGTTCGCGACCATCTCAGCAATGGAGCTGGGTGACAAGACCCAGTTGGTACTGGTTGCGCTGGCCGCTAGGTATCAAGCCATCACGGAGGTCTTCTCAGGCATGATGCTAGGATTCCTGTTGCTTACAGCCGCAGCACTTCTGGTCGGCAGGGTCCTAAGCGAAAGAGTGTCCTTGCGTTACCTCAGAATCGGCTCTGCTGTCCTGTTCATGGCCTTTGGACTGCTTTCGATAGCGGGTCCCGTCCTTGAGGTCGGCCCCTTGTAGAACTGAGGGCCCTTCAGGTCGGTTTCTCACCAAGTTCTGTGACATGACACCAACGGCCCCCACACCGATCTCGGCCAACGCCTCGTGTTGCTAATCGCGTGTCGACGTCCACGCTCGGTCAGCACCAGTGATTCACGCCATCCGAACCACGAAGCTAGCGCTCATCAGACGCAAGTCTTAAGAGAAGAACTGAGCGACAGCTCGAACAATGCCCCGGCTTCTCTCAGTCTGTTCGAAGAAGAACGACCTCTATCGAGCACTCTGTGATTCGGGATGCAAACTGGAGCGCCACGCCACGCTTCAGGGTGCGGTCCGCTCTGCTTCGAGGAGCGATGCTGTGGTCGCGCTTGCAGACGACTATCCCATACCAAGCGCTGATGTGGGGGATGCCGACCTGATTCTCGCAGAGGAGAAAGACCTTAGGATCTATCTCGAGTACCCGCGGTCGGTTCCCAACACGGAACTAGGTGAGCCGAGGACAGTAGACCGGGAGAGGCTAGTGGTTGCCTCAGACCTCTTCGCGCCCGACCTCCCAAAGATGAGCATTCTGGCGATGCACAGCTGCTGGTTCTTGCCCACGATCGCCGAGCGCCCTGACTTGGTGCTTGCGCGTGTTGCCGGCTATGACAGAGCCATATACGGCCTTCCAGCTGAAGCCCATCCTGTCCTGGTCAGCCTCTCTGATTCAACATTGATCGCCACGAGCAAGTTGAGTCACTTCAGGACCGGCAGATACTGTCCTTACAGTTCCTGGAAGTCGCTTTGGGATAAGCTTCTCGCATGGCTCACGAGATCAGACAGAACTCAGATCTCGTGGGACCCAACCGTTCGTGTTAGCTTCGGAAGGGACGAGACGCTGCCTCCTGACGTCGAAACGCGGGCATTCCTAAGGTCTTCGGAGTGGTTCAGCGGACAGGTTCTGTTCGGCATAGAGAGGAACAGGGGCGTAGTAGAGGGCTATCAGTCCGAGATTGATCATGAGGGCCATCAGAGGCTCAGGCCCGTCATACGTTCTGACTGCCTTGCAGAGGCTTCAATGGTCTTCGCATACAATTGGAAGCTCACAGGGAATCCGATGAGCAAGCGCACGGCCTTCAGCTTACTCGACTACGTCTGGTCGTTCCAGCAGTCCGACCCGAGTAGCCCAGCGTACGGTCTAGTCGACTGGGAGAAAGGCCTGCACGTATTCTATGGGGATGACAACGCGAGGGTGATTCTCCCCACTCTTACTACCTCCCGCTTGCTGGAGAATGACCGGTGGGACGAACCCGTCCTTCGGTGCCTTCTCGCGAACCTCAGGACGACTGGCCTTCTCGGGTTCAGGATGGACAGGATCGACCTGCCGGATCTGGTGAAGAACGGGTGGATGCACTATCGCGATACGGGTGTCGTTTCCCTGTCGCCTCACTACCAGGCCTATCTCTGGGCCTGCTTCCTGTGGGCACATCTCCTCACTGGATACGACGGGTTCCTGAACAGGACAAAGCACGCGATAGAAATGACCATGGAGGCCTATCCGGACTGGAGGTGGACAAACGGCCTCACCCAGGAGATGGCACGCATGCTGTTGCCCTTGGCCTTCCTCGTGCGGGTTGAAGGCGAAGGGAGATGCTTTGACTGGATCAGGGAGGTCTCGAACGACCTGCTGCGGGAGCAACGGCCCTGCGGCGCAATAGGGGAGAGGCTCGGCGATCTGGAAAGAGGTCAGTATCCTCCTCCCAGGTCGAACGAGACCTACGGCACGACTGAGGCCTCAATCATACAGGAGAATGACGACCCTGCGTGTGACCTGCTCTACACGACCAACTTCGCGTTCCTGGGGCTTCACGAGGCGGCGTCGGCAACTGGCGACACAGGGCTCCGACGTGCCGAGGACAAGCTCGCGGACTTTCTCTGCAGGATACAGCTCAAGGCAGAAGACCACCCTTACCTCAGTGGCTGCTGGATGCGTAGCTTCGATTACGATCGGTGGGAGTACTGGGGGAGTTCCTCCGACGTTGGATGGGGCGCTTGGAGCGTCGAGACGGGCTGGACGAACGCGTGGATAGCCTCTGTCCTCGCAATGCGGACCGTGAACAAGTCCATGTTCAGCCTTGAGAGGGCCGAGCCCCTCAGAGCTCAGTTCGGCCGGATATCAGAAAGCATGCTGCCGACTGACCTGTAAAGGGCGAACTTGGTCCCCGTCCGTCCAACCACTTCCTGCCATGCTGGATTCCTTTCCCCTTCTCTGTTGCCCGTCACTAGGTCCACATCGTCGCCCTGTTGATTTGCTTCGAGCTAGCGCGCGTCACTCAGGACTTCAGCGAGTACGGGCTTCCATCCGAATTCGGGCTCCGTCCCTAACCTTACTGAACACCTTTGGGTCTCCTGTCAGCTTTCCGAACACGTTTACGGGACTAGCCGGCCTGATCTCGTCCCCCCTGGACGCAGGCGTCCTGCCGAAGAACACGCAGACCGCCTTGCCTGGAGGCCAGTACCCTAGGTCACCCATGGCGACCACCTCCTTTGGGTTCTCCTCGCCGATGTCTAGGCCCACTGAGAAGTACACCTCCTCGCCCCAGGTATTGGCCCTAGACTCAAGGGGCAGAGATTTCCAGACGGCCTCGGCGGTGCTGCTGTCGTCGATGTCCGCCTCTGCAGCCACCTCGCCCGACACTATCCTGATCCTCTTCAATTCGCTGAGTTGTCGAACAGCGCAGATATTAAGTTGCCTGATCAGCCAGGGACACGCGAGATAGTGATAAGAACTCCTCGGGCGTTTGGCTTAGCCGGTCATGAGTCTCAAGATCGAGTGTCCGGCGACCCGAGGCCATGTCCCGATTGCGTCGCCCGAAAGACAACCCCTTGACCACCTCAGATTCTCACTGCTGTTCGCGAAAAAAGATGAAGGTTTCATGCTTGAGGCCTCGAAGGTCGAACGCGTTCTAGTTCTGCTGGCAGGCAAGTGCGATGTGGAGGCAGGGGACTCCACCTTCTCCAATCTAGGCAGGAAGGGGGTATTCGAGGAGAAGGCCACGGCAGTCTACGTTCCGGTCGGCTCGAGTTGTTCTGTGGTCGCACGAACTGAAACCGAGGTCGCGATCATCTCCTCGGATGCAGAGGTCACGCACAGGCCACAACTCATCCCCAAGAGGAACATCAACGTCCGGAGAGTTGGAAGGCTCAACTGGTACAGGGAGGTTCACGACATAGTCACACCTGCCGTCAAGGCCCAGAGGCTACTCGTGGGCGAGACCTACAATCCATCAGGGAACTGGTCCAGCTATCCTCCCCACCGCCATGGGAGGGACGCCCCTCCCGCCGAATCGAGGCAAGAGGAGCTGTACCACTTCAGGCTTGACCCCGCCTCAGGATTTGGTCTTCAAAGGATCTACACAGATGACCATACGATCGACGAGACCATAGTGGTGAAGGACAGGGACACGGTCGTGATCCCCGGTGGGTATCATCCCGTCGTTGCCGCGCCCGGCTACCGCCTTTACTACCTGTGGGCCTTGGCAGGCGAAAGCCGGAACTTGATCCCCTACGACGATCCGCAGCATTCTTGGGTCGGAAGGCTCTGACCTCCCAGGAGTCTGCCGCTGGGACCCGCGAAACGCTAAATCCCGAGGGTTGGGCCCATCTGACCATGAGTCTGGACATCAGGGTCACGGATTCAGACCGCGCCCACAGGGTTGATCTCCTTTCGGACGGTACTCCGATCAGCTGGCTCTCGATTATCGATCACGAGGTCAAAGTGGGTTCGGCGTACCTCAGGATGGGAGGTATCGGCGGCGTCGGGACGCTTGAGGAGCACCGAATGAAGGGGTACTCTAGGAGGGTTCTGGAGCACTCCATTGATTACATGACGAAGAACGGCTACGACATATCGATGCTCTATGGAATCCCTGACTATTACAGCAAGTGGGGGTACTCCTCCACACTTCCTGAGTACAAGATCACGATGCCTCTGAGAAACGCTAGGAGGGCGAATCCGGGGCTGAATCCGCGCCCCATGACGAACGACGACGCGAACCGGGTGCTTGACATCTACGAGTCTACTAACGAGCTCAGGACAGGTCCGGTCAGGAGGCCCAGAGGCAAGTGGCTCAGGTTTAGGAAGGGCTCGGATTGGAGAATACTAGCCGACGGAACCGTCTTCGAGGACGACTCAAGTCAGATAGTGGGCTACTACGCCGCGGACAGGTGGCCCAGGGTAATGAGGATTACGGAGGTTGGCGCGACCGAGGTCCGGTTCTATGAGAACATGCTGGGCCACGCAAGCAAGGTGGCAGATCAGAGACAGGCAGCTGAGCTGGAGATCTTCGTCCCCTCTGACCACGAGTTCGCCAACCTATGCAAGAGGATGGGATGTACCTTCAGGATCGAGTACCAGTATGATGCCATGGGCATGGGGAGAATCATCAACGTGCGTTCGACCATGGAGAAGCTGCGCGGCGAACTCAGTAGGAGGCTTGACGGATCTGGGGTGGGGCGTTTCCCCCCGAGGCTCGCGATCAAGACTGAGATAGGCTCGGTGACTCTTAAGATCTCGGGGTCGGGCCTTGACGTGTCCGACGATACGTCACAGGACTGGGTGGACCTACCACAGTGTGCGCTCATGCAGCTGGTACTCGGGTACAGAACAGTCGCTGATGTCCTGGCAGACCCAGCAGTGAAAAGCCAAGGCAATGTCTACACTGTCCTTGGTGCGCTATTCCCTGCCGGGAACCCATACATCTGGCTGTCGGACTGGTTCTAGGGCCTAGCCAAGCAGGGCTGAGGGCCATGTCATTACGCCACCTCCTTCTATCTCTGTGGCTGTATGCTGCATTTCTGTCTTCAGGTGCCGCTGAGTTTCTGCCCGGAGGTTCCAGACCACCTGTGGAGAGAATAGTGCTCGTCTACATCGACGCCTCCAACAGCATGCCCAGAGGTGCAGACGACTACATCAAGCTAGCAGGTCATCTCGACGATGACGGCATCTATGATGATTCATTCTTCACTCACGTTCTCTTCCTCGGCATCCGGTCAGCCAGCGGTGGCAGCTTCGAGACGGGAACCGCCACGCAAGAGGACTGGATGGCTTGGGGCGACGGGCTCTTCGGTCCGGAAGGGGAACTTGAGCAGCTAGAAGCGGCCGTCCGTCTCCTCTGCGAAGAGCTCGGACAGATCCGCATGGGTGTCATCGTGATGATTCCCAGGCCAAGCCCGGACATCGACGCCCGAACCAGAGAGCAGCAGGTAGAGGACTACGTCAACTCGATCGTGTCGAGGTTCAGAGCTTCGCCCTTCTCTCGCCTGGACTTGTCTGGATTCTACTGGATGAGCGAAACATCCACGGGAGATGACCAGATCATCCGTAGCACGGCTGCCTTGATACGTGAGCTAGGGCTGAAGCTCTACTGGATCCCTTACTTCCAAGCAACGGGGGTGGAGCGCTGGAGGGAATTGGGGTTCGACAGCGCGATGGTCCAGCCCAACTTCGCCTTCTACTCGTCGGGTTTGGAGCGGTTTGAGGCGGTGGATTCTCGTGTGCGAGGCTCTGGATTGGGCGTGGAGATGGAACTGCCGATGTACTCCAGGAACCCCGAGGTCGCTGACTGGCGGGAATCCTTCCTCCTCTACATGTGGGCCTCCGCGGAATACGGGTGGGAGGGTCTCGAGCGCATCAGCTACTACTATGGCAACGACTTCGTGCGAATGTCAGAGACCCCGGAGACCAAGTCGCTATACGACATGGTTTACATGCACGCCAAGGGGCAGCTCACAACCTCCAGTCTCCCAACAGAGGTCGACGATGCGTTCAGAGCGTTCCAGTCAAGGCAGGACACCAAGGCGATTGCCGCTTGGACAATAGTAGTCACGTCCTTCATACTGCTGGGCTTCATGTTGATCGTGATTCTCAGGTCACGCGGAGCACGTGGCGGCCCCTAACCTTCAGAACAGATAACACCTGAGTACCTTGCCGAGAAGTGAACGGGGTGACATGGACGGGCGTGCTAGGTCATCACGAAAGAAGAGAAGAAGGCGCTAGTCTGCCTCCGGGAGGGTTTCTGTGCTCCTAACGCCTTCCAGTCGAGCAACTTTCACTGCAACGGCCTTTGTCTTCTGGTAGTCCTCCGCCTCTATGAACACCACAACGTCATACCTCCCAAAGACTGGGTAGACATCGCTTACGCCTGGTATCTTCCTTGCCTCTTCAGCGATGACCAATGCCCCGCCGTATGAACTCTTGACCAGAATCAGAGCTCTCATGCCTTTCCTACACCTCGAGTCCCATGAGAGTCTCAGTTCCCTTCACGTGAGAATGAGCTTGGAATTGTGAAACAAGCAGAGCCAGCTCGCGGAGCCCCGCTACCTCAACTCCTGCCACTACGTCCTGTCTGCCCATAGTCGGGAACACGATCTTCACGCCTTGGAGCTTCTGTATCGCATCTGCAACTTCGTTGTGCTTGCCCGGGGATACTTTCATGAGAATGCACGCTTTCATTTCTCTTACGGTGAACTATGATGGTCTGGATCTATATGTGCCTTTCCGTTTGCCCCTCGGATCTGGCCATGCCTCTCCAACCGGACAAGAAGCTTTCAGCGGGGCTAAGCGAGGATCGACTACTCGCTCCTGAGCGCTTGGGCTGGTTCGAGTTGCGATGCCCTGTAAGCTGGGTACAACCCAGCTACTATGCTAACCAGCAACGCGATGACCATGGCACTTGTGAGGAGTTCGACTGAGAAGGTTGGGGTGACGGAGAACGAAGCGAGGTTCGCCATCTGAGCTTGCGCTGCCTGAGGGATACCTGTCGAGGCTCCGGCGGTCTGAGGCATGCCAAACGAGAGGAGGTTGAGCCCATAGGCCGAAACCAGAAATCCCACCGCGATACCTAACATTCCTCCCAGAAGACCTATGAGGCCCGACTCAACGACATACAGGGCAGCAATATCCCACTTCCTCATCCCCAATGCCTTGTACAGGCCGATTATCTTCACCCGTTCCATCACGGAGATGTACATGATGTTTGCGATCCCCACGCCTGAAACGATAAGGGAGACGGCTGCCATTGCACCCAGGAAGACCTGCACAATCCCCAGTATGCTCTGCGCGCTCTGTACTATCTGGCCGGGAGAGATCGTGCTGAATCTTCCTCCAAGGATATCCTGAATCGCCTTCGACATATCAGGAACCATTGACACATCTTGTGCCACGACTATCGCAGCATCGTAGGTCCCCCTCTTGTTGAAGAGGAACCCCGCCACATCGAGCGGAATGACCACGCTTCCGTCGACTCCGGATGTACCGAAGGAGATCCCGTATTGCGAGAGCACGGCAGACACCGAGAGATACCGGTAGGCAGTTGTCGTTTGCGCCCCCGATTGGAGCAAGACTTTCAGCGTGACACTGTCACCCGACCTCACCACTGGGTCCGTGGTATTGCTGTTGGGAGGATAGGCGACCCTGTACCCCACAAGGGCAGTGAAGAACCCGGGCGTAGAGGGGATTTCCCCATCCTGGGCAGTGACGCCTGGATATGCCTCCGCGAGGTCCACGAAGTCCATTCCGAGAACCGAGACAACCGCTGTGTTGCCTCCGCTTGTCATGGTTGCCTGACCTTGGATCAGGGGTATGACCCGTGACACGCCGGCCACCATGTACAGATTGTTGATGTCAACCACTGAGAGCGTCGCGTCTCTCCTAAAGGTGATAACGAAGATGTTGCTAGCTCCCATCTGCCCGATCTGTCCGACGATGGCGTCATACAGGCCCTGAGTCTGAGAGAGCAACACGATGTATAGGGCTATCCCTATTGAGATCCCCACGATTGTCAGCGAACTCCTGAGCTTCCTCGACCAGAGCGACCTCATCGAGAACCTCAAGTAGTCAGAGATCTTCATGCTTCGGCTTCCTTCTTCCTCCTGCCGAACAAGAGATACCCGACCCCAATGCCAACGAGCAACGAGATTGCGATCTGGACGAACTTCAGCTCACTGAGTAGTGATGGCCATGCTCCGGAGGGCTGGGAAACGGAGGACGGCAGGACCCTGACCACGATGCCGACGTTTATCGTTTGGCTTGTCCGTGACACAGTTCCGAAGTCATCCTTGTACTCGATGACCAAGGTCAAGGGATAGGTGCCGTTCTGGACGTTGGAGCCGGCCAGCTGGAGAGTGAACGGCGCTTGGGCCCCAACCGAGACGTCTCCCACGAATGTGGGGGAAGGACATGAGAAGTGCTCGGACGGAGACACCGACATGATCGTGCTCCGAAGCGTGATCATCCCAGTGTTCGCGATGGTGCCGCTCGCGACGAAGTTCTGCGTGTAGGATGCGGGGACGACTATGTTCACGACTTGGACTTCTGAGTAGCCCCTGACGGGGATTGTTATGGTCCTGCTGTCGCTTTTGGAAAATCCGTAGCTCGTCTTGAACGAAGCCCCTATAGTCAAGGATGTCATTGATCCCACGAGCGTTGAGGACACGAAAAGCGTCACTTCGATCGATACCGTCTCGCCTGGAGCGACCTGCTGAACGAGGAACTTGTTGTCGGTTCCCACCAGTGCCAGGCCGGGGCCGGTCGTCACGGTGAGATCCAAGTCCTTGATCCCGACCTCTCCAGAGTTGGTCAGGTATAGGGTCGCGTTGTTGGACCTGCCCGCAGTGATGCAGTCGGGGGAGATCCTGAGGTCTATGCTCGGCCTTTCATGGACGACTATGAGCACGCTCACGCTCTCGCGCCATATCCCCTCGAACTCAACAACCATCTGTCTTGTGAAATAGTCATACCGGGACTTGTAGGTGGCCCATTCGATGACAGCGCTGCAACTGTGCAGGCCGGGCCTTGCATCGTTGTCAATTGATACCCTGAACGCGAAGTCAATCTTCATGCCGTAAGAAATGGAAGTTTGGCTTGTAGAGGACACGACGCCTCCGCCCGTGGAGTTCGTGAACCCAGTCGGCAGAGTAATGATCATGTTTGGGTTCGAAATCTGCACGTCACCGAAGTAGCCCACACTGACCATCAGTTGCATGTTATTGTCTCCCGCTGCCACCTCGATCGGATTTCCAGGGGTGCCCCAGTACGTATCCAGTACCCTGAAATCAGTTTCGTCAGCATATGACGCCGGCATCATCATCCCGGTCAGCAAGAGGATGAACAAGATCGAGAACTGAGCGGCCTTCATGGCTAGGCTCTCACCTCCTTCACGATCATACCGTCCCGTAGCAGCAGCTCCCTCTGGGCTAAGACGTTGACGAGGTCGTAGTTATGCGTGACGAGGACCAGGGTGACCATCCGCGCCTCGCAGACCTCCTTTAGCAGTTCTGCTATTTCTATCCCGGTGCGAGAGTCGACATTGCCGGTGGGCTCGTCGGCCAGTATCACAGACGGCTCGTTGGCCATGGCTCTAGCGATGGCAACCCTCTGTTGCTCACCTCCACT
>Ga0172364_10003177_pt1 | contig 13101 bp, 22 predicted proteins | sample LakKivSesite10cm_FD_114545 | JGI IMG/M metagenome (GOLD analysis project Ga0172364, IMG submission 114545) | Sediment microbial communities from Lake Kivu, Rwanda - Sediment site 10cm | ecosystem: Environmental > Aquatic > Freshwater > Lake > Sediment | place: Rwanda: Western Province, Lake... | reverse complement strand
TAAATATGATAAATTTTAAAATAGAAAATTTAAATTTAAGTTGGTCTGCTATAGAATTATATGAAACTTGTCCATTTAAATTTTACCAAAAATATGCAAAAAATAGAATTGAACCTTCTACTATTTTTGCTTTACAGGGGTGTGCCATTCATGAACTTTTAAGACATATCTATTTTACAGGTAAATTTAATTCCAGATATGCTTATACTATTTGGGATAAAGTGATACAAAAAGAATATGAATTATCTTCTAAAAAAGAACAATATAAAGAAATTAAACAAGAAGAAGTAGACAAAATAAAATATTTAGGATATAGATACATTAAAAACTTTTTTGAATTAGCAATTAAAGAAAATTTATTAATATCTACTCAATTTGTTGAAGAATTTATTAAAGGAAACTATAAAAAACACAAATTAATAGTTAAAATAGATTGTTCATTAAAATTAAATGAATATGGCAATACACTATTAGATTGGAAAACTAGTAGTGAAAATAGAAAGGATTTTTACCAATTAACTTTATATGCAGCTTTATATAGAAAAAAAATAGGGGAAGAAATAGAAACTATTGCTCCCGTATATATTAAAAATAAAAAAATAATATATAAAAAAATTGATAAAGATTTAAAAAAAGAAACAGGGGGATATATTGAAAATATTTATAACAAAATGTTAAATGATAAAGAATTTAAATCTAAAAAGAATAAATATTGTAGTACTTGTTATTTAAAAAAAGATAATACTTGTTCAATTATTTTGTAATTGGATATTGGTTTTATATAATATATACTTTGGTTGACAACAAAGGATAAAAGATTGTTTAAACATATTTACATAATTAAAATATGTATACTTAAAATAAAGATGAAAATAAAAAAAATGTTTACAAAAAAACAAATAAAACAAGAAAAATTTTTGAAGGGGTTTACTAATCTTATCCATTTTATGTTTTTTTTGAATAGTGTTAATTTAACTATGGAGGAACTTAAACTATTAATTTTTAGATATTTTAATAAAGAAACTTATGAAAGATGTGCAGAACTAATAGGCAAAGGTTATAGTAAACAAAATGCTGAAGAAAAAATAAAAAAAATACTTAAAAAAATCAAAAAACAACTTCAAGAAATAGGCAGATTAGAAGAATTTAAATTTTTACTTTATACTTAAAGTAAAATGATTACTGTATTATTAATTTTTACTATTTTAGTAATAATAGATATTGTATTAAATATTAGAATATTTATTAAATTTAAAAAGACTAAACAAATTATATCCATAGAATATATTGAAAAAACTAAATTAAATACTCAATGTTGGGTAAAGGCTCTTGATAGATTAAATATTATAAGAACAGATCCAGAGATTACTGAAGCTGCAATGGTTTTAGGACTTCGAAATGAAGAAGGACATGCTTGGATAGAATACAAAAGAAAAAATGAGATTATACAATATGATCCTACAACAGAAAAAATTATTACAACAAATAATGGGCCTACCAAAACTAAATTAGATAATAAAAACAACATAATATTTGATATTGAACTATAAAAATTATTAAATTTTTCTTTATCGTAATAGTTTTAAACCAATTTTTTAACAATTTAAAAAGTGTATATAATGACAACGAAAAAGGGGATTTATATCTATGTACTACATAACCAAAGAATTTTCCTTTGATGCAGCTCACCAACTAGGCAGTACATTAAAATCAGAAAAAGCAGAAAAGATATTTGGTAAATGTTGCCAATTACATGGCCATAGATGGAATTTGTTTATTACTGTTTTTTCTCATTGTTTAGAAAATGATATGGTAATAAATTTTAATGGATTAAAAAAAATAGTAAATGAGGAAATAATTGAAGATTTAGACCACCATTTTCTTAATGAAGTAAAATGGGTAAGGAATTTTGAACCTACTTGTGAAAATTTATCTAGATTAATTTATTATAAATTAAAAGAAAAATTAAAATTTCCTACAGAAATATATGAAGTTAAATTGTATGAAACTCCTACCAGTTATTGTGTATATAAGGAAAAATAAAGAGGAAAATAAAATGCATGAAATTACCAAAGAATTAAATGTATAATGAATTTATTAAAAATAACATTAAAGCTATTGAGGAAAATCAAAAAACCATAAAAAATTTAGAACTTTTAAATAAAAAATATAATGAGATAATAAACCAATTACAAAAGGATTTAGAATGATTATAGAGTATAACTATGATCCAGAATTTAAACTACTTTTTCGTAAATTAAAACAACATCCTGAAGCAGAGGCATTATTAGAAATAGATGGTATAGGGGAACAATTAGATATTGCAAAATTTTCTAAAAAATTTTTCAGTAAAAAAAATTTAACAACAGCAGACATTAGTGTTGATTCTAATTCAAATGTAGATACAGTAAATGTCATTCAATATTCAGTAGAAATAGCAAAACCCTTACATAGATTAAATGCTTATTATTTACTTTGGAAATATGCTAATGAATTATTTGGTGAAGAAAAAGCAAAAAGAATGATAGAAGCACAATTTACTAAAGAAATTTATATTAATGATTTTCATAGTTTTGGTTTATTACCCTATTGTTTTAATTATTCTTGTATGGATGTAGTTTGTATGGGGTTACCTTTTGTTCAAAAAATTAAATCTAGACCACCTAAACATCTTTCTTCTTTTATTGGTCAAATGATTCAATTTATTATATATGCTAGTAATAGTCAAGTAGGGGCAACTGGGTTAGCGGATTTTTTAATTTGTTGTTCTTGGTATGTTGAAAAAATGTTAAAAGAATATAAAGCTGATGAATGTAATTGTGGTGATACTAAAAAATGGATTTTTAATCAAGTAAAACAAGAATTACAATCATTTGTATATTCTATTAATCAACCTTCAAGAAATGCTCATCAAAGTCCATTTACTAATATATCTATTTTTGATAAAGTATTTTTAGAAAAATTATGTAATGAATATATTTTTCCAGATGGAAATAAAGTAAAAATAGAAACAGTTCAAAAACTTCAAGAAATATTTATAGATTTAATGAATGAAACATTAAGAGAAACTCCAGTAACTTTTCCTATTACTACTGTTTGTTTTGCTGTAGACAATGAAAGAAATATATTAGATGAGGAATTTTTAAATTTTATAGTAGATAAAAATATAGAATTTGGTTTTATGAATATATATGCTGGAAAAACTAGTACTCTTAGTAGTTGTTGTAGATTAAGAAGTGATACTGATACTGAATATTTTAATATGTTTGGTTCAGGGGGAACAAAAATAGGAAGTATAGGAGTAGTAACAATAAATCTTCCTAGAATAGCTTATACTTCAAATTCAAAAGAAGAATTTTTAGCAAAATTGGAAGGATTAGTTATTCTTATTTCTGAAATAAACCATGTTAAAAGATACATCCTTAAAAAAAGAATAGATAGTGAACATGCTCCTTTATATACTTTAGGCATTTTAGTATTAGATAGGCAATATTCTACAACAGGACTTGTAGGAATTAATGAAACAATTAAAATATTAAAAATGGATATTTTAGAAGAAGAAGGACAACAATTTGTAATAGAAATATTAAAAAAAGTAAACGAAACAAATAATAAAGCTCAAAAAAGATTCGGTAGTCTTCATAATTGTGAACAAGTTCCTGCTGAATCTAGTGCTATAATATTAGCAGAAGCTGATAAAATATTAGAATATAATAAAAAATATTTTTTGTATAGTAACCAATTTATTCCTCTTACTACTAAAGTAGACATACTTACTCGCATAAAATTACAAGGGAAATTTGATTCCTATATGAGTGGGGGGGCTATTTGTCATTTAAATTTTTCAGAAAGAATAACAGATAAAAAATTTTTAAAAAATTTACTTAAAAAATCTATTAAATTAGGAGTAATTTATCAAGCAATCAATTATTTAATATGTAAATGCAAAAATGAACATATGTTAGTAGGAAAAATAGAAAAATGTCCAATTTGTGGGGAAAATATAACAGATAAATTTACTCGTATTGTAGGTTTTCTTATAAATACTAAAAATTGGCATAAAACAAGACGTGAAGAAGATTTTCCTAATAGAATTTGGTATGGAAAAAGTATATAATGATATTGAAAAAACATTAATTGATAGAATTTCAAAAAATTTATGTCCAATTTGTGGAAAGGGGGTTACAGAAAAAACAGGAACATTAGAAAAACATTTTAAATTAGGATTAATATTAATATGTAATATTCATAAAAAAATAAAAGGAGAAGAAACAAAATGAAAATAAAATTATTAGAAATAATAGGAGCACAAGAAGCAATAAATAAAATTGACAGAACAAAATTTGATATTAGAATAAGTTATAGATTAAACAAAATTTTAAATAAATTAACAAGTGAAATAAAGGATTTTGATAAAACCAGAAATGAATTAGTTATGAAATATGCTAAAGAAACAGAAATAGAAGATGCACAAACAAAACAAAAAAGAAAGAGTTTAGCTGTTCCTCCTGAAAGTTTAGAAACAGTAACTAAAGAAATAGAAACTTTATTAAATCAAGAAATAGAATTAGATATCTGGCAAATTCCTATGAGTTTATTAATAGATAAATTAGAATTATCCCCTGTTGAAGTAAGAATGTTAGACAAATTTTTAATATATGATATAGAAGAACAGAAAGATAAAAAAGAAAACCCAGTAAAAACTGAAGAAAACAAACCTACTTCAAATTAATAATGGAAAATAATTGTTCAAATTGTGTAAATACCCCAGAAATAAAATATAGAATAAAAAAATACAAAATCCCTTTCAAATGCAAAAAATGTGGGGGATTGAATTTTCCTTATAAACCCACTCAATCTTATTTATTTGTATGGCCGGATTTAATTGAAAAATATAAAAATAAAATAATTATTCCTGAAACAATAAGGTTTGCATTTGAAAATGGATATGGTACAGTATTAGCTATAGGTCCAGGATATTTTAATAAAAAAGGGATTTTTATAAAAACTCAACTTCAACCAGGTGATAGAATTTGGTATGATAAACAAATACCAGAAACTTGGAAATTTAATATAGAAGCTCAGAATGGAAAAAAATACCCTGTCAGATTTATGGTAGAAGCAGAAGCCAAATTAAAATTTGAAGAATAAAAATGCAAAAAGAAATTAAAAATAAAAAATTACTAATTCAAAGACCAATTGAACCTAGAGATATATCAGAAAGAAAAATTTTTAAAAAATACCCTAAAATCTTTAGACAAAAAGATTTAAGTCCTCGAGAAACTTGTATGTGTTGGGGATTAGAAATAGGATTAGGGTGGTATTGGTTGGTAGACAAATTATGTGAATTTTTACAATTTAATATTGATAAAAATAACCAGCCCCAATTAGAAGCAGTCCAAGTTAAAGAAAAATTTGGGGGATTAAGGTTTTATGTAACGGGGGCTAATTCGGAACAACAAAAAGTCATTGATTTTGTAGAATTTTTAAGTCATTTTATATGTGAAAGATGTGGTACAACAAAAAATGTTTCTCAAACCAAAGGATGGATAAAAACTTTATGTAAAACATGCAGAAAAAAAGAAGGGGGGTAAATATGTCTTTAAAATTAGATTCTACTGAAAAATTAATAGTATTTACAAAAGAAGAACCACAAATAAGAAAATTGACAAATGGTTGGACTTATATTTTTACAGATATAATTTCCATAAGTACTGAAAAAAATTTGTCAATGAAATCAAGTTTATTATCAGAAGTTTTAAAAGGAAGTAAAGGGTTAGATTATAAAATAGTCCAGAAAAAATGAAAAGGTTGAATAAATTTTATTCCTGGGAAGGGTTAGAAGAAGAATTAGATAAAAAAAAGAAAAACCTTTTGTGGTATCTACAATCTTGGTGGTATAGATATTTTTGGAATTATATAAAAGATTTAAAATGGAAATTATCTAATTGGGGACAAAGAAGTTGGAAAGGTTGGGGAAAATCCGATACTTGGAATTTTGATATCTACTTATCCAAAATAATTTATGAAGGAATTGAATATTTAAAAAACCACAAACACGGAATACCTAATAATATTTATGAAAAATACAATAAAAATGAAAAAGAAGCCAACAAAGAATGGGAAAACATTTTAAACAGTATCATTGAAGGATTTAAATTAGTTAATTTAGTTTCTAATGGGGACAAATTTTTACTTCTTAATAATTATCCACAAATTTTAGGTATAAAATATTTAACAAAAAAAGAACAAGAAAAAATAGAATTGGCTTGGAAATATTTTAAAGAATATTTTTATAATTTATGGGATTAAAAAATGAATAAACTTATTAAAATAACAATAGAATTTGAAGATAAAATTCAGACTTTAGAAGGAAAACAAGCTCAAAAATGGTTAGACAAAATAAATTTTTATACCCCTATAACATTTAGTTTTTTTGGTAAACCATTCAAATGGAAAATAGAAAGAAAACTTAATTTACCTGGTTATTTACCAGATTAATAAGAATGGCAAAACAAAGTAAAATAGGTAGAAATAAGAAAAAATGTGAAAGATATTTAATTGAAAAAAGAAGAATTAAAAATAAAACTAAACAATTAGAAGCTAAAATTAGATACTTAAATCCAAAAAGTCAAGAAAAAATTAGACAACATTGTAAAATAAGTAGAAAAAAAGAATTAAGGGGAAATAATTAAAAATTTTAAATTGTTTTTATAATTTTTCCTTCCTTTAATTAATTCCCCCTAAAAAACTAAAACAAAACTATCTGACATTATTTCCCATAGGGGATAAGATGAAAGGATTTATTCAATTTCCAGTTTTTAACCCATATATCAAATCAACTTGTGAAATATACATAAGTGGTTGTACTAGAAAATGTAAGGAATGTCACAACCCTGAATTATGGGATTTTAATTATGGGGAAGAATTAAATATAGAAGAATTAATAAAATATTTAAAAGACAGAGAAGATTTATTTGATATTATATCTATTACTGGTGGGGATTTATTAGAACAAAACATAAATGAAGCAGCAGATTTTATTCAAAAATTAAATGAAATATTTAAATATAAACAATTTTGGCTTTTTACAGGTTATGAATTAAAAAATTTACAACAAGACAAATTTGATTGGGTATTTATGTTTTTTGATTACATTAAAATAGGTTGTTATCAAAAAGAATTAAAACAAGAGGGATTCCCAGCTTCAAGTAACCAAAAATTATTAATTAAAGGTAAGGACTATTAATGAAAAAAACTTTAATATTTACTGACTTCCATGGACACAATTGGACTCAATTTGGTTTGAATACTGAAACAAATCTTTCTAAACGTTTACAAGATCAGATTAATGTATTAGAACAAATTTTAAAAATTATAAAAGAAAGGAAAATTGAAAGAGTAATAGTGGGGGGAGATTTAACCCATAAAACAGGGGAAGTCCCTATAGAAGTCCTTAACATCTTAAAAAATTTTTTTAATAAATTAAAATCTGCAAATACAGAAATTATATTAAACAATGGGAATCATGATATGATAAATAGAACAAATCCAAAATGGTTTGAAATTTCTACTAATATTTTTTTAGACAATAATTCAAAAATAAATTTAGAAACGGAAAAAATAAAATTAATTCCTTTTAATGAAGAAGTAGATTATAATAAAATAAAAGGATATGATTTAGTTCTTTTACATAAAACTCCTATAGGTTCCAAAGTAGGTAATTATACATTTAATGAAGGAGTAGATTGGAAAATTTTATCTCAAAATAACAAATTAGTATTATTTGAACATATTCATGAAAGACAAAAATTATCAGATAATTGTTTTGTTTTAGGAGCTCCTATGCATTTGGCATTTGGTGAAATAGGTAATAGAGGAGTCTATATATTAGAAAATGGTAATTTAGAATTTATTAAATTAAATTATCCAGAATTTATTACAGTTAATAAAGTTGATGATATTTATGATAGAGAATTCAATTTTAATGATGGAAATTATTATAGAATATTAGATATAGATAATAAATTAGAAAACTCAAACATTGTTAGTGTTGTAAAACCCAAATATTTTGAAGAAAGATTAAAAGGAAACAATTTTCAAGAAATACTAAGTGAATGGTTAAAAATAAATAATAAAGATAATTCTTATTTACAACTTATTCAACCTTTAATAGATGAAAAATTTCAAACAATTAAAAAAATATTTAAAGGAAAAATTAAAGAAGTAAAAATTAAATATTTTATGTCTATTGAAAATATAACTTATTCTATTAAAAATGGATTTATTTTTATCAAAGGAGAAAACGGAAGTGGAAAATCTTCATTATTTGATGCTATTTATTGGTGTTTTTATAATAAAACTACCAAAAAATTAACAGGGGATGACATAATTCAAAGAAATAAAGAAGATACTGTTGTAGAAATAGTTTTAGAAGGGGTTAAAGGAGGGGAAGGACTAATTAAAAGATCTTGTAAAAATGGATTAGAAATATTTAAAAATATTAATGATAAAAAATCAGTAACTGAAGGATTACAAAAAGATGACAGACAAAAACTATTTATAGAATCTCTTTTAGGTATACCTGAAAATTTATTTTTAAGTGCTTGTTATTTTAGTCAGGAAAATTTAAAAATGTTAACAGAATTAGGAGATAGTGATAAAACTTCTTTAATTACCTCTCTTTTAGGTTTTGAACAATATGATAATTTATATGAAAAAGTATTCCAAAAACAAAAAGACATAAATAGTGAAATTGACAAATTAAATATAGATATTCAAATAATAGAAAAAAACATATCTAATTTGGATGGTAAAATAGAAACAAACAATGATATTTTTACAAATTATCAAGTAGAAAATAAGGAATTAAAAGAAAAAATTAATGAAATTTTAAAATTACAAAAAGAATATGAAGAAAAAATAAATGAAAAATATGTTAACATCAATTTTTACAATAAAGAAATTGAAAAAATTCAAAAAAACAAAAATTTAATTAAAGAAAGTCTTTTAAAAAATAAACAAGTTATTCAAGAAAAAAACTATAATGATGAAATTCAAGAATTAAAAATCCAAATAAGCAAATTAAATGGGGAAAAAAATACCTTACAAGGAAATAAACAAGAATTAGAGGAACAAATTGAAAATATCAAAACATTAAAAATAGGAATTCGTTGTAGTGTTTGTGGGGCTTTAATTAGTCAAGAAAACATAAATATTCATATAAAAGAAATTAATGAAAAACTAAACAAAACCCTAAATAAAAAAAACAAAATTGATCAAGTAATAATTGAATTAAATAAAAAATTAGAAAAAATAATGCCTGAAAATTTTAAATTAATAGAAGAAAAAGAAATTCTAGAAAACCAATTAGAAGAATTAGATAAACAAGAACAATTATTTCAAAAAAATCAAGAAGAACAAAAAATTAAAGAAGAAAATAAACTACAAATACAAAAAAATATTGAACTTTGTCAAGAAAATATTAAAAATATTGATGACCAAATAGAAGATAATTTACATAAAAGTCAAGAAATATTATTTGAAATAAATAAATTGACTTTAAATAAAAAATTAAAACAAAAAGAAATTGATACTCTTAAAGAAAATATTGGTAATTTATTACAAAATAAAGAAAAATTAGAATTTTGGAAAACAGCTTTTTCTTATGTAGGAATTAAAGCTTTACTACTAGATAAATTTTGTAATGAATTTAATAAAATAGTTAATAAATATATTACTTTAGTTTCTAATGGGGAAATGGCAATAACTTTAAGTCCTACTAAAACCATTAAAACAGGTGAAGAAAGAAACCAACTTGGTTTAAATATTAACTTTAAAGGTATAGACTGTAAATATGAAAGTTTATCAGGTGGAGAAAAACGTAAAGTTGATATTTCTCTTTGTTTAGCTTTAAACAAATGGATTAGTATTAAATATAATATTCCTAATGGTTTGTTAGGAATAATTATACTTGATGAACTCTTTTCATATATTGATGAAATAGGTGAAGAAAGTATAGCCAGTTTACTATGTGAGGAAAGTGAAAATAAAGCAGTATTTGTAATTAGTCATACATCATCTTTGGAATCTTATGCTCAAACTATATGGAAAGTAATTAAAGAAAATGAAATAAGTAAATTAATTGAGGAATAATAATGTGATTACAGAAGAAAATGTTAAAGTATGGTTAGATTCAGGAGACCCAATGTTACAATTTATAGGGGAAAATTTAATAGGGTTAGAAATCCCCCCAGAAAAAGAATTAACTGAAATATTGACTTTTTTTAATATTGCTGCTATAGGTTGTAAAGAAATGAAATTAGAAGAGGAAGCTTTAAAATTTAAAAAAAGGGCAGACTTTTTTAATATAGGATTAAGAAAATTAGGTTTGAGTAATAAAAGTAGATATGAATATGTTTTAAATAGAATTGTACCTGGCCCAATACAAAGGATAATAAGAAGAGCTTCAAGTAAAGCTGCCCATATAATGTGTGATTTAGTAAGAATATACCCAATAAAAAATGGAAAATGGCATTTGTCCTAAATGTAAAAAATTAACTTTTTATTATTATAAAAGTTTGTCCAATAATAAATGGTTAAAAATCTGTATGAGATCTAGTTGTAATTATGAAGAAACAATTAATGAAAGAAGATTACAACAGAAAAAAATAAATTTTCCAGACAGGAGAAACAATGAAAAAAATTTACATAGCAGGAAGACTTAATGGTACTGCAGTAGAATACTTAAAAAACATTCATAGTATGTTATTATTTGCAGAAGCTGTTAGACAATGTGGGTATGCTGTATTTGTTCCTTGTTTGGATTTTTTAATGGGGATAATTATGGGCAATTATGAATATAATGATTATTTTAGTAATTCTCAACCATTTCTAGAAATATGTGATGCAATTTTTGTATGCCCCAATTGGAAAACATCAGAAGGCACTAAAAAAGAAATTGAAAGGGCAGAACAATTAGGAATTCCTGTATATTATTCTTTAGAAGAATTAAAAAAGAAAGAGAGGTTGTAATGCCTTATATTAAAAAAGAGAATAGAAAAAAATTTGAACCTATTATTGCGGAAATAAAAAAAGTTTTTGATTTAGGAATAACAGTTGGTGAACTTAACTATTTAATTACAAAAACTTGTATTGAATACTTTAAACATAAAGAATTAAATTACACTACCTTAAATGATATATTAGGAGTTTTAAATGCTGTTAATCAAGAATTTTATAGAGTAAAAGTAACTCGTTATGAATTAAGAAAAATAATAGAAAATGGGGATTTAAATTGGTAAATATTAATATAATAAAAATACTAGACTTTATTTGTAGTTACATTTTAATTTATAGTGTATATCTTTGTGGAGTTAAACCAAAACTAGGATGGTTAATATATTTTTTAAATTGTTTTCTTTATTGTTTTCTTATGTTTTACAAACATTTAAATTTTCTTGGATTATCAGGGATAATTTTAGGTCTAATAGGATTTAAAAATTATTTAAAATACAAAAAACTAAATAATTAAAAACATTATGAAATCTTTTAAAAACCAAGTATTAGAATGTGATTTTTCAGGTAATAGATTTGCAGAAAGTTGTTTTGAATGTGGTCAAGTATTATTAATGTGTAAAAAATATGGAGGTCAATGTAAAAGTAACAAATGTAGATGGCAAAGAATGACAATTAGAGAAAAAATTGCAGCCAAATCAAAAATATATAAAAATCCAGAATTAGAATTTGGTATATAATGATAAAGGAGAAAATTAAATGAAAAAAACAATAACACCATCACAAAACCCATTTCTGACATTTGTATTATGCCCTCCTTATTATGTAGAAACTAAAATTAAAAATAATTCATGGATGGATAAAAAAATAAGTGGAAATTTAACTATAGATCATGAAAAATTTCTTGGGGAATGGTGGAATATGTATGAAATTATGACTGCTAATTCTTTAGTTTTTTTACTTCCCCCTAAAAAAGGATTACAAGACCAAACATATGTAAATTCATTTGTTTGTCTTAATGATGGTAAAACCATTATATTATCAAAATTTCGTGCTAAAGGAAGAAAAGGTGAAGAAAAAATAGCAGGAAATTTTCTTAAAAAATTGGGGTATAATGTAATACAATCTCCATATTTCTTTGAAGGTTACCCAGAATTAAAATTTTCTGGTCAAAAAGATAAAAAAGACAAAGATATTTATTATGGGGGCTATGGTATTAGATCAGAAATCAATTTTCATAAATGGGCGGAAAAGGAATTTAATATAAAAATAATAAAATTAAGAGAAGTAGATCCTTTTCTTTACCATTTGGATTGTTCTTTATTTGTTCTTAATAAAGATAATGTAATGGTATGTACAGAAATGTTTACTAAAAAAGAATTAAAACAAATAGAAAAAATAACAAAAATACATGATGTATCCATAGATTCAGCTTATCAAGGAATTACTAATTCTATAAAAATAGGGGATTTTGTTATAAATGCTAGTTCACTTGATTATATGAAAGAAACAGACAAATGGTATAAACAAGAAAAAAATAAAAATAAGGAATTAGAAAAAATTTGTGATAAAGTTGGGTTAGAAATTGTATATGTCAGTCTTTCTGAAGCAATGAAATCAGGGGCATTAGCTTCATGTTTTGTTACTCCACTTAATTATCAGTTATTAATATAAGGGAGGAATATATGAAAATATATTTTGCAGGAGGTTTATTTTCTTTGGCTGAAAGATTATTTAATGAAAAATTAGTAAAAATATTAAGAGAAAAATACAACTTTAAGAGGTAATTAATGAAAACAATAAAACAATGGCTTAATTCAAAAGAAATAAAAAAATTACAAAAAGAATCTATAACTAAACTTATTACAAAAGATTTTTTTAGAGATCCTTTTAGACCTTTATATTATAACCCAAAAGTTTTTTTAAGTCCTGCTGATGGTATTGTTTTATATACATATGATAGAATAGGTCCTACTGATAAAATAGTGGAAATAAAAGGAGTAAATTTTACAATTCAAGATTTACTTCATGATAAAAATTATAATGAAGAGTCTTTAATAATTGGAATTTTTATGACGTTATTTG
>Ga0172364_10003176_pt1 | contig 13102 bp, 14 predicted proteins | sample LakKivSesite10cm_FD_114545 | JGI IMG/M metagenome (GOLD analysis project Ga0172364, IMG submission 114545) | Sediment microbial communities from Lake Kivu, Rwanda - Sediment site 10cm | ecosystem: Environmental > Aquatic > Freshwater > Lake > Sediment | place: Rwanda: Western Province, Lake... | reverse complement strand
GTCATCAGGGGTCGCCTCATATTGAGGTAGTCCTCCATCAACTGTTATTGTGTATGGTCCGCCTAGCATCTCGTTTGGTATAGTTATGTTAGACATACCAGTTGTTTCTGGAATGCCCTGAAGCGTGTAGCTTATCGTGTGCAGATCAGTCAAGCCCGACGTGTCGAGTTCGCTACTTGGAGTTGCGTTTATGACAAGTTTGACGGTGTATGTGTGTCCCGGTACTGGTGTTACAGTATAGTAGTAGGTTATTGGTGGATAAGTTTCTCCAAAACACCAAAGTTTGGTGCTACTTGAGATGAATAGGTGCCCATCAGCGACGATTGGGTTTCCTCCATAGGAACTAGTGAATGTGTAGGTCCACAGTCTGTGTCCATCGGATACGTCCAGAGCATAGAGCGTATAGTATGCAGACAAAAACACTTTACCATCAACAACTACAGGTTCAATTGGATTCCAATTGTCAAGTGTTACACTCCATTTTCGAATAGTCGCATCAGTCTCGGTATAATTAGATCCGGGGGTGACATCAGCATAAAGTGCATACGCCTTGTTTCCAGAGCTGGGTGCAAAATAAATCATATCATTATCAACAGCCACAGGATTTTCGATGTTCCAAGAATTTGCAAGTTCGTATGCCCACATCCATGTGCCTGTGGTCTTGTTAAGAGCGATAAGCATATGTCGGTTTGAATAGGTTCCAAAAAGCACCATACCATTATACACTGTTGGTGTGCAACGAACACGATAGCCAGTGTTGTAGACCCATTTTAGGGAAGGCAAAGTTCCAGACTTATTCAATGCATATAGCTTTCCATCATCGCATCCAAAGTAAATAAAATCTCCGTCAATTGTTGGCGCAGAATAAATGCTACCACCAGCCGTGTAGCGCCATACTGGAGACAGCGCCAAACCGTTAGTCGCATTTATAGCGTAAAGATAATTATCAGTCGTTCCAAAGAAAACTCTGCCATCTGAAACAGCAGGACTAGTTTCTACATGTCCCGTGCTAGCGTCATATTCCCATAATTTGCCCCCAGTTGTTGCATTTAAGCAATACATGTATCCACCATAAGAACCTACATAAATTCTACCATAGGCAAATGCTGGAACCCCTCTTAGTGAGCTTGGGAAAGCTATCGATTCCCAAAGTTTCACACCAGTTGTTTCATCCACCGCATATACTTTATTTCCTGCTATGAAAACCACTTCTCCTTCGACGATTATTGGAGTGCCAACAGTGCTCGTTGACGTATGGCTCCAAAGAGTCTGATTATTGTTAGGTGCTGTAGAAGTGGTAGTGCCAGTACGAGCCAAATCATACCTGTACATAAGACACGGATGCGTAGTTTCGTACAATCCAAAGACTGAACTACATGTAATAGCTAAAGCAAAAAGAACAGCAACGAACATAATGACAAATCTTTTTTTCAATTTTTCTCTCTCCAATTTTTTATTATTTTATACCTTCTCAACTCTTATAGTTTTTGTAACAGAATACAGTTCCGATTCGAAGTATGTCCTGCAGTTAGTATGGAAAATATTGATTTCAGATCTTGACATGAGTAAAGTTAAATTAGCCTTGTTGCGTATGAAAGCTCACCTCAATGTTACTGTTTACTGCTGGAGGATGAAGTAACCAATGAGTGCTTGGAGAAAGCTAAGATTCGGGGAGTGCCTACACGGAACAGATTAAGCGGATAGCCAAAGAACTTATTAGACGTTTTCCAGACAAATTCTCGAACGATTTTGAAAACAACAAACGTGCCGTTAACATGCTTATACAAGGAGCAACTACAAAAGTGAGGAACCAGATTGCAGGATACATAACACACGCTTTTGCCAGTACACAAACGGCATGCTCGCCAGATGAAAATGTGGAAGAAGAGGTCGAGGCTGAAAGCAGTTGATGGACAGATACAGAAGAGGATGGGCGCTCCGATACTTGAGAGAAGCAAAAGCCGAACTTGAGGCAGCAAGAAAAATACCCTACATGGCGCCTAACCTAATTTTGGAAGCCCTCAGAAAAGCTCGAAATGCCATCTACTATAGCCTAGGAGAACCAGCCTTCATAGAGATCGTCATAAGAGAAGCCGCAGAAAAAGCGCAGACAATAGAGGACCCATTTTTGAAAACACTAGTGGAAATTGAAGGAACAGTGCAGCAACTACTACAAGTAGAAGAAGTGGATGGAGAAAAAGCCATGAAACAAGCAGATAGCTTGGTGCAGTTAGCCTCAGACATCGTTGAAACTTTAACAGGAGAAAAAATAGAAGATTAAAGAAACTATCTGTTTTTCAAAGCCTCAGAAATGCGGTTCAAAGCTTTTTTGATGTTTTCCACCGAGTTGGCAAAGGACAAACGCAAGTAGCCTTCACCATACTTCCCAAATGATGTTCCTGGCAAAACTGCCACGCCAGCATTATAGAGTAGATAATCGCCAAGTTTACGACAGTCCATGCCTGTTCCAGTAATGTTTGGAAATGCGTAGAAGGCCCCACGTGGTTTCTTGCACGTTATACCCTTAATATTGTTTAAACCTGAAATTATGACTTCTCGTCGCTTCTTGAATTCTGCATCCATTCTTTCAGGCTCAGCTTGAGAACCTTTCAACGCTTCAACACCAGCTAATTGAGTGAACGTGCATGTGCAAGAGGTGCAGTTTGTTTGAAGTTGGGCAACTTTCTGGGCTAAGTCTTTTCGCATTACGCCGTAGCCAAGCCGCCATCCAGTCATTGCGTAGGTTTTTGAAAAACCATCCAAAATAATCGTCTTCTCCTTCATTCCCGGAAGCGAAGCAATGCTTTCGTGTTCGCCTTCATAGATTATTCTGCTGTAAATCTCATCTGAAAGCACCAAAACATCATCTCTGTCAACAACGCAGTCGACTATGGCTTTCAAATCATCTCTCGTCAAAACGCCGCCAGTCGGGTTTTCTGGCGAATTCAAAATAATCATTTTAGTCTTTTTTGTTATCTTTTCTTTAACGTACTCTGGGTCCAACCTAAAATCGTTCTCCTCTTTGAGCGGTATGGGTATTGGCTTAGCCCCGACAAAGTTCACTACGGACTCGTATATTGGAAAGCCTGGGTTTGGATAGAGTACTTCTTCGCCGGGATTTACTAATGCTAGTATGCTGAAGAACATTATTGGTTTAGCGCCTGGGGTTACAACAACTTCGTCTGGGTCTGCTTTTATGCCTCTGGTTTTTGAGATGTATTGTGCGATTGTTTCTCTTAGTTCAGGGATTCCAGCAGATGGACCGTAATGAGTATAACCAGTATTGAGGGCTTTTATCGCTGCTTCTTTAACGTTTTTTGGTGTGTCAAAATCAGGCTCGCCAATTTCTAAATGCACAACATCTTTTCCTTGTTTTTCAAGAGCCTTCGCCTTCGCAAGCACTTCAAAAGCCGTTTCTGTTCCTAAAGTCTCCATTCTTTTTGCAAAGATAGAATCCACTTAAACCACCTATCTGATTTTGAAGAGAAGTTAAAAAATAAAAACAGATGGGTATTTAACTGTTACAGTACAACTAATTCTAAAGTGATGTTTAAAATTGCTTTGATAACGGTCGCACTTTCATTACGTCTGGGTTGACTAGGTTTGGCGGTTTTCTTCCCTCAAAGAATGCAACGAGGTTTTCTGCAACCATTTCAGCCATTTTAGAGCGCGTCTCATAACTTGCACTCGATATGTGCGGAGCAACAACCACATTGTCAAGCTTAAGCAAAGGATTATCAACAGGCGTTGGTTCTTGTTCGAAAACGTCAAGCCCAGCACCAGCTATTCTGTCCTCTTTTAAAGCTTCGTATAAGGCTTTTTCATCAACAACTGGTCCACGGGAATTGTTGATTAAGTAAGCGGTTTTCTTCATCAGCTTAAGTCTATCTGCGTTTACCAGATGATGAGTTTCTTTCATTAGCGGAACATGGATGCTAACAAAGTCTGATTCCTTAAAAAGAGTGTCTAAGTCAACTTTTTTTGCACCTAACTCTTTCTCTATCTCAGGTCTGGGCACAACGTCGTAAAAGAGAATTTTCATGTTGAAACCGACAGCCCTTTTAGCAACCCCAAAACCAATTCTCCCAGCACCAACGATGCCTATAGTTGCTCCGTGAATGTCTCTGCCCTGCATCATGCTCGGATGCCAGCCAACCTTCCATTGGCCAGTGCGAACGTATCTGTCTGCTTCAACAACACGCCTTGCAATAGCCATCAGAAGCGCCCAAGCGAAATCTGCTGTTGTGTCAGTCAAAACTTCAGGAGTGTTCGTGACGTATATGCCTCTTTTCGTAGCTTCTTGCACATCTATGTTGTCGAATCCCACAGCGATTTGTGAGACAATCTTAAGTTTTGGCGCGGCGTCAAAAACTTCTGCATCTATTTTGTCAGACAAAAGTGAAGCTAGCGCGTCAGCATTTTTTGCCTTTTCTATTATTACTTTTTTTGGCGGTGGAGCATATTCAGTCCAGACTTCGGTGTCGAAATATTGTTTAATTATTTTTAGACCTCGTTCAGGAAGTTCGCGAGTAACATAAACCTTTGGTTTTGGCATACATCTCACCAAACGATGTTTTGCGGAATTCTTTATTAATATTGACTTATTACACTTACGCAAAGACTCTCTAAAAAGTAACAATGGAATGCTTAAATGGTAACAATAAGGAATAAGGAAGAACTTGTCAAAAATGGCGAAACAAAACTTGACCAAAAAGCCAGAGCACTAGCTCTAAAAAGCCTCGAATCCGCATTAAACGCTGTCGACCCAAAACAGATAATAAAATCGAAGCTTCTGCTGAAACATTCAACTCTCCACGTGAATGAGTATTCGATTGATTTGAAAAAATTCAGAAACGTTTACGTTATTGGCGGGGGCAAGGCAAGCGGTTCAATGGCTGAAGCCGTAGAACAGGTTCTAGGCAATAACATAACAAATGGACTTGTGAACGTTCCTCACAGCAGCAAAAACAAAACAGAAATTGTAAAACTTCATGAAGCAGGCCATCCAATTCCAGACGAAGATGGTGCAGAAGGAACCCGCTACATGCTGAAAATAGCAGAGCAAGCAAAAGAAAGTGACTTAATAATATGCCTAATTTCAGGTGGAGGCTCAAGCCTCATGCCCTTGCCACATGGCAAAATTTCAATCGTTGACAAGAAGAAAATTACAAATGCTTTGCTCAAGTGTGGTGCAACAATAAACGAGATTAATACTGTTAGAAAACACATTTCAGATTTTAAGGGCGGCTGGCTTGCGAAAAAAGCCTATCCAGCCACAATTTTAAACCTTATTCTTTCTGATGTTGTTGGCGATCCCTTGGATTTTATTGCTTCGGGTCCAACAGTTCCAGACTCGACAACCTTTGTCGATGCCATAAACGTTTTGAAAAAATATGAGTTATGGTCTAAGGCTCCAGCATCTATCCGTAAAGTTCTGTCAGATGGTGAAAAAAAGCTTATTCCAGAAACTCCCAAAGCCGATGATGAGGCATTTAAGAGAGTTTATAATGTTGTTGTTGGAAACAACAGATTCGCAAGTCTAGCAGCCAGAGAATATCTAAAGTCTGAGGGTTTAAACACGCTTTTGTTAACTGCAACGCTGGAAGGAGAAGCCAGACATGTAGGTGTAATGTTAGCCTCAATAGCACGCGAAGTATACGCGTCTGGAAACCCAATTCCAAAACCAGCGGGTATAATTGCAGGCGGAGAAACAACTGTGACCGTTACTGGAAAGGGGTTAGGCGGAAGAAACCAAGAGATAGCTTTGGCAGCGATGCAAAACCTAAAGGGTATGAATGGCGTGGTTGTGGCTTCACTAAGCACAGATGGCGTGGATGGACCCACGGATGCGGCAGGCGCAATAGCGGATGAAAGAACATTAGATAGAGCAGCGAAAATGGGATTAACTCCTGAAAAATACCTAGCGCAAAATGATTCCTACTACTTTTTCTCAAAGCTTAGTGACTTAATATTCACGGGACCAACTGGCACGAATGTTAACGATGTTTCCGTGATAATAGCACTCTAACATCAGAAAGGAGATGACAAAAATGGTTATAACCGTGAAGCTTATCGGTGCCTTCCGTAACGCATCAGGCAAAAGCAAATTTACCATCACGTCTGAAGGTATAATTCTGTTAAAAGAAGCCATAAAAGAAATAGTTAAAGAATTACCCAAACTTAAAACAGTGCTAATCGATCCAGAACTTAAAAATCCAAGGCCAAACACGCTTATACTTGTAAATGGAAAGGAAATCAGCGTTTTAAACGGTTTAGATACAATGCTTGAAAATGGTGATGAGGTCGTTTTTGTTCCAGTGGTCCATGGAGGATGAAAAGCAATGAGGCTTTATGCTGTTAAGACGAGAATCATAAAAACTGGCGATGACATGGTTGAAGTAATTCTTCAATCCCTACAAGAGCAGAATTTAAAGTTGGAAAACAATGACATATTAGCTGTAACATCAAAAATCATAGCGTGCGCAGAAGGGCGTGTAGTAAAATTAAGCGATGTTAAGCCTTCTGATAGGGCGGAAGAGTTTGCACGACAGTTTTCTTTGCAGCCAGAATTTGCAGAGCTGATTTTGCGCGAAGCCGACAAAATTTATGGAGGAGTTGAAAAGGCTGTTTTAACGCTTAAAAATGGAGTTCTAACCGCTAATGCTGGAATAGACAACAAAAATGCGCCTAAGGATTATGTGGTTTTATGGCCAAATGGTGCACAAAAATGGGCAGCACGCATCAGAGAAGAAATCAAACGTAAAATAGGTAAACACGTTGCAGTTTTGATCGTTGATAGTGGTTTGGTTCCGCTTAGGATGGGCACTACTGGTTTGGCTTTGGCTGTTGCAGGATTTAAACCAGTAAAAGATTGCAGAGGAGATAAGGACATTTACGGAAAAACATTAATAATTACGCGACACGCAATTGCGGATGATCTGGCTTCTGCAGTCCATTTGTTAATGGGTGAAGCTGCCGAGAAAACTCCTGTAGTCTTGATTAAAGACGCTCCAGTTGATTTTGATGATAATGTTTATGGTTCTGCAGATATGATGATTCCGTTCAAAGAGTGCATCTTCATGAATGCTTTAGGATATTCGTAGAAAACCTCAAAACTCTGTAAAGAGATGTCCCTATTAATGCTGCGCTCAATGCTATGATTATCCTTTCTACTGGGTAAAGAAACGTGATAACTTGCCAATTCGTTTTCCAAGCGTTTACATCCGCTATGAAAACAGGCCATGAAAGAAGTTCAAAAGTTAAAGAACCAGCGATTTGACCAGCCAAAGTTGACGTTAAAGAGGTTACGAAGAAGGCGAAAAGAGATTCTGACTTGTTCCCAGAGTCAAGATTTTTTGAAGCTGCAGATTGCAGGGGCGAAACTAGAATAAGGAAACCAGCGATTTGAAACCACATTAAAGGTGGATAAAGCCAAACGGGACCAACAAAAGGATAGAAACCAAAAATGAATATTAATGAGAAGTAGGTGAAGACGGAGACGCTTCGTTTGCCAACACTTAGCATGCCAGCACAGAAGACAACAAAAACGCCCGAAACGAAACTCGGCGGAGAAAAATAGCCAAAGAAAAAGCCAATTAATCCACCTAAAAATGCGGATGAAGTGCCTATGTATGGTCCAAGGAGAATACCCATTATTGGGGCTATGATTGCTGCTGCAGTTATTGTTTTGCCAGGTAACCCAATTATTGGGGAAATTGGCAGAAGGCCTAAAACAACGTATAGGGCTGTAAAGCAAACGGTCAAAGCTATTTCTTTTGTTGAAAGCTTTCTGACGAACATTTTGCAATCCTTGTATATGCTTGTAGAAATCTAATTGCGCGGCATTTTATAAATGAAGATTGCTCTCTTTTTTAAAGCAAAAAACACAAGAAGAAGAAAATCTATAATGAAAATCGCAATGCCGAGCTCTATAATCACTTTAACAACAGATTTTGGGTTAAAAGACCCTTATGTAGCAGAAATGAAAGCTGTCATTTTAAACATAGATCCAAAGGCTACAGTCTTTGATATAACTCACGAGATAGAAAAGTTCAACATACGAATGGGCGCATACGTTCTAGCCTCAGCATCCCGATATTTTCCAAAAGGCACAATTCACTTAGCAGTCGTGGACCCTGGTGTTGGAACGCAAAGGCAACCAATACTCATACAAACAAAACATAGTTATTTTGTCGGACCGAACAACGGCGTTTTGGCACTAGCCGCAAACAGCCAGAGCATAGAACATATTTACGAAATAACAAACCAGAAGCTCAGGTTGCCAAAAATATCCAGCACATTTCACGGGAGAGACATTTTTGGACCAGCGGCAGCCCACTTAGCAAAAGGGACTCAGCCAGAAGAGTTTGGACCAGAGATCCATGATATTGTAATGCCCAAATTCGCGAAGATCATTAGAAGAAAAGACATGCTGATAGGGGAAGTCATGCACGTAGACGGTTTTGGAAACATAGTCACAAATTTTGGAGAAAAAGAGGTTGAATCAATGAACATCGGACACATAACCAATGTCAAACTCAAAAACGTGAGGCTAAAGTTGAAGTTTTGTAAAACTTACGCAGAGGTTAAACCTCAAAAACCTTTAGCCCTCATCGGTAGCCACAACTTCCTAGAAATCTCCATAAACCAAGGAAGTGCTGCAGAAATCTTCAAAATCAAAAGTGGAGATAAAATCACGCTTTATCGCTCTTGTTCAAATCTCGAAGCCTGTTAACTCCATCTATTTCCTTTATGAAAGCTGCCACACTTTTGGGAACAAGTTTTTCCCAGCTTTCGCCTTTTAGCATTTTCTCCCTGATTTCGGTTGAAGAATAAAGCTTTCTTTCGTGAAAACGGACAGCTTTAACCTTGTATCCGGCTTCTATAAAAAGCCGATGTGTCAAGGGCTCATTAGAATAAACAACGTTAAAAGGCGGGGTATAACCCTCCACGGAGGCAACCCACATCATATGCAGGTGCGCATCAGGCACAGGCACAACCCAGACCCGCGAATAGTCCATTTCCGCTTCTTCTAAAGCCCTGCGAACCATAACCAACCTTTCGCCAGCAGTAAACGGGTTATTAAGATTGTGGCTGTATTGAGCACTGCCAATGACAATTACAAGCTCATCAACCTCTTTTAAAATATCCTTTATCGCGCCAAGATGACCCAGATGGAAGGGCTGGAATCTTCCAACAAAAAGCCCACGATTTACCATTAATCATCCCGTTTCGAGTTGTAATTATCTCGCTTTTATCATTTGCTATTCTTAAAGATAGCAAACTCGTCTTCATATATACGATTTAAAGGCATAGATATCAACTATGCAAAAATTCTGTGATGACTTAAATAATGCGTTAATTGTAAATTCAGGCATCGCAACCATAGAGGTGTAAAACCTTCAAGATTAAGTTTAATAAGTTGCTTGTGCATATCACGGAACAAAGGTGAATTACGTGGAAAAACAAGGCCAACAAGCGGGATATCTTTGGATTCCAGGTGCAACAACCGTCGGAGTAGTGTGCCCAGAGGGAGTTATTTTAGCGTCTGAAAAACGTGTCTCTTATGGTTATCTCGTTGTCAGCAAAGGCGGTAAAAAGGTCTTCAAAATAACTGATTCTATTGGCGCAGCATGCGCAGGACTCGTTTCTGACATGCAAATCCTCGTAAGAGAAGTGGAAGCCTACACGAATTTATTTGATTTAGATGTCGGCAGATCAATTTCTGTGAGGGCAGCAGCCAAACTGATGTCAAACCTGCTTTTTGGTCGCCGATTGGCACCGTTGATTACTCAAACAATTGTCGGTGGCATAGATGAAGAAGGATCGTCACTTTATGTGCTTGACGTTTTAGGCTCAGTAATACCAGACAAATACGCGGTTGTGGGCTCTGGAACAGAAATAGCCATAGGAGTAATTGAGGAAGGATATAGAGAAGATTTAACCATGGAAGAAGCAAAAGACTTGGTTGTCAGGGCAATAAAATCCGCCATAAGCAGGGACATCATGAGCGGGGACGGAATAGATTTTCTGATAATAACAAAGGATGGAGCACGTGAAGAATCAATAAAATTCTAAACCCGAAACTTTTGTAAAAATTTAAACTCTAATCTCTGCATAACAAACAATTGCCACCGAATGGTGGAGAGTATAAATTGTCACTTGAATTAAGCTTGGAAGAAGGAAAATTCCTAGTTGAGCTCGCCCGTAAGGCTGTAGAAGAATATCTAAAATCGAGAAAAAGAATCAGCGTTTCGGAAAATATTTCTGAAAAGCTTCTGCAGCCATGTGGAGTATTTGTTACAATAAACACCCTAAAGGACGGAGACAAAGAATTGCGGGGATGCATCGGTTATCCATACCCCACCACGCCACTGGCTCAGGCAGTTATCGAATCTGCTATAAGCTCCGCAACGCAGGACCCACGTTTCTATCCGCTCTCCCTAAGCGAACTTGACAATGTAGTTTTTGAGGTAAGTGTTCTTACGCCTCCACAGTTAATAGAAGCTAAGAAACCAAGTGAATATCTTACAAAAATCGTGGTTGGAAAAGATGGATTAATTGTAGAGAAGGGCATGTTTAAAGGCTTGCTTCTACCGCAAGTGCCAGTTGAATGGGAATGGAATGAAGAAGAATTTTTATGCCAATGTTGTATCAAGGCAGGTCTGCCGCCAGATAATTGGCTTATTGAGGGCACAAAAGTTTACAAGTTCCAAGCCATAGTTTTTGAAGAAAAGAAACCAAAAGGTGAAGTGAGGCGCAAAACCTTCGGCGAACAATAGATCGCTATGCATCCGTTTTGCTCTTTTTTTAAGTCAAGTCTTCACTAAGTCTTCGATGACCATCACTGCATTCTCAAGACCCTTAAACTTGTTCGCATACAGATTCAATGCCTTTACATTGCTCTTATAAAACTGTTTTTTCTCCTCAATTTTCTCAATGGCCAGCCACAGTTGCTTCCCATTTTTCACAACTATAGAACAATTCAAATCCTGCATTTTCCTAGCATTTCCCACCTGCTCAGACTGCGTTGGAATGCAAATACTCGGTTTTACGTATTTTACAGTCTCCAAATACGTTATGTGTCCACCACTGAAAACTACCATTTTAGAGTTTTTCATATACTCATGACGCTCTTGCGGTGACAGCCAACTGTGTATTTCACAGTTTCCAACCTTTGCATGAATTTTCTCGCCAGGCACTCCCAAGCTGATTACGCTTTTTGTTTCAAGTTTTTTTAACACTGGAATTATTGTTTGTTTTAGTTTGGCTCTTGTTCCAAGTGGACCACTTATTGGAGCAAAGACATAATCTTCTGACCCTTCCGTAGGCGTCATATCGAGGAAAGCGCCAACAAACTTGACTTTATCTCGGATTCCAATTTGGTTTAAATCGCCCAAGTTATGCTCGCAGATGGTGTATGGTGGTGGATTATCAGGCACAACTATTCTTGAACTATTTTTCACATAGCGCTCCGTAAATCTCCCACCAGGGATGAGAAATGGAGAGAAATTATAGTTTGGTCGAATAATGTTCGTTATGTAAACTGAGGGGATTTTCCATCTGTGTGCAAGTCGTAATGCATGCATATCGCTATCAGAAACGATTAAGTCTGGTTTAATTTCATAAATATGTTTTCTAAGGTCGTAGTAACGATGGATTGTTTCCATCGCGTTTGAGCTTTTAATCTCAAACCTATTCTTTTCATATTGATAATGCGGAAGAGGAACCAAAATGTTCAGAAGAGATATCGAGACATCTATCCCATGAGCGCTTTCATACCAAGCTACAGGCGTGCATGGCAGAACGTTCTTGAATTCTTTTTTTAATAGCTGGTAAGCTGTTCCTCCTGAAAAAAAAAACAGTTCATTTCCTCTTTTTTCTAGCCTCTTTCCTAATGCTATGACCCGCGATACATGCCCCAGACCTAGCTCAACACAGCTGAACAGCAGCCTCATAATCTCAAAAAAAGACTACTTACCTATTTTAATTATCCTAATAAACAAGGAAACAGCGAAAGACAATTGCAGAAGCAAAACATCTGTTTTGTTGTCATTAATCAATAAAGCAACTCTATGTGTGCAAAGCTTAATGGAGAAATGGACAAGTATTTTAAGTCAGACAGTAAAAGTGAAACACATGTTTATACCGCATAAAATTTTGGAAGAAAAACTTCGTAAAATGCTTGCCGAGGACATAGGACAAGGCGATGTCACTACGGCATTGATTGTTCCAACAGAAAGCACTGCTGAGGCTGAGGTGATAGCGAAAGAACCTGGGGTTGCTGCTGGAATTTGGGAAGGAAAAATACTTCTAGAAAGCCTAGGATTGAAAGTGCAGACGCTTATTTCAGACGGAGAAAAGATAAAAGATAAGCAGGTTTTGATGAGAATTTCTGGAGATGCAAAAACAGTACTTTCGGCTGAACGAACATTGATAAACGTTCTTTCGCGCATGAGCGGCATTGCGACTGCTACAAGAAAGTTGACAGAAAAAATCAAAAAAGCTAAACTAAAAACTCGGGTTGCGTGCACACGGAAAACAGCACCGGGACTTCTGCATTTTGATAAAAAGGCAGTGTTGATAGGCGGCGGCGACACGCATAGGCTTCATTTAGATGACATGATTTTGATCAAAGATAATCATATCAAGGTGGCTGGAAGTGTTGAAAAAGCAGTTAAAAAGGTTAGAGAAAAAGCCTCATTTAGCAAAAAAATCGAAGTTGAAGTGACAAAGATTGAGGATGTTTTAGTAGCTGCAAAAACTGGAGTAGACATAATCATGATGGATAATTTTTCTCCAAAACAAATAAAGAAAGCAATTGAGTTGCTGAAAAAGGCGGGTTTTTTTGGAAAGGTTTTGTTAGAAGCCAGTGGGAGAATAACTGCAGATAACATAGTTGCATTCGCGTCAACTGGAGTTGACATTGTAAGCCTAGGCGAAATAACAGATAGCACAAAATCTCTAGACATAAGTTTAGATATTAAAAAGATTGGAAAGAAATAGGCTGCTGTCAGGTTTTGTAAGAGCCTTGATTAGGATCACTTCTATAATTGCAGCCACCAAAAGCAACATAGCACAAATCGAGATGAAAACGCACGCG
>Ga0172364_10003171_pt1 | contig 13108 bp, 12 predicted proteins | sample LakKivSesite10cm_FD_114545 | JGI IMG/M metagenome (GOLD analysis project Ga0172364, IMG submission 114545) | Sediment microbial communities from Lake Kivu, Rwanda - Sediment site 10cm | ecosystem: Environmental > Aquatic > Freshwater > Lake > Sediment | place: Rwanda: Western Province, Lake... | reverse complement strand
TTTCCGCCTCCTGATTGGAATATGTCAATTTTGGCTCCACAATTGGGACATACAAAACTACTCATGTTTTCTATCACCCCTATTATCGGCATGCCAAGCTTTCGTGCAAAAAAGACAGACTTCTTCACAACCATCTGTGACACCTCAGAAGGAATTGTCACTATTATGACGCCGTCCATTTCGGGCAAAAGCTGAGCAACACTAAGCGGCTCATCACCTGTTCCAGGAGGCAAATCTATTAACAGCACATCCAAGTCTCCCCACGTAATGTCTGACAAAAACTGCCGTATTGCCGTCATTTTTAATGGTCCCCGCCAAATAACAGGTGAATTTTCGTCAGGCAACAAGAAGTCCATGGAAACAACCTTTATTCCCAATGTTCCTAAAGCTGGAAAAACACCAGGTGGTCCTGCTTGAAGTCTTTGGCCTGACAGTCCTAGCATTTTGGGCACGCTTGGACCATGCATGTCTGCGTCAAGAATGCCTACATAGTTTGCGTGTCCGTGCATGGCAAAGGCAACTGCGAGGTTTACAGTAACTGTGCTCTTGCCTACACCGCCTTTACCACTTATTACAGCGATTTTGTGTTTGATCTTGCTCATTCGATTTTTCAGTTGTTTTTCTTGCTCCAACATTTGACTTCTTCTATCAGCTATTTCATTCACGCTGCTAGTCATGTTCTAAGCTCTCCAGCTTGCAGAAAGGAGTTTAATACATAAACCATATTAAATAGTTTCTGTTTATAAACCAAACTGAGGCTTGGCGCTTGGACGACGTAGACAAGAAGATAATCTCGCAACTTCAGCTTAACGGTCGAACAACCCTTGAAAAACTTGGAAAAACCACTGGATTGACAAGTATGGGCGTGAAAAAGAGGGTTGATAAACTCGTTGAAAAAGACATTCTGAAGATTTCAGCATTGATTAACAGTGAAAAGCTGAATCTTCACGCAGCCGTCGTTCTTATCGAAATGGAAAGTTCCGACGCAATGCAGCGACTTCTCAAAAGATTCAAAGACTGCCCTCGAGTAGTTAACATTTTTACAACTTTAGGCGGCTTCAACTTAATTGCCATCGTTGTAGCAGAGGGCAGAGATACTTTAGAAAGCATATCAGTAGAAAAATGCTCTTTAAGGAGCAGTGAAGGAATACGAAGGTCAGAGTTCTACCCCATGGGCAACATTCACTACTCCCAATACCTACCCATAAGAGAATACTTAGCCCACAAAAGGAGAACGACAACACCTTGCAATGTCGATTGTAGGCCTTGCAACAGATATAAAACAGAAAAATGTGTTGGATGTCCAGCTACAACCTATTATAGAGGTTCGCTTTGAACATGAAAAATGGCATAGTTGAAACCAACTGTAAGGGTAGCTGAGTGGAACATGTCGATTCGAGAAGTTGATGGTGTAGAAATTATCAGCTTAGTTGACAATTCTGTCGATTTTGTGTCTTCCACTGGAAGAGATAATGTTCAGCAAGTTAGAAAATGGATTACAAATCGGATGGGTGAAAAATGGGTTAAACAGCATTTTCGTCTTCCTACTGCAGAACACGGATTCTCCATGTTTGTTCATGTGTTTTCGAAGGGTAAATCTCATACCATTCTTTTTGATGCAGGCATCTCGCCTTCAGGAGTAGTCACAAACGCAGAAAACATGGGATTAGATTTAACAAAAGTTGAGGCTGTAGTTTTATCGCATGGTCATTATGATCATTTTGGCGGGCTAGTGGAAGCAGTCAAAGCAATTGGCAAGAAAGGTCTTCCCATTATTGTGCATGAGGACATGTTTAAAGTAAGAGGTGTAGCAGAACAAAATGGCACCATAAGAAAATACCGAAATTTTCCCACAGAAGGACATGTAAAGCCAGCGCAGTATGTCAAAACCAAAAAACCCTACTTACTTGCAGATGACACCATACTAACCACAGGAGAAATTCCCCGCGTAACAGAATTCGAAAAAGGTTATCCACAACAACGTGCCTTCATCAACGGTAAGTGGTTGCCAGATCCAGAGGTTTGGGATGATCGAGCCTTGGTCATCAAAGCAAAGCAGAAAGGTTTAGTGGTAATATCTGGTTGCGCCCATGCAGGCATCATAAATACCACGCTTTACGCCCAAAAAATCGCTGGAAGCACAGAAATCCACGCAATACTTGGCGGTTTTCACCTTGCAGGAAAAGATTGCGAGTCCAGAATAGAGAGAACAGTTAAGGATTTGAAAAGTCTTGACCCTGAGTTGATAGTGCCATCACATTGCACTGGCTGGAGAGGGATTTTTTCGATTGCCGAGGCTATGCCTCAAGCTTTTGTATGGAACAGTGTTGGAAACCTCTATGAACTCTAGCGCCAGCAGAAATTGATAAAAATTGTTTGAGTCAAAAATTCAACGTGGCAATACTTGCGCCTAAGCACGTTGAGCGATTTCTGAAAAATTGCGCTAAACCTTTTTATATGAGAGCTGTTGTTTAATGGAGTTGTCACATTAATTCATGCTTAATCAGAGAAGCTTTTGAAGGCTTTTGAAAATTGCATGCAAAAATTTTTGTGGCAGGAGAAAACGAAATATATGCAAATAGAATACTTCAAAGATTTACCATTAAGTCCAGAAGTTATGAAAGGCATTGAAGAGCTTGGATTCAATGATCTTTTTCCAATTCAAGCACAAGCAATGACTCCTCTACTTGAGGGCAAAGATGTTATTGGACAAGCGCAAACAGGTACAGGCAAGACTGCGGCATTCGGAATTCCAATGGTTGAACGTCTGAACCCGAAAATTAACATTGTTCAAGGCTTAGTCTTAGAACCAACACGCGAACTTGCCATACAGGTTGCAGACCACATAAGCCGATTTGGAAAATTCGCAGAATTCAATGTCTTGCCAGTTTATGGTGGAGAACCCATCCAAAAACAAATAAACGCATTGAGAAGCGGTGTCCAAATTGTTGTGGGCACGCCAGGTCGCATAATTGACCATTTGAAACGAAGAACACTGAGCTTGGATTCTGTGAAAATTGTTGTTCTCGACGAGGCTGATAGAATGCTTGACATGGGTTTTATAGATGACATCGAATATATACTTTCAAAGGTGCCTGAACGTAGGCAGACGAGCCTATTCTCGGCAACAATAGATCAGTCAGTGATGAACGTGTGCCATAGGTACATGTACAAACCTGAAAAAATACTTGTGAGCAAAGATGAAATAGCCCTCACACAGATAAACCAGTATTACATGGTTGTAAACCCTGCAAACAAGTTTCAAGTTCTATGCAACATCTTGGACGAAAACCACATAGGTAGAGCTATAATATTCTGCAGAACACGTAGAGACACAAGCATACTAGCAGAAAAGCTGAGTGCCAGAGGATATGACGCAAAACCGTTGCATGCTGGCTTCAGTCAACCGCAAAGAGACTATATTACCAATTCTTTTAGACGAGGAAAATTGAAGTTGCTTGTTGCAACGGATGTAGCTGCAAGAGGCTTGGACATTGAAGGAATAACGCACATAATAAACTATGACATCCCATTAGATGCGCTAGTGTATTTTCATAGAATCGGGCGAACTGCTAGAATGGGACTGGACGGAACAGCCATATCGCTTGTGGGCTACGGAGAAGTAACAGAGTTCAACAACATAAAAGCTTTGACGAAAACTACAATTGAAGAATTGGAATGGTAGTTCTATTTTCTAGTGGTATTTATAAGGAAGCTTGTGTATTATGATGGGCAGTAGCGTTCTGTCGTTGAAGAGCGAAAAAAGCACAGTAACGCTACACACTACAATCAACAATAAAAGGAGTGATGAAAATGGCGGAAAGATCTGGAATTGTTTTCATTGGAAGTAAACCTGCAATGAGCTATGTGCTAGCGATCATTACAAGTCTATCGGCATCCAATGCTAAAGAAATAACGCTGAAAGCCCGAGGACGAGCAATTACGACAGCAGTTGACGTAGCTGAGATAGCTAGAAATCGCTTTCTGAAGGACTTGAAGATAAGCAAAATATCCATAGGAACTGAAGAGATGCCACCAAGAGAAGGCGAAAACAGGGCGCGGATGGTTTCAACAATGGAAATAACGCTTGCAAAAGAGTAGGAAAACCTTGCGAAGCAAAGTATCAATTGGCGAGTATCTCGCCTTTCTTTCTATTAAATATGATGTTGATCCCGACAAACTTTTTTCTGCTTTAATTTCTGCAGGGGAAAACGAGAAGTCCACTTGTGGAAATCTTTCGATTAAATGTCGCAGTAAAGTAGACGGCAAGACTGTTCTTTTAATAACGAATGGTCAAAAAGTTGTTGCCCAATTTCCAATACCTAAAGAGTTTCTCTCGGAACGAGGCAATCCAATTAAGGATCTCATTAACTCTGACATGCTCCGCAAACACACGAACAAAAGAAACAAGGAACCACATTTCCTTCGCATTAAAGACTTGCGAGCTGGAATGAAAGAAATTAACTTAAAGGCTAAAGTTTTAGAAGTTGCAAAGCCAACGCTTGTTTTTACAAGGTTTGGAAACTATGCCAGCGTCGCCAACGCTTTGATAGAGGATGAAACTGGAACAATCAAACTTTGTTTATGGAATGACCAAATAAACTCCATCTCCGTAGGAGACACTGTTCAGATTGAGAATGCACGTGTGTCCATGTTTAGGGGTGAACGGCAGTTAAGGATTGGCAAAAGCGTGGGCTACTGTGCAAGGCTAAAAGCCTAGGGGGTCTGCAAGAAATACAGTCGCTATTTTCTGTGTCGTTTGTTTCTTTCTTGTTTTTGCGCGTTTCTGCGCCATTCTCGTTTTTTCTGCGTTTTTATAAAAGTTCTGCCGTGACTGTACTGAGAGCCTTCTCCTGTCCGATATTGGTCTATGTTTTTGTAAAAGGTTGGGTAGTCTATTTGGTTTTGTTGGAGAGCCATGATGTTTTGGTTTAGTTGTTTTTTTGTTTCGGGGTTGGCTGTTTTGTCATAAGTGTCAGAGTAGGTGATATAGGCGGCGTGGAATCGAAAGTCAGATAAGTTGTCGATTAAAAGTTTTTCTGGTGGAGCTGATTCGTTGCTGTCAGATTCTTCTGTCATGTTTTCCCAAGCTTCTATTATGCCTTAGAATAGTAGACTTGCCTTTTATAGATAACGTTTGTTAGCAGTGGTGGGAGCTTTTGGAGTGGTCTTTTTTAAGATGAATATTCGCCTAGGTGAAAAGCGGCGTTTTCTTTTGATTATTTTTCTCTTGTTTTGGTTTCTTTGATGAATAAGAACGTTGCTATAGCTGTAACAGTCATGGCAGTTAATTGTAAAAGAAAGGGAGTTACAGGTGCAACTTCCTCGTAAAGGACACCTCCTAAGAGCAATGCTCCAGAAGCTAAAATGCAGTCTAGAAAGCTTGTGAAGCCTATCACTTTTCCTCTAATCTCTTTCGGTGCTAAGTCAGCTTGCAATGAGGGATATGCTGTGAAAACCATTGCATTGCCTATTGCAGTTAAAGCAAAGAAAACATAAAGTCTGAACAAGTCTCCATATAGGAATAGTGAAAGCCCTAAGGCGAATAATATTGAGGACAGTAAGAGTGGCTTTTTTCTTCCAAAAACGTCTACAAATTTGCCTATGGGAAGCAGTGAAATGTAAAAAATTATTGAAGACCACGTTTGTAGTAGTGCCCATTGAAATTCCTCTATTTGCAAAACGTGGTTTGCGTATAACACGTAATATGGCGTGCACATTCTAATGAAAAACATGATTGGTGTAAAAACGAGAATAAGATTGAGAAGAGACTTTGGAAGAAATTTTAAAACGTTTACACATTCCTTGACGGCTTTTGGATATTGTTTTACCGCTTGTTTTACCAAAATCTTGGTTTCAGGTTTTACAGTTTCCGTTAATCTGAGAGATATCATTCCTGAAGTGAACCAACATACAGAGACTATTAGATAAGTTATTCGCATTGCTTGGACTAGATTGAAGCTTATGTAAAGCAACCCTGCAATCAGAGGCGAAAGTATTGAAGTAGCGCCAACGACCAGTGAGAAAGAATAGCCTAAGCCGCGTTTTTCAGGTGGCAATGAATCTGCAAAAAGTGCTCCCACAGCAGGTTCAGATATTGAAGATATGCCTAGTAACACTTCACCTAAGAGAATGAAGTGCCATGTTGGGGCTACTGCAAAAATCAAAAAGACCAAACCTCTCAGAAAACTTACGCTTACAATCATCAGTTTTCTTCCAAACTTGTCAGCCCAATAGCCCCCTGCCAAAAGAAGGAAAGCCATGGCGAGACTAGCGGCAGACAGTATGGCGCCTAGCAAGAAAGCTGAAGCCCCTAAGGCTTCTACATAAAGTGAATAGTAGGTGTTGGGAAGGAAGTTGGCAAAATCTGTAATGGTCCACATGGTTAGGAGTACCAAAACGTTTCCATGAACGAAACTAAACTCTCCTCTTAAATGTTTAAACAATAGAAACATCTCAGATTCAAAATTCAGGCTGTATAGCTGTTCAAAGCAATAAACACTGTTAATTATGGAATCATCTTTACAGCCATCCGAACAGATAATTTCAATAAAACTAACATTTTAATTTTTCCATTTTAAATTGTCATTGTAAGAAAAAACTGTAAATCAGAAATCGTAATCATTAGGTTTTGTCATGCTTGCCGATTCATAATGTATAAGTTAGACCTTCGAGCCTTCATTTTTACGGTGTAGCATGAAGACCAATGTTGACGTTTTAGCAGAGGTTCCATGTTTTAAATGCTTGTTTTGGGAATGGAAAAAAGACAGTCATCTCTACTGCAACCCAAACGAATGTCAACAACTAACGGAATGGCTTCTTAAGCAGGTTGAAAATGACCAACAAAACAAAGACGAAGTAGCAATTCTAACCCCGCCACCCTCTAAAATAGCCCCAAAGCCCAAACCATAAGGCCTAAGTTTTTGAACCTAAAAACCTCTACAAAGAATCCCACTACAAGTTCACTCTATATATAAGGGAAGGGGTAGGCGTTCTGAGAGCAAAAGAGAAAACCTGCAAACACAATGGAATGACGAGAGAAGCGTGTTGCTATATGCGGTAAAGCTTCGTTTGCTCCTCAGCCCTTCGCATGAAATCCTTAATCATCGGCTGCATGGCTTCAGGGTATCGCTGAATGCACCTGCGTCCTTTACGCGGCTTCAAGAAACACTGCACCAGCTTTTTCTGCAGCATTTCCTGTTGAACCTGCCTTCTAGCCTTCCAAGCGAGCTTTATGCTCTCAACAACCTGAACATCATCCAAATCTATCTTTTTCCCTTTCTTCATATTCCCTCCGCCCTGTGCCACACAATAGACCTATATCGTAAATCTCAATAAAGCACTTCCTTCAACCCCCGACATATATCAAAAAACAGAACACCACAAGATTAACGGAAAACGCTTGGTGGACGGGGCGGGATTTGAACCCGCGGCCTCCACGATGCCAACGTGGCGATCATACCAAACTGATCTACCCGCCCATGCAAAGCCATGCGTCAATAATATTTTTAGCATTTTAGATGTTAAGGCTATTCTAAACTTTGCCTTTACTTAAAGTTTCTGAGAAACTCTTGCACAGCCCAAACACAATTCTCTGGCCAGTCAACACAACAATTGAATCTATATATAAGGGGGGTCTAGTCCCGCAGAGAGCAAAAGAGCATTTAACTAGCCATAATGCAAATACTGCCTCAGCACGTTTTCAATTTTCTCTGGTTTATCAGCTAAATTCTTCCACAAATCCTTATCTCTATAAGCTTTCAACTTGTCTATAGTATTATCCACGAGTTTCTTTGGAAAAACACCGTCTGCCTCATAGAACCGTCTATGCCTCCTAAGGTTTTTTGCAGATTCGCTACAAGACTGTGGCAAAATTCTAAACCTTTTCCTTCTGCCGCCAGTTTCTTCAACATGCAAGTCTTCAGCCAATTTCAAAGCCTCTTCCGAATTTTCCAAACCATAATTCACAGCTAAAGCCATTCCAGCAAAAAGCAAGTAAGCATTTGCCAAAGGATCTGGTGCTCTGTACTCAAAGGTTTCCCTAATGCTGCCCGTTTCTTTGTCATTTTTTACGAAACTCCACCATAATGGTATCCGAATTAAGGCTAAACGGTTTCTAGCACTCCAACAAATGTGCATTGGAGATTCTTTTCGTGAGATAAATCGCAGATAGGACACGGGTATTGTGTTTCCAAAAGCTGTGAGGCTTGGTGCAAACTTCAATATTCCGCCAATCATTTTCATGGCTTCGACGCTTAAGGTTGCATTTGGATTTGTAACAATATTTTCTTCATTTTTCAACGCGCACAAATGGATGTGCATTCCAGTTCCAGCATGGTCAAGAGATATTTTAGGGGAAAAGGACACGGATACACCATGTTTTACGCAAACGTTGCGAATTATCCACTTTGCAATTGCGATTGTCTCAGCCATCTTCGCCAAATTCTCTGGCAAAAACTCTATTTCCTGCTGCTCCATGAATACGCCGTCCTTACTAAAAACTTGGCCAACCTCGCTGTGCCCATACTTGGATGCAATGCCAACATCAGCCAGCGTAGCCAAAACTTCATTCCTTAAACCCTCAAATTTTGTGAACGGAGCGGATTCATGGTAATTTTTGTCAGGCATTCCCACAAAAAGTGCCCCATTTTCTTGTTTAGAAATCACGTAAAACTCAAGTTCAGCTAAAGCCTTTAGAACAATGCCAGTTGAAGAACGTAATTTTTCTTCTGCTTTTGCCAAAACATTTTTGGGTGCAACATCAAGCGGTTTTCCATGCTCATCTAAATAGTCACATAAAATGTTGAGTGTAGGAATTTTTGAAAAAGGGTTAATGAAAGCTCTATCATTTTTTGGCATTATGTAAATGTCACTTTTACCTGGTTCAATGAACGAGAATAAATTTGAGCCATCCACTCTTTCGCCAAACTCCAAAATCTCATAAACTCTGTTCCTATCTGTTGCTGAAAAACTCAGGGTTTTCAACCTTCCGTCTTCTGAAATGTGACACAAATTAAGGATTTTGACGCCTTTTTCTGAGATGACCCTAACAATTTCTTCTTTTTCAGAGAAATGCGACGTTCCTTGCATGGCAAAGCCCACTTTTCTAATGGGTATCTTACTCATTTTAAAACCAATATTTTAACCCTCCCATTCCCAATTTTTCTATGTTTTCATTTTTTCCAAATCTTTTGGTGACGTTTTCTATTTTGGAAAAAAGGCTAAAATTGTTGATTTTGCGATAAATATTCACAAAAATCAGTTTTAAATTAATAAGGAACATTAATGAAGTGATATTTAGATTACAAGGACTATTTAATGTCTCCAAAAGCTGAGGTAATAAAAATGAGTGGGCAAGAAAAATACATAAAAGCGCTTGAAGAGACAATAAAACAATTCCTTAAACCGTTAAATAATATTCCCTTCAAGATTGCTATGAAAGCCATTTCTGGTTGCAATGTGATACCCTTTGATAAAAATAACCCAAGAGATGAACAATTGCTAAAGGACTTGGTAGAAGCAGCAAAAATTGCCACAGGAAGAGCAAATATGGCAGGTATCTTTACAAGAAGAGCAAATGAAGTTGGCAATCATATAGAACCTTTCATGATAGATGCATTAAACAACGTTGGCCTTATAGCAGATAGACCTAGAACTAGAGAAGGAAACAAAAAAGCCGTCGGATACCCTGATATCTACCTTAAAGATAGACATGGCAGACCAAATTATGTTGAATGTAAAACTTATAATGAACAAAATTATCAAACAACTCAGAGGTCCTTTTATTTTTCACCAGCAGAAAGACAAGAGGATTTTAAAGTAGCACATGATGCAAGGCACTTGATTGTAAGTTTCAAGATAGAGAGAGCAGAAAGAAACGGTAAAAACGCGTTTGTTCCGGTGTATTGGAAAATATTTAGTATAGACAATCTGACTGGACAAATAAAACATGAATTCAATGCCTCAAACAAGCAAATGTACACAAAAGAAGCATTGTTAGCTGAAGGCCCTCTTTAGTCGTTATGATTAAGGAATATCTTTAAATTCCATTTGCATTGATTCTTCCATGCATCCAACTCCCCTCTATGAAAAAATGAGATGATGTTCAGCGTATTATCTAGTGATACTTTTCTGCCTTTCTTTTTCACCTGACTCATTAAGTGTCCTTACGGAAAATTAGAGTATTATCAGTTTGCATTACATTATACAATCCATATATTATTTTGTTAATATTGTGGATGAGAGTGAAACCAAGTTTCTCACATTGTTCAATTGTAAAGTCTATTGTTCTTATTTTTCGACCTTCGTAAGTAGCATCGCCTATAACAATTGCACAATATCTACCTTTTTTAAGAACCCTGTGCATTTCTGCGAAACTTTTGACTATATCTTCATTATACATTCGGATGCGTAATTCGCCTTTGCCTTTAACTCCGATAAACTCATTTCGCATTTTTTCAAGGTCATATCCCATTGCTCTAAAGGCATGGGCGTCATTCGCTATGTAATCCAAAGCTATTGAATATGGTGGAGAGGTTATTATTCCTTGAACACTCTCCTCTTCAAGTGACAAGTGACGTGCATCTCCTAAATGTATATTAACATTTCCAAGGTCTAGTCCGAGCTCCTTTATGGCTGTTACGTAATCTTCAATAGACAATACCATTAGGTTCAAATTCTTAACGAAGGATTCTACTAAATCACGCCTGCGTCGTTCTTTATCACTTATAGCAACCAATTTTGCCATCAAAAAGAAGTTTCTCACTCGTTCATCTTCTATTGAGGTCAGAAAATCATCATAACTTCTCACATTGTGTCCCGAAAACAAAGTCTGTAGTCGATTTGATGTTGTGAATGAGGATATGGCTTCATTCTTCAACCGCTTAATCTCGTCTATCCCGTATATAGACTCAGTCTTGACTTTAGATTGCAAAATGCAGAGGGGAGAAATATCTATTCCAACACAGTTTATGCCTAGTAATTGAGCTTCTACAGCTGTTGTTCCACTTCCGATAAATGGGTCGAGAACTGTTTCGTTTTCTTTAAGTTTTAAAACGTTGATCAAGGCCCTGATCATTTGAGGATGAAACTTTCCTTTGTAAGGATAAATCCAGTGAGTCAAATATTGATTAACGGAATGCGTTCTATTGTATCTCGTCAATCTGTAATAATCTGTAACTCTTTCGCCTATGGTTTTGAAGTATCCAAGCCTTCGGACTAATATATCTGCATTAGGTAAACCACTGAGAACAAATTCACGGAGGCTGTTTGCAACAGCAAACTTTACATCGAAAGCCTCAAGTTCTAACTCAGCAAGAGCCAATTCATAAATAAACTGAACGTTGTCTATGAGGTCTGCTTTAATTGTTTGACAAGTTTCAGGTGCTAGTTTGACCATGGAACGGTCATCTTCGATTAATCCCATGCGTCTCAAGATGCTGATTTGTGCATATATTGTACTTGGTTTATAACCGGTAGTTTGCTGCAATTCTTTGCTAGCAATTGAACCCTTTGATTTCACTACTTGCAAGACTCTCTTGGTGGTAGCACTCCATTTTAATGTTCTTGCTATTTCTTCTTCAGTAGGTTCGCGAACAAAGGTTACTTTCATACCCAAACTCCTTAGTCTTTTCTAGCTAATTACATGGCGTTCATTTTTGATATAAATATTGTTTAAAGCCTAAAAAAGCGCGTTTAATCATCTTGGCATTCATAACAAATCCTAAAGATTTGATTACATGATTAAGCAAGCAAACTCCTTGAACAGAACAAGCTAATCTACCACGCATTTTAGCTTGACTTTGTTTCAAAATAGAAGATTAAGCTATGACACATAAGTTAATGGTATCCCATCAGAGTTTTAATTCTTAATAAGTACGGATACGTCTGCATATGGATATGTTTTAAGGATTCGCTACGTTTATTTATAAAGAACGGGCATTAGTAGGTTGAAGAAAGAGGAAAGAACTAATGTCCAAGAAACCTCCATCAAAAAACGATGCTTTAGAGGCTCTAGACTTCATAGTGAACGTCTTAAAAGAGCATGAAAAGGACTTGGACAAATTAATAAACGAGTTAGGTGGCATAACCGAAAAACTAGGCGACACAGGTGTATTAAGCGGAAAAATAGAGAAAGTTGAAGAAAGACTAACAACATTACAGAATGAAATAACAAACCTAATCACATATCTCTCAGCTTCACATGAAACCCCCCTAACGCTAACACAATTAACACAAGAACAAAAACCAGAAATACTGCAAACCAAAGAAGTGCGAGGTCCACCTGTTATCTTACGCTGTAAACAATGGGAAGACTTCCAAACACTAGCAAATCAAGCCCAAACACTATCCTTCTTATATAGAGAAGCCGAAAAAACCTTCCAAGTAGACGCACTAAAAGAAAACCAAATCATAACCTACAGCGGCGAACTCCCCAAACAAACCCCACTCCTAAAAACATGGCTCTCAAAACAACTCAGCATACCCGAAAAAAACATTTTAGAAGGCATCTTAGCCATAGGCTAAGCCCACCCCAATGTCTGTACATTCGCGTTATTCAGCAACGTTTTTATAGGTGAGACATATCTTAAGTCTTACGACGTATGGTGGAAGGGCTAAGGTTGAAGGCTAAATCTCAAGCAGCCAACGATTGGTTTTTCCGTTTTCGAAGCCTTCTCCTTTCTCCTCGATGACGGAAATGGCTGCGTGGTTAGCCAAAAAACGATGAGAGCCCTCCATCAGAGTTAAATGTGGGGATGCTAAGGATGGATGAAAGTGAGCGTTTCGTGAGGAAGATTCGGGATGAGTTTGCAAAGTTCGAAAGGACGATGGAGGAGCTTCATTTTTTGAAGCAGGTAGCTCAGGATCTGAAGAATTTTAGAGAAATGATGCAACTGAAAAAGTACGATTAGTTTGTCGAAGTAAAATCCTTAAATATTGTTCATTATTAATTCTTAGGCGGACACTTTATGGGAGCTTCAGCTGAGAATTTGCGTTTCTTCAATACGTTGACACGTGAAAAGGAAGTTTTCGCTCCGTTAGAAGAAGGCAGAGTTGGAATGTACACTTGTGGACTTACTGTTTATGATTATGGTCATATAGGTAATTT
>Ga0172364_10003170_pt1 | contig 13109 bp, 7 predicted proteins | sample LakKivSesite10cm_FD_114545 | JGI IMG/M metagenome (GOLD analysis project Ga0172364, IMG submission 114545) | Sediment microbial communities from Lake Kivu, Rwanda - Sediment site 10cm | ecosystem: Environmental > Aquatic > Freshwater > Lake > Sediment | place: Rwanda: Western Province, Lake Kivu... | reverse complement strand
GATTCAGCCAGGGTATCTTGTACTCTTCTCTAATTCTCTTTGAGATTGCATTAACAATATTCCCGGGAATACAGGTAAAGGGAAATACATTTATAATCCCATCAGCACCATTTTTAATCCAGTATACTGACTTTCCAATACTCAGAGCTGCCTCTCCGAACCACTTGATTATGTAAGGTTCGGCATTGTCCCAGATATCATAAATGCCGGCTTCTTTATCTTCTCTCAAGAAACCCTTTAGCGGTTTTTCCAGTTTGTGGTGGCAATTTTCCAGTAATTTATTAATAATCCTATTTACGATATAAAACCCTGTTCCTCTTACAAAATCACCGGTAAGCTCAGCCAGTTCCCGGCAACCAATTCTATTTCCGCTTTTGTTACCATTAATACTAAATGATTTTATAATCTTATAATAAATATCAGTCTGTTTGGTTATAATATCTATTTTTCTGGTAGCAGTAGTATGATACGGCCACTCTCCAAATGAAGGGATCTCCACCTCTCCGCCCTGTGCTTCAACTCTCTTTATAATCTCATTATTGCTATAAGGATGATTCCTGACAAATATTTCACCCACTATGCCTACCCGTGGTTTATCTGTTTTTTTAATTGGTATATTCTCAAAATCTCTTCTGGCATCTCTTAAAATACTGACCATCCTGTCCAGCATTTTAGACATAGGATCATTTTCTACAGACTGGCATACATCTTCTATATATTTTTCATAAACTTTATTTGTTTTTCCTTTTTCTATCTCATAAGGCCTTGTTTGCCGGAGCATTTTATTCAGGTAGTCTACAGTAAAAATACCACACATTGCTTTCATAAGCAGTATGAATCCCTTTAACCCCTGCATATCATACTCCCTGTAAAACTGGTTGCCTTCAGGAGCGCCAGGCGCAATAATGGGCACATCTTCGTACCCCAACTCCTTAATTATTATTTTTTGCATTTTATTATACTGCCCAAACCTGCAGGGCCCATATGTCTGGGGCATCAGGAAAGCTACTTTTCGGGGGTCGTTATTTCTTAATGTCTTTATAATATCTCCGGTGGTTATAATAAATGGATAACATTCCTTCCCCAGCGTATATCTTCTGCCCAGTTTAAGTGTCTCGTCATCAGAATATAGCATCTCAGCATTAATTCCTTCTGACCTGAAAGCAGATTTCAGAACAACAGCACCGTCACCCATATAAGGGATATATATTACCCTGCCCTGGCTTTTCTTAAAAACAGCATCCTTTCCTTTAGTTTTTGTTTGGGCCTGTGAAAAATCTTTCATATTTTTTACATTCATCAGGGAATCTATAAATGCTTCGCATCTAGTTATGACACCAGCTCCTGCAGAATGCTCGTCTACCTCCAGTTTTAAAAATGGTCTGTCCATCTCCCTCTCAAAATACTGGAGTATGAAAGAATCAGGACCACAGCCAAAATTAGTAATATAAACCGGGAAAAGCCTCCTGTCTTTATTAATTATCTTAGCCGCGCTCATAATTCTATCCCCGAATTCCCAGTATAGGTTTGGCCATTCTTCTGAAATGTCAATAGAGTCCACAGAAAGGTAATCAAGCGGAATTACTTTAAAGCCAAGTTCCCTTAGTTTTCTGGGAACATCCATGCTGATTGCCCTGTCACAACTATTATATGATCTGCTGGTTACAACAATTGCAATCTCGTCATCTTTCAGGCTGCCAAGCACCTCTTCCCCTCTTTTTTTAACAGATGAGTGAAATTTATTCTGGGCAAGATAAGCCTCCTTTATGGCTTTTCTTATTGACCTCCTGTCTTTTCCAAGCTCTTTACCCAATCTGGTCAACTGTTTTTCTTTTATATATTCTCCAAAACTGAAATTAAAAATAGGAGCAAGTATCTTAACTTCTCCTGTATCTATGGCAGATTTCACAATTGACCAGGTCCCCTGGATAAAAGGACAGGGATAACTTCCAGTCCTGTCCCCTTTAATATTTTTTTCTTTGGTAGGCATATCCCTGGTAGTTGGCAAGAATAGGTAATCAACTCCCTTCTCCAAAAGATTCTGCACATGTCCGAGAGTGGTCTTCATTGGGAAACAAGTTTCAGCTACAGAACACTGGAGCCCATCATTGATTATCTTTTTATTGGTCTTATCTGACAGGATAAAATCAAAACCCAGCTCTGAAAAGAATGCATTCCAGAAAGGATAGAATTCATGTGTAAGCATAGAATAGGGCATACCAACTTTTTTCGCTCCTTTATTGTCTTTAGGTTCGTAGGAATTCAAAAGGAAGTTTTCACGTTCAGCAAAATAATCCGGAATATCGGTACTTTTTGAGTCTCCCTTTTCATACTTTTCACATCTGCCGCCATAAAATAATGAAGGCTGCCCTTTAATGGAAATCTTTTTTATCTCACACCTGTTCGGGCAACCCTTGCATTCAAAAGAACTATGAGAGTAGCTTATTTTAGATATATTTTCAAATCCTCTGAATTTTGTCTTTTGGGGGGAATTTTTAAGCACTATAATTGCTGTCCCTATTGCCCCGGTTACTTCATGGTTTTCCGGTACAATTACTTCTTTGCCCAGATAATTTTCAAAAGCAGCTATAACTGACCTGTTGAACGCAACCGCACCCTGGAAGAAAATCTTTTTACCTATTTTCTTTCTTCCAACTACCCGGTTTATATAATTCATGGTAATAGAATAAGCAAGACCGGCCAGGATATCTTCAATGCTGGCGCCTTTCTGATAATGTGAATAAACATTGGTTTCCATAAAAACTGTGCAGCGCTCTCCCAGATTTAACGGACTCTCTGCTTTCAATGCTATATCCCCGAAATCCTCTATTTTTATATCAAATCTTTCAGCCTGCTCTTCAAGAAAGGAACCGGTACCAGCAGCACAAACTTTATTCATCTCAAAATCAACCACCACACCATTTTCCAGTGATATAAATTTTGAATCCTGACCGCCAATTTCAAAGATAGTATCAACCAGGCTGTCAATATCAGCCGCTGCTGTTGCCTGGGCGGTTATTTCATTTATTACCATATCCGCACCTACAAAATCCCCTATTAAATACCTTCCGGAACCTGTGGTACCCACACCTTTAACATTGATTCTATCTCCGACTTTACTGCCAATAATCTCAATTCCCTTTCTTACCGCCTCTATTGGCCTTCCTGCTGTCCGCAGGTAACATTTTTCAATAAGTTTTTTGTTTTCATCTATAGCCACAACGTTAGTGCTTATTGAACCGACATCTATACCAATATAGGCGTCAACTTTCTTATTGCCAAAACTATATTTAAGAGTTTTTTTAGAAGGCAGTTTGGATTTAGCCAGAGCCAGAGGAGCAAATGTTTCTCTCTTATATTTAAAATTTCTAAGATATTCATCTAATTTATCTGCTAATCCGGAAATATTTAAATCCTCTACCATTACCTTTGAGCTTAAACTTAATGCAGCCCCAATAGCCCCTATGGATGCCCTGTGCTCTGGGATTAATACTTTTTCCCCCAACGTATCTTCAAAGGCCTTGATCATGGCTTCGTTAAAAGATACCCCACCACAGAAAATTATGGGGGGTACAAATTTTTTACCCTTTACAATCCCCGATTTAAAACTTCTTGCCATTGCGTAACATAAACCAAGAATAATATTCTCATCGCTTGCTGCTTCCTGCTGGAGATGTATCATATCTGTTTTTGCAAACACGCTGCATCTGCCGGCAATGGTTGATGGATTTTTTGACTTTAATGCTAACCTGGTAAATTCTTCTATAGTCAGGTCAAACCTTGAAGCCTGCTGGTCAAGAAATGAGCCTGTGCCTGCCGCACATAACTCATTCATTGCATAATCACCATAGGCAAGATCGATAAATTTGGAATCCTGGCCGCCAATTTCTATAACAGTTTTTGCATTCCGGTATAAAAATTTTATAGCACTGATTATGGCTTCTATTTCGTTAATAAAATCAAGACCAAGCAAGGATGCAATTTCTTTGCCTCCTGAACCGGTAAAACAAATACCGGTTATTCTATCTTTATAACCGCCTTTATACATTGATTCAATATCTTTTTTCACTGATTTTACAGGTTCTCCAAAGTGTCTTGTATATGGCAGGATTTCCACTATTTCTTTTTTTTCATTTATAATCGCCCTGTTGACACTAATTGACCCTATATCATAACCTATATATAAACCCACTACTTTCCCACTGATCCCTTCTAGATTATTTCTGGTATTATAATTTAAGAAGCTTAAAAATTAAAAACCATTAATATCCTGTTAAACAAAAACCATTTTTCATTATTAATTCAATATGCTAGCATATTAATTATATACGTCAATAAACCAATTTTAGTTTCATTTTTATTTACGCATGGAAATTATTCTTAACATCTTTCATTAATAAAATAGGTTAAACATAATGAATTGCCAACTTTTTCTATAATATTAATATTCGATATGTTAGAATTATTTATAAATACGATAAAGAGACCATGGCAAAATCAAAATATTTAAAAATTTTAATAATTTTAATTTTATTCCTATTTATAATCCCATTCATTTCTTCCTGCGACGAGGCGCTAATTGATATTTTTACCCAGATAAATTCTGACTGTTCCGGCACCAGGACTATTGATATAGCAGTTAAAACAGAGTATATCCAGAAGATCGGGGTGATCCTGGGCCAGAATCAATCCCTCATTGACAAGATATTTGAAAAACTCCCGGAAGGAGAATATAAAACTTATGAAGAAGAAGACTATACCCACTTCAGTTCCACTATTATTTTTGAAGACATAAACTTTCTCCAGCATATTTCAATAGATAATTTCTCTGAAACTCCTCCTGAAAGATTCTATGCCAAACTGGAAAAAGTTGATTACTTCTTTCATAGAGAATATTTCTTTGAAGATTATATAGATATGAAAATAGATGAGACACTCCTTGCCTCTTCAGATATAAATTCTGACTACAATCGAATTAATGATCTGGCTAAAGCAGACAGTAATATTTTAAATATAACCTATCAGGTAAAACTTCCGGTAAAAATAACCAGCCACAATGCAGATATAATTGGGGATAATAACATTGCCATATGGAATATAAAATATGGTGATGAGAAAAAAATATATATAGAAGGTAGAAAAACAAAACTGCTGACCTATTTTTTAATTGTAATTTTAGGTATTATTGGCTTATTTATAATTTTTATAATTTTTATGTTAGTCTTTAGCTCAAGGAGAAGTAAAAAACCACCTCCTGCCAGAAAACCGCTGTATTCCTATGACAATTATTTTAAAAGAGACAGATATTTTAATACTGATGATGAGTAAAACTGGAAGGATTAGGAAGACCGTTAAAAAATGAGTTGCAATACTTACAGATTATCTACACCGCTGACAGAAGAAAAGATCAGAAAATTAAAAGCCGGAGATACTGTTTACTTAAGTGGTATTATACTCGGAGCAAGAGATGCAGCTCACAAGAGAATTGTTGAAGCTATCAGGTACCATAAAAAATTGCCCTTTGATTTAAAAAATAAGACTGTATTTTATGTAGGTCCCTCACCGACCCCTCCCGGCAAAAAGAGCGGAAGTATTGGTCCCACCACCAGCGCCAGAATGGATAATTTAACCGAACCACTGCTTAAGGCAGAACTTAAAGCAATGATAGGAAAAGGCAGGAGAAGCGATAAGATAAAGGAACTTCTAAAAAAATATAAGTCTGTTTATCTTGTATCAGTAGGAGGCATTTCCGCATATCTTTCTACAAAAGTAAAAGATATTAAAATCATTGCATATAGTGATTTGGGGGCAGAAGCAGTACATGAGATAGTAGTAGAAGATTTGCCTCTGTTTGTAGCTTACGACATTTATGGCGGCGATATTTTTGAGTCAGCCCTTCTTGTGGAATGACAGCCCATAAAAACTGCCAGCGGGAAGGAAGCCATATGACAGGGAGCATACTCTATATTGCAGACCAGAGCAGTTGTTTTTCCGCCCAGACCCTGTGGTCCTATTCCAGTCTCATTTATTGCGCCCAGTATTTTCTTTTCTAACTGCCTGTATCTTTTATCCGGATTCCTGATCTCTAGATTTCTAAAGCTGGCTGTCCTTGCAAGTTTGACCACTTCTGAAGACGTCCCGCCAACTCCAATACCAACAATTACCGGCGGGCAGCATTTAGTAACATTCTTTTTTACCACATCTAAAACCAGGTTAATTATTTCATCCTCTCCGGTTGATGGATTCAGCATATAAAGATAGGAACAATTTTCACTACCTCCTCCTTTTAAATATATTTTTATATGAAGACCAGGACTGGAAGTAAAACTGGTACTAATGATTGCAGGGGTGTTGCCTGAAGTGTTTTTTCTCTCATATAACGGATCAGAAACTATTGATTTTCTAAGATAATTACTGATATAAATATCTGCTACTGCCTGGTTCAATAAGTTATTTAAATTGCTGCTGTCCTCAATACAGATATCAGGACCAATATCAAGATCAATATAAACCAGGCCACAATCCTGGCATAAGGGGAGTTTTTGTTTTTTTGCAATTTTTGCATTTTCTAAAGTAAGTTCAAGGATTTTTTTAGCTCTCTCACTAATCTCTTTCTTAGCAGCGCTCTTAACAGCCTCTATAATATCACAAGGAAGATTAAAACTTGCTTCAATCAGAAGCCTTTTCGCTTCCTTTATTATTGTTGTAGTTTTTATATTTCTCATCTTTTCCAGGACAATCCGGATTTATACATAAATCCCAGGGTTTTCTCCCTTTATTTATAATTTTAACTATAGGATATCCACAATGCTTACACTCTTCCCTTGTCGTAACCAAAAGACCCTTCTGCGGAAGTGAAAATGTAGTTCTGCACCCGGGATAAGCATTGCATCCTATAAATCTTTTCTTTGTTTTTCTTGCGGTTCTGACAATTAAATCCCCATTACAATTTTCACCCGGACATTTACCCACTGCCAGATCTTCTCTGATTCCTTTTTTTATCTCCTGTGATATCTCATCCTTTTCATTTTGAAGAACAGTCATTACTTCACTTAACATCTTTCTTGACCTATCCACAACATCCTTCTTAGTCTCATCCCCGTTTACAATACCATCCATATACATTTCCAGCTCTGAAGTCATATCCGGGGATGATATCTTTTCAGCATGTTTTTTTAACATCCTGACTACTGCAATAGCTTTTTCAGAAGGCTGGAGAGGATTTCCACTTACATATCCTCTCAGAATTAAGTTTTGTATAATTGTATGGCGGGTTGCCTTTGTACCCAGACCAAGTTCTTCCATTTTTTCAACCAGCCTTCCCTGGGTATACCTTACTGGTGGTTTGGTTTCTTTATCTAGCAATTCCTTACCGGTGACAGTTATTATTTGTTCTTCTCTAAGCTGTGGAATAAAAACATCTTTATACTTATAGTACGAATAAAACTTTATCCAGCTTTCATCTATAATGTTGGAGCCATTGGCAATAAATGGCTCTCCATTTATATCAATAGTTGCAATTATAATTTTAATTTTTGCTGCAGGAAGCAGGGTGCATATAAATCTTCTTACAATCAGATCATACAGCCTCCACTCATCACTGCTCAAGTTGGCTTTTTGTGCAACTGATGTAGGATGAATTGGTGGATGGTCTGTTGATCTTCTTTTGCCCCGGCTTGCTATAATCTTCTTCTGCGCAAGGACAGCTTCAGACATCAGGGAATATTCACCGGAACTACCAAGCATCCTTGCGATCTCTTTTACATCTATCGAGGAAGGATAAACCGTGTTATCAGTCCGTGGGTAACTTATATAACCGTTCATATACAGGTTTTCAGCAATATTTATAGTCTTTGACGCACTAAAGCCAATTGAACTTCCGCTTATTATAAGGGCAGTGGTGTTAAAAGGCGTTGGGGGTTTTATATCTCTAATACTTTCATTTATTTCCAGGACAGTTCCCCTGTCACCCAGCTTAACAAAAACACCATGTGCATCTTCTTTCTTTAAAAATCTTTTTTTCTTATGAGTGGCCTCAAATTCTTCACCGGATTCTGTTTTAAGCTTTACACTTACAACCCAATAAGGAGTGGGGATAAATGATTTTATTTCCAGCTCTCTGTCTACAACAAGAGCGAGAGTGGGAGTTTGTACCCTTCCCACCGAAAGAAATTTATCCTTAATCTGATAGGTGGCAAGGGATATAAAGCGTGTTAGTGTAGCTCCCCATATCAGGTCAATATCCTGCCTTGCCCTTCCTGCAAAAGCAAGATCCAGATCAATTTTTCCCAGTTTTGAAAATGCCTGGTTTATATCTTTTGGAGTAATTGCTGAAAACTTTGCCCTTTTTGCAGGAGCAAGAGCGTTTTTTTCTTTTACCAGCTGCATTGCATCATAGCCAATAAGCTCACCCTCTCTGTCATAGTCTGTGGCTATGATAATCTCATCAGCATCACTGGAAATTTTATTCAGTGCCTGGATTATCTTTTTCTGGATGGGAATTTTTTCTATTTCAGCATCAATAAGCTCTATCGGGTCTACTTTAAACCAATTTGCATATTCCTTCGGAAAATCCACTTTCAGTATATGACCTTTAAGCCCAATGACTCTATAGTCTTCACCACTGAGCTTGAAGTGATGGACGGGAACCCCATATATTTTCTCCTGGTCTACACCATTTCCGGCAAGTATATGCGCAATTCTTCTAGCTGCTATTTCTTTCTCGCTTATAATCAGTTTCAAAAACTATCCCTACCAAAATATATAGGTAATTTAAATTTTAATTAAATGTATCTGAATTTGAAATAATAACATTAAAAGAAAAATAAATAAATCTTTCAAGCTGATAAGCTTTTTTTAATTTCTTTTTTTACCGAATCTGTATTACCAGATAGGAAAATACTGATTCTTTTTTCAGATATAATAAAATATAATAAAGTGCTTATTTTAATTTTATAAATGTTGTTTTAAAATAACAAAAGCGTTCCTACTATATACCCATTATATATATTGTATAAGAGGAAAAAAATATGAATATAAACCTGGAGCTTTTTGATAATATCATCAAACTAAAAACAAAAAAGAACGCCATTATACTGGCTCACAATTATCAAATTGGCGAAGTACAGGATATAGCAGACTTTGTGGGAGATTCTCTCGAGTTAAGCATAGAAGCATCAAAAGCACAGTGTAAGATTATAGTATTCTGCGGAGTTCATTTTATGGCCGAAACTGCCAAAATATTATCTCCTGCTAAAAAAGTTCTTCTCCCTGATAAAAGCAGCGGATGCCCCATGGCTGATATGATTAATGCAACTCAGCTTAAGAAGCTAAGAAATGAACACCCTGATGCTGTTGTAGTGTGTTATGTAAATACCACTGCTGAAGTTAAAGCTTTAAGTGATATTTGCTGTACCTCTTCAAATGCAGTAAATGTAATAAAATCCATTCCTAAAAACAAAGAAATAATATTCATACCGGATAAGTACCTGGGAAGTTACGTTCAGAGTCAGACAGGCAGAAAACTTATATTATGGAATGGATATTGTCCTACCCACGTTATGATTAATTTTAAGGAAATCATTCAGCTTAAAAAAGAGCACCTGGATGCTGCAGTTATATTACATCCGGAATGCACACCGGATGTAATAAGTATTGCTGATAAAGTGGCTTCTACCGGAGGAATGTTAAAATATATAAAAAACAGTGAAAAAAAGAAATTTATAATCGGAACAGAGATTGGAATATTATACAGACTAAAAAAGGAGAATCCACATAAGACTTTCTATCCCGCCACCAGCAAAGCCATATGCCCCAATATGAAACTTATAAACCTTGAAAAAGTTCTCTGGTCACTGGAAGATGAGAGATATGAAATAAAAGTGCCGGAAGAAATCATTCAAAAAGCTAGATCGGCTATTGACAGGATGATAGCCATAAAATAAATTATGTTACCAAGATATTTAATAAGTCCATCATTTTGCCAGAAAATTCACAAATACTGCGACTGTATTGTTATTGGCAGTGGAATTGCAGGTCTCTCTACTGCAATGAGGCTGGCAGAAAACAATAATATAAAAGTTCTTACCAAAAGTTCCCTTTCTGATTCAACAACCTGGTATGCCCAGGGCGGAATCGCTGCCGCTATCAAGAAACCCGATTTCTGGAAAAACCATTATGAAGATACCATAACCGCCGGTCAGGGCCTCTGTGACAGGAAGGCAGTGGAAATACTGGTGAAAACTGCGCCAAGAATGATAGAGGATTTAATAGAAATCGGTACAAATTTTGACATTTCTGAAGGAGAGATAAGCCTGACCACTGAAGGAGGACACAGCTATCCCAGGATTCTTCATGCCGGAGGAGATGCTACCGGAGAAGAGCTTGAGAAAAAATTAGTTTCTCACTCAAAGGGCTTAAAACAGATAAATTTTCTCCCGGAATATTTTGTTCTGGATATATTAGTTTATAAGAACAAATGTATAGGAGTTCTGGGTATGGATATAAATACTAATAAGATTGAAATACACCCTGCTTCCAATATTGTAATTGCAAGCGGTGGGATTGGTCAGATTTATGATCTTTCCACAAACCCTCCAATATCAACCGGAGATGGTATTGCAATGGCATACAGGGCAGGAACCTCTATTATGGATATAGAATTTGTCCAGTTCCACCCCACAGTATTTAAAACAAAAGACTCAAAACTATTTTTGATAAGTGAAGCCCTGAGAGGAGAAGGCGCTTATCTCAGGGACTGTCATGGAACGAGATTTATGGTCGGCAGGCACCCAAGAGCGGAACTGGCTCCAAGAGATATAGTGGTAAAGGAAATGATAAGAGTAATGGATAATAGCGGTTGTAATTATGTTTATCTTGATGCTACGCATATCCCTGAAAGTCACCTCAAAATACGCTTTCCAAATATAATCTCAAAACTAAGGGAAAATGGCCTGGACTTAAAAAAAGATTTAATCAAGGTATCTCCAGCCGAGCATTACTTAAACGGTGGAATTAAAACTGACTACAAGGGAAAGACAAATATAGAAGGCCTGTACTGCTGCGGTGAGGCTGCTGCCACAGGAGCGCATGGTGCAAATAGACTGGCAAGCAATTCTCTTATGGAAGGTCTGGTATATGGCTGGAAAATATATAAAGACATAGAAAAAAAACTGGAGCAAAAAAACCCGGAGGATGAAAATAAAGCAATTGAATGTATAAATAAGCTTTTGGATGAAGCTAAAATAAAAAAAAGCAAAGCTGGTAAATTCAATGATAATAAGCTGGATATAAAAACTTTTATTTCAGACTTGAAAAATATTATGACCAGGAAAGTAGGTATACTGCGGGATGCAAAAGGCTTAAAAGAAGCAGAGGAATTTGTAAGCCTTCATTTAAATAACAGGTATCTTTATAACAAAAGAGATAAGGATATACTGGAGTTTGTCAATATGCTCACTGTAGCCAGCCTTATAATAAAAGCGGCAAACTTAAGGGAAGAAAGTAGAGGGACACACCAGAGAAATGATTTCCAGTATAAGGATGACAAAAACTGGAAAAAACATATAATACTAAAGCAGAATAAAGTATATTTTAAAGATGTTTAAAAGTAACAGGATAAAATATGGAAAATAAGATTTTAAAAAATGAAGTAATAGATATTATACGAGGAGCTATTTCCGAAGATATGGACGGTTTTGGAGATATAACCTCTAAACATTTAATCCCACCGGATAAAAATTCATTTTCATATATCGTATGCAAGGAAACCGGCGGCGCCATATTAAGCGGAATAGATGTAGCAGGTTTTGTGCTTGAGGAAATAGACAGCAGTATAAAAATCGACAGGTTAAAAAATGACGGAGACAGGCTGGAATATATGGATAGAATCTGTAATATCAGCGGATCAACGCTGTCAATTTTAAAAGCCGAGAGAACCTGCCTTAATTTCATCCAGCATATGTCTGGAATTGCCACTCTTACCAGCAGATTCGTAAAGATTGCAGAACCTTACAGGGTAAAAATCAAAGATACCAGAAAAACAAAACCCTGTTTGCGAAAAATAGAAAAATACGCAGTACTCTGCGGTGGTGGTTACAACCATCGTTTCGGCTTGTTCGATGAGATACTAATCAAGGATAATCATATAGCTGCTGCAGGAGGAATTTCAAAAGCCATAGAAATAATCAGAGCCTGTGTCCCCACTACCCAAAATATTGAAGTAGAAGTCAGGGATTTTGACCAGCTTGATAAAGCTATAGCCAGTAAAGCAGATATCATAATGCTTGACAATATGGATACTGACCAGATGGAAAGGGCAGTTAAAATTATAAGGGAAAAGAGGGGCAGCTCCTGCTCGGTAGAGGCTTCAGGAAACATTAATCTTGAAAATCTTGAAGAGATATGCAAAACAGGTGTTGATATAATATCAGTGGGATTGATTACCCATTCTGCACCAGCCATTGATTTTTCCATGGATTTTGAAGAAAATCTCTAAATGTTAAAAAATTAAAAAAATCACCAAGCTGTACTGGTTGTGTTTATTGTTTATCTGAGCCCTTTGCGAGCCCTTTATGAGCCATTTGAGCCTTTTGCGAGCCCTTAATAAGTGTATAAAAGGTTCCTTTTCCTGTAATACCTTGTTGGTTTAATAGACCCATGTCTACAAGCTTTGAAAGCTCCCTTGTGGCTGTTGGTTTGGAGACATCTGATAGTTTTTGATATTCTTTATTTGTAATTTTACCTTTCTCCTTCACAAACCCAACTGCTTCAATCTGTCTTTCGCTTAAACCCATTTTCTTTAGATTATCTTCAGTATATACATCTTTATAAAAATACGCTGAAAAACCACCTTTTCCTTCCTTATATTCCGGTTCAGGAAGACCTGCTTCTTTCATCCATTCAACCATTCTCACAGTACCACTCCCATATTGTTCAATTAAACCTGCAAGATAAAACACTTTTGTTATTAAGGGATTCCTTAAAAATGAACCGTGATGCTCTTTTAATTCCCCAATAGTAATGCCTTCAGTAAGTCCACCCGGATTATGAAACCAGATACGGTCATCATATACTTTAATCAAAATAAAGTTTGCTATATTAAAATAATC
>Ga0172364_10003166_pt1 | contig 13126 bp, 14 predicted proteins | sample LakKivSesite10cm_FD_114545 | JGI IMG/M metagenome (GOLD analysis project Ga0172364, IMG submission 114545) | Sediment microbial communities from Lake Kivu, Rwanda - Sediment site 10cm | ecosystem: Environmental > Aquatic > Freshwater > Lake > Sediment | place: Rwanda: Western Province, Lake... | reverse complement strand
TACGTGACTGTCACTCGCGTGACTCGAGTTCAAAAGCACCCTTTCTTTTTGAAAAAGAAAGGTTCCTTGGGATCCAAAGAAAACGATGAGTCCTAGACTCATACTGTTTAACCCACTTTGGCCCAGAGTGCAAGAAAATCTCGGCCAGGGCGCTTATAATTTTTTGACTAACTAATATCCGGATGGAAAGCATTTAATATCTAATATTTCTAATGCTATTAGGCAATGAAGTCTGCCTTGGCGATGCCTAAACTGCTTCAAGCTAATGACTTCTTGAGGAAAATATGAAGCAGAAAAAGGAAATAGACAGATACTTGCTGCACTTTTTTATGCAGTGCAACAGCCTGAAGGATTTGCTTGAAATCCTTGGAAATATTTCCAAAATTATCGAGCTGAAGAAAATAAACAAGAAGGCAAGGGAATTCCAGTATTTTCAGTTCACATTTTTCGGGTTGATTGCAAAAGTAAAATCAATCTTACGCTATACAATATTTAAGGCAGAGCATCTGAAGGAAAAATATCCAGAGATTTGCGAGATTTATCCTCGTTTGCTGGAGTTTATGAAACAAGTAGAGGAAGTAGACAAAGTAGTGAGGGAAAAGGATATGCTAAATGGAGTCAAGGAGATTAGCGGAATCTCCCAAGAATATGCTGGAATATTTGAAGAGATAAACAAGATAGTTGATAAATATGCTTGGGACGAAAACCAAGGTGATAAGTCTTAATCTCTCTAATTCTGAATATTCAAGATTTTAGCAATTCGCTCACTTGTTGATTTAGTTATGAATACCTATTCGAAACATTTATATATTAGTAATGAATACATATTCATATCCTAAAAGGAAGGAGAATGCTAAAAATGCCAGGACAAGATGGAAGCGGACCAAGAGGATTTGGCCCCTTAACTGGAAGAGGCTTAGGCCCTTGCGGTAAAGGAGCAGGTTTCGGAAGATGCTTTGGAAGGGGTTTTGGCAGGGGCGTTGGATTTAGATATTCAAACCCTGTTGAGCTAACTGAAGTTGAGGAAAAGAAAATCCTCGAGGCGGAGCTAAAGGAATTAGAAGCGGAAAAGAAAGCAATAGAAGGCAGACTTAAGGAACTTGAGTAAGCCTCTTTTCTTTTTAATTTTGTTTTTAAATTTAGCCAGAAACTTTTAAATATTAATGGATTTATATTCATAATGTAATTAAGTATTAAAGGGGGTAAAAATGTTAAAGAAAAAAGTTAAAACACATAAGCATTCTAAACACAAACATACAAAAAATAAATGTATACACAAAGGCGGAAGAAGCCATAAAATACATAAGCATAAGCACAAAAAGTAAAATCATCTAAGATGGTAAGGCCGAGACTTTGCAGACGAGTTGGATTTAAACCAGATGTAACTTACTTTAAGCCAGCAGGAGTAAGAATAGTTGACCTTGAAGAATCAGTTTTAACAATTGATGAATTAGAGGCAATAAGGCTGAAGGATTTGCAGGAGCTTGAGCAGGAAGAAGCTGCAAAGAAGATGAATATTTCTCAGCCGACTTTCAATCGATTACTAACTTCAGCAAGGAAAAAATTAAGTGATGCTATTATTAATGGAAAAGCAATAAGAGTTGAAGGAGGCAATTTTAAATTTATAAGATGAAAAAAATTCTTATTATCCTGTCATTGCTGATAATCTTATCAAGTGTTGCTTTTGCATCTGCGCAGGAAAATGAGACTTGTATCTACTTATTTACTGGGCAAGGATGCCCGCATTGCGCAAGAGTAGAGCCAGTTCTTAGACAATTAGCAGAAGAAAATCCAAATATTAAATTAATTGAGTATGAAGTTTATCAAAACAGGTCAAATTTAGTTGTGTTAAATGATTATTTTGATTCTTACAATGTCCCGCAAAGCGACAGAGGGGTTCCTGCTGTCTTTCTCGCAAAAACTTATCTTGTAGGAGACCAGCCGATTTTAGTTAATATAGAACAAAAAATTGAGGAAAATAAAGGATTAGGCTGTCCAGTAATTGACAGCCCAATTGCAACAGGAGAAGCAGGACCAAAGTCTCCGACACAAGAAGTTGAGACAATTTCAATGATTACAATAATAAGCGCAGCTCTTGTTGATTCAATTAATCCGTGTGCGATTGCTGTTCTTCTTATATTAATGGGCGCATTGCTTGCAGCAGGCGACAGAAAAAGAGCAGTTAAAGCTGGCTTGGCATTTACTGCATCAATATATATTGTATATTTCTTATTTGGAATTGGATTATTCTCAGCATTGCAAGTATCTGGATTATCATATTGGTTTTACAAAGTTATTGGATTACTTGCAATCATAATTGGAATATTCAACATAAAGGATTATTTCTGGTACGGCTGCGGAGGATTTGTAATGGAAATTCCTCGCTCCTGGCGTCCGACTTTAAAGAATCTGCTTAAATCAGCAACAACTCCGCTTGGAGCATTTTTAATTGGATTTGCAGTCTGCTTGTTTGAACTGCCTTGCACTGGCGGGCCATACATATTTGTTCTTGGCTTGCTTGCTGAAAAAGCAACACAAATTTCAGCCATTCCAATTTTGCTGATCTACAATCTATTCTTTATACTTCCATTATTAATTATAACGGGCTTGATTTATGCAGGCTTGACTTCAGTGGAAAGCGCTGAAAAATGGAAGGAGAGAAACATTAAATTACTTCATTTGATAGCTGGAATAATTATGATTATCCTTGGATTGGTTGTTATCTTTGGAATTATTTAAGATGGAGCAAACACTGTGAAGTTTTATGCGAACTTATATGGATGCCGCCTTTTGCATATTCCACATTTTAAGATCTCATTCTTTTCAAGCAAGTGTTCAAGAACTTTGCCTTCAATATCATATTCAGAATTCACGCAATTATTGCTTCGACAATGGTTTGCATCGCCGGAGCGGTTATGAGCTGAAGGCTCGTGGTATCCAAGAAGTGCGCCCTGAGCATACTTATGTTTTTTATCTTTTCGCCTAAACTCATATTGTGATATAATGCAAGCATTAATATCTGGCCTAAATGGTTCTGGTGAATTAAAATACCCAAGAGTTGAATATGAATTTCGATCTTCTGGACAAAACATCTCTTTTTTGATTATTGCCCAGTTCCAAATGTTAGATTGGCCTTCAATTTGTTTTAATAAGTTATGTGCAGATGCTCTCGCCAGAACATGTCCTGCTTTTCCATTTACCGTGTCCTTAAATTCATCTTTTACTTTTATTGAATACCTCACTTTGTTTTCTGAAAGATAAGACTCCAGTCCAAAAATAACACCGCTAAGAAATGAAGAATCCACCTTTTTTCCAACGTGAATATTTACATTTAACATTTGTATTATCACAGCATGAAAATTGAGTATTTAATATTTTTGATGTCTTAAAAAGTTCTAATAAAAAAAATAAAAATTAGTCTCTAAAAGACTAATTTATTGTGGTGCTTGTTTTTGTAATCCGTTTTCTATTTTTTTAATTTTTTCTTTCAATGCTGAAATTTCTGCTCTCAACTCAGCAATTTCTCTCCGAATATCTGTATTCTCTTGGGTTTGTTTTGCAACAACATCAGTGTCAGCAGTATTCGCATTTGTTTCTTGTGTTCCTTGGACTGTATTTGTATTTTCTATTTTCATTTCTTCTACCATTTTATCCCTCTTTCTCTTTTGCAAAGAGCATGATCGCTATAGTCTGTTTTTTGCTTGTCAAGAGACAAACTAAAATGCCGAAGTTAAGAAAATAATTCTTTAGGCAGGCATTTAACTTGTATTTTTTTAGAGCATAATTTATTGATAAATTTAAACTTGTTTTTCTATAAATAATTTTCTATATTTTGAAATAATATTAAAAAAATAATTTTTGGATAGAGTTTTTTTATTTTTTATTTTTGGAAAAAATTTATATACTCGAATAGCTAAATAAATTATATCCTAAATTTTTTTAAGGGGATAAAAAATGGCAGCTAAAAGAAAAGTAAAGCGAGAAGTAAAAGCAAAGTCTAAAGCCAAGAGAAGGCGTTAAAAGCCTTCCATTTTTTTTATTTAATTAATTTTTATTTTATAGGCATCTTTTTATAGTCTGGAGCGAACCATTAATTTATGGCTACAGATATTACAACTCTCGCTATAGCAATAGCTGGAGTAATTATTATTCTCGGTTTAATTATAAACTGGTTTTCTAGAAAGATAAAAATCTCAAGCGCAATATTAATTATTCTGCTCGGCGTTATTCTTGGTCCTGTTTTAGGATTATTTAATCCTTCAGAGTGGTCTGGAATTGTAAAAAGCGTTGTCACATTCGCACTTGTTGTTGTGCTATTTGATACGGGTTATAAGATGAAGATTAGAAGTATAAAATCAGTTATTTTATCTTCAACATCTTTGACTACTCTTGCAGTACTTGTTACTATAATATTTGGAAGTTTAATAGCAATATTCTTTTTTAAGCTGCCTTGGCAGCTGGCTGTTTTAATGGGTGCAATTGTTGCGTCAACAGATATAACCGTTGTTGCACCTCTTATGGAAAATATCAGGCTTCCACAAAAACTAGTTGAGACATTGCAGCTTGAAGCTACATTAAACTCACCATATGCAGCAATCATTGCAACCACAATGGCTATTTTAGTTACATCAGAAGGAATTGGTGAGGGTTTGCTTGCGTTTATCGGAAAAACCTTCCTTTACCAAATCCTTATAGGAATCGGGCTCGGAATCTTGTTTGGATATGGCTTTGTTGCACTATTAAAACATTTGAACTTGGAATCGAGTCCGCAATTATTAAGTATTGGATTAATATTGATAACTTTTGCAGTTTCAGAATTTATTGGCGCAAGCGGAGTATTTTCAGTATTTATTATGGGTATAATTCTTGGCAACTCGCAATTCCAGCTTAAGACAATTATACATGAATTTGAAAGCACAATATCACTAGTTATCATTATCTTTGTATTTGTACTATTTGGAGCATTGCTTAATTTAACAACTCTTCTAGCAATGGGCATTGCAGGTTTGATATTTATTGCAGTTGTAACTGTTTCAAGATCTTTATCAGTAATAATTTATTCAAGAGGAAGATGGGGCTCTGAAGAGAAAATGCTTTTCCTAATTGAACCGCGAGGAATGGTTTGCGCAGTATTAGCATTATCTTATATGCATCTTTTCCCAAACCCAAATGCGATTATTTCAACTGTATTTGGTATAATGATTATTACAATTATTCTTGCTAGCTTTGCACAGTATCTAGTAAAAATTAAATTGAGCAAAACAAATGTGAAAGCAAAGAAACAAGCTAAATAAAGGCTGGTTTATATCAGTTATATTTTTATACTTCTTTATTTATTAGTTGATTATGGCCGAAAGAGATCCAAAATACATTCCGTTCTTGCCTAGGAAGCGGCCAGAGAATAAAGTTAAGATTGTCAGGCCAATGAATTATAAATACAGGGAAGCAGAAAAACCATCCGCAGCAAAACCAAAACCAAAGCTGAGACCAATCCACGCTTTTGCAATTGCTGTAATCATTTTCATTCCAATTATTTTAATCGGAGCATCTTATTACGTCGGTGTTATTCAGCCAAGACAGGAAGAGATGGCGCAGATAGAGGCAAACAGGCAAAATATTATGAATCAAGTTGAGCAGATAAGAGCTCAAGACCAGCAAGCAGACCAACAGACTAATACTCCACAAACTAATACAAATACTGGAAGCGGATACTGTTCAACAGATGCTGACTGTGCTGGATTTGGATCAAGAAACTGCCAAGGCTCTGCAAACGCAAGGTGCGGATCAGACAAACTATGTCATTGCTGTCTTACACTTTGCTATGAGGGTGGATCTTGTTCTTGTATCAGCTGCTCAAATGGATGTTCTGGCGGAACATATTGTGAAAAAGATGCTTGTGTATTTTCAACTGGCGGAAAAACAAGTAATTAATGAAAAATCGCACAACACCGAAGCATTTTTAAGCATAAAATTACAGTTAATATTATGGCAGTCATATATACTGTTGAACAAGTAAGATTTGGCCCAGACAGCGACGTTGAGAGACATTCAGCTCTGCTCAACATTACAAATTTGAAACTGGAGCTCATCCAAAAAAATTTAATCAAATCTTACTCAGTAACAGACAATCGAAAATTTCCATTTCCAATCGATACTCCAGATCCAGTAAGACTTGAGGATTTCTTTGGAGAAGATGTTGATCACGAAAAAATAAATGAAGAGATTTCTGAATTGTACGATCCTAAGAGGGGAGAATATTCTGACTCTAAAAGTTTAAAGTTTGGGCCAACAGAAACACTTCAGGAAAGATTTCTTGATTTTGTAAGCGATTTGTCTAACAAGACTAATTTAGGTATACAAAAGTATACTGCAATGGTTAAAGACAGATATCAGGAGGGGATAAATTACGAAGGCATTAATAAAAGACTATTGCAAATTGGTAATAGATTTTCATCTGTGTTTAAGAATTACTCTAATTTTGAAGATTGGCCAGCATTTATGAATTATTGCGCCCACGTTAGCCAGTACGGTGATGGATTTTATATTGCAAGATTAACTGTGGACAAAGAAAATCTTAAGGAAGTTAAGGAAGTCCTAAAGAAACATAAAAACCCATACAAAATAGTAATGAATGAAACTCCTGAATTATAATCTTATTCTAAATGTTTTAATACTTGTGAAGTTAATTGTTAAATATGATTACTGAAAAATTAAAAAGATTTGAAGAAAAATTAGAAAAACATTCAGAGTACTCTTACATTTTACTTCCATTGGCAGCTTTTCTGGGCTATTCTACAGGACGGCTCGGCCATATAATTGGCGGATATACAAATTCTCCGCATCATTGGATATTGGGGCTGATAATTGCATTTTCAGGTGTATTCGCATACAAGAAAAAATACAAGATCATTGGAATGTATTTGGCTGCAATTGGTACAGCATACTTTATCAGCGACCTAAATGACTTCTTAAATTTCAGAGTCTGGGGCCCAGATCTTAATTCTCACTTTACTTTCTGGGGAATTGATTAGATTATTAAAAATACAAATTATTTTAAATTAAATTAATTAAGGATAATTATGGATAAATCAAAAACACTTGTAATTCTTACACCTTCAGCTGAACATTTAAAGAATGGCTTGGAATCCAAGACAGATGTTGCAACATTTCTGCCTAACAAAGATGGAAAATTGGAGTTTCCTGATGGTGAGAGTTATATCCGACTTCCAGAAGTTGATGACTATGAACGTATAATGCTTGTTCATTCTGGGCTGCCAGATACTGATAAGGGTCTGTTTCAGTTAGACTACGCATTTTATTATTTAGTAACAAAAGGAAAAATGGTTGATATTTTCTTCACAAAATTTCCATATGATCGACAGGATCAAGAATTTCAAAAAGGAGAAATAAATATTGCACGCAAATTACTTGAGAAGTATTCAGATCATTATACTGGCCCAAGAAATGTCTACTTATTGGAGCCACATTTCGGCGGAAGATCTTGGCTAGAAGATTTGCAAAGAAATCCTAGCAGAGATATAAAGTTAGTTTCTGCTGTTCCTTTATTAAAGCGAGAATTTGAAAAGAATTACTCTGATTTTGTTTATGTTGCTCCAGACAAAGGCGCAGCAAGAAGATTTGGCATTGATTTGCATCTTGAAAAAGAAAGGATTAATTCAAACAAAGTAGAATTGTCAATTCCTGAAAATGTCAAACGCAGTATAAATGGCAAGTATGTTGCATTGCTTGACGACATAATAGCAACTGGCGGAACAAGCAAAAATGCAGCTGACGCTCTCAAGAATGCAGGAGCAAAAGATGTGGCATTGCTAGCCACGCATATAACAATAGAAACAGGCTTGTGGGTATGCCATGATTATCAAATGTATTTTACTAATTCAACTAATCTGTGGGCTAGACTCCAGAATTCCAAGCAAGATTCAGCAGGTTCTTATAAGTGCGACAAATGGACTCAAGCTAAACGCCACGAAGTAGATATTTCTGAGCTGATACTTGAGCAATGCTTGAATAAATAGTAATTAAAGATTTAGAAAATATCGGCAAAAATGATTTAGTGTCTCAACTAAACTAATCTTTTTATATTCGTTTTCTTAAGAAGTAAATATGGATGTAAGACGGCCAGATATCTTGAATGCGTATGTTAAAGGAGCGACGCAAGAAGAAGCAGTAAAACATCTCAAGGAGATTGTTGAAAATGCTGAAGTCAAGATTGACAGAGTTTTCTTTATGCTTCCTGCCGACGGAAACGAGTATTTAGTATTTAACTCAGGCAGCATCTATCAGTTTAAGTTAAAATTGCAGAAGCGAGAGGGACAGTTTTGCGCAGGCTTTAGGCTCGGCAACTACAACCAGGAAAAAAGCGCAGAAGAATTACTAAGTGATATTGACAAGTGGTCTCCAATTTCATTTCATCTTGAAGTATTTAAGAACAGGCGAGATTTCGAGGAAAGATATAGAAGATTAGGGCTTCTTGAAAAGAAAATTCTCTTGCACTTGTTTAAGTGGGACTCAAGACACTCACAAATGCCAGATCTGCACGAAGACAATAGATACCTTGAAAAAAGGTTCCAGACAAGCATAATCGGCATAAAGTCCTCAGCAAATAATTTAATCAGCATGGGCCTTGGAGAAACAAAAGGAGTTTCTTCAGTAAGAGGCGGAAATCTTCTCGCGCTAATTTCAAGCAACAACAAGTCAAGAATAATTGCAGACATTATCAGGGAAAAAGAACCATTGCTTGTTGAGGAATTCTTTGGCAAAAAAGAAGACGAGGAAAAAGAAATAGCGCAGCCAGCAGACCAAATAGATGTTGAGCAGTCATTTGATGAGAAGGGCTCAATCTCGTTCTTGGACAAGATAAAAAGAATTTTTGGATTTCAATAAGCTTTTATAGTATACTTCAAGATATATTTCTTATGGCCAAAAAAGATATATTTAGTTTCTTAAATCCACCAAAACCTAAACACAGAATTAACATTGTAAAAAAAGAAGTCTGGAAAACAAACCCAGCAATGGCAATTATCCCAGTAATGATCGGATTTTTCGGATATATTGGAATTGCTTACTTGATGAAGTGGCCGCTTAGCAAATTTATGGCTGGAGCAGCAGGAGCAGTGCTTGGTTTAATATACTTAGCATATGCTACAATAGAGCAAAGGCAAGTTAAGCATAAGGTAAAGCGAAGAAGATAAAACTAAAAATAAAAACTAAAAGAGATAGTGAATATCTCATTAATTATGCTTATTGTGCTGGCTGTGCTGGTGCTTTTGCTTTTCTTGTTTTCTTTGGCTTAGGTGCTTCTTGTTTAGGTGCTTCACAGCATTCACAGCATTCGCAACATTCGTCTCCCATTGTGTATTCCTCCAATATATGGTTCGCGGAAATGTGTCTTGTGTTCTAGATCTCCACAATCCATTTGTTCTGGAAGAAGTGTGTTGATCTGCTAACTATATATAACTTTGGTGATTTTAAGTAAGTTGTAGTAAAATTTTATATACTTGTCCAGAATCAGAGAAATTTGCCTAAATCAATAGTTTACTTGGACTCTTTATAAATCCCTGAAAAAAGAGCTGCAATGGCTAAAATCTAGTTCTTTTTGACCAGTCGAAAAGTTTATAAAGCCACAATCTCGAGCAATTATATTACTCGCCGTCCACGAGCCCTTTAATAGGTTGCAATCGATGGTAAGCGGTTTTGTTAAACCGTACGCAGGCGCCGGCGAACTGCAAAAGGTGATCAACCTGGTAGAAAAAATCGATATTACAAACCATATTCTTGTACCAAAGTTTTCCAAACTAACTGACGAAGAAAAAGCTAAACTTCTTGAAGATTTGAACATTTCATCAGTTCAACTTCCACGTATACTCTCAAAAGATCCAATGGCAAAACTGCTAAAGGCGAAGTCAGGAGATGTACTTAAGATAGAGAGGACAAATCCGACTGGGAAGAGCGTTTTTTACAGGAGAGTTGAATAAATGAAATACGATACAACACTCATAAGAAAATACTTTGCTGAAAATAATTTTGTGCAATCAAACATCGAGTCTTTTAACCAGTTTATCGAATGGAAGCTGCAAAAGTTAATTGATGAGATTGGAGATGCTGTTCCAGCAGTTATCCCTCCAGAAGCAGAAGAAGTAAAATTCAGGTTTGGAAAAATATCTGTTGAAAAGCCATCAATTGTCGAGGCAGATGGTGCAAAGAGAAAAATCTTGCCAGTTGAAGCAAGAATGAGAGACTTGACTTACGCTGCTCCAGTTTACTTGGAAGTCAGCTTAATTATTGATGGAAAAGAAAGAGAAAGAGCAGAAATTGAAGTTGCTCAGATTCCAGTTATGCTTAAATCAAGATTATGTTACTTAAACAATCTTTCAAGAGATGAATCCATTGCTGCAGGCGAAGATCCATATGACTCAGGCGGATATTTCATTGTTAATGGAACAGAAAGACTTCTTGTTTTACTTGAAGATCTTGCTGCAAATAATATTTTTGTTTCAAGGGAAAGAACAGGACCAGTCACACACGCTGCAAAAGTTTTGTCAGCAAGCAGCCAATACAAGATTCCTCACATTCTTGAAAGAGGAAAAGACGGATTGTACATGATCAGCTTTGCAAGTGTTAAGAGACTGCCATTGATATTATTGTTAAAGGCTCTTGGCTTGCAAAAAGATGCAGATGTTGCACAGGCAATCAGCATCCCAGAAATGGAAGAAGATCTTTACATTAATTTGTTAGACTCAGTTGAAGTAAAGACAATCAAGCAGGCACAGGAAGTAATTGCAAAGGATATGAACCTTGCACTTGTACCTGAACAAAAAGAGCAAAGAGTCAACTACATTATTGATAATTTCTTATTGCCTCACATTGGTTCAAAAGAGGCAGACAGAGAAAACAAAGTTAAGTTCCTTGCACAAATGGCAAAGAAATTGGCTTTGTACAAGGCAGGAAAGGTAAGAAAGGACGACAAGGACCACTATATGAACAAGAGAGTAAGAATGTCTGGAGACCTTCTTGAAGACCTTTTCAGACAAAACTTGAAAGTTTTCGTAAGCGACATGCTTTACATTTTCCAAAGAGGAGTAAGACGAGGAAAAGTCTTGCCATTAAGCGCAATTGTAAGAACACAATTATTGACTTCAAAAATCAAGAGCGCTATGGCTACAGGAAACTGGACAGGCAACAGACAGGGAGTTAGCCAGAGACTTGAAAGAGACAATCCATTAGCTACACTTTCACACTTACAGAGAGTTGCTTCATTGCTTGAGGCAACAAGAGAAAGCTTTGAAGCAAGAGCCCTGCACCCAACACACTGGGGAAGACTCTGCATCTTAGAATCTCCAGAAGGAAAGCACATTGGACTTAGAAAAAATCTTGCATTGCTTGCAAGAATTACACCTGAACTTAATCCAGAAGAGTTCAATAAAAATGTCGAAGCATTAAAGGAACTTGGACTAGGACAAGAAGGACAAAATGTAGTCTTCATCGACGGAATACCAAGAGGAAGAGTAAAAGAGGCTGCAGTTTTTGTCAAGGAAGTAATTGATGCAAGAAGAGCAGGCAAGATATCAAAGCACTTGAATATTCTCAACAAGCCAAAAGAAGCATTAGTTATGATTGCTCTTGAGAAAAATAGAGTAATAAGACCAGTCATAATTGTACAGAACAGCAAGTCACTTTTGACTCAGGAAGTAAAGGATAAGCTTTTGTCAGGAGAAATGAACTGGCAAAGTTTGATTGACAACGGCATAATCGAGTATATTGATGCTCTTGAAGAAGAATCCTTGCTTGTTGCATTAGCAGAAGAGAAAATAAAGAAAAATAACACACACGTTGAAATTAACCCAATCGCAATCTTTGGAATGTGCACATCAATGGTTCCATATGCAAACTTTGGCCCAAGCTCAAGATTGAACAGAGGTCAAAAGACGCAAAAGCAGGCAATGGGCTGTTACACAATGAACTACTTGAACAGAATGGATACATCAGTCAACTTATTGCACTACCCGCAAAAACCAATTGTCAGTGCATTTACAAATAATATTTTTGGTGAAGACAGATCTTCAGGACAAAACATAGTTGTTGCAATTATGAATTTTGATGGATACAACATGAAGGATGCCTTGGTAATTAACAGAGCATCAATTGACAGAGGCGTTGGAAGATCCACTTATTACAGACCATATACTACTGAAAAATTAAGATACGCAGGAGGACAAATTGATGAAATCAGAATACCTGATAAGGAAGTTCAGGGATACACAGTAGAAAAAGATTACAGAGGATTAACAGAAGACGGAATAATCACTCCTGAATATGATGTTTTAGGCGGAGATGTTTTGATTGGAAAGACTTCACCTCCAAGATTCCTTGGAAAACTTGAAGCTTTCAGCACTGTCGCAAATGTAAGAAAAGACACTTCAGTCAGAGTCAGATACGGAGAAGGCGGAGTTGTCAACAAAGTTATCTTAACAGAATCAGAAGATGGAAGCGCTCTTATCAAAATGGACATAAGAGACACAAGAACACCAGAAATTGGAGACAAATTCTCTTCAAGACACGGACAAAAGGGAGTTATTGGAAGAATTGTTCCAGTTCAGGATATGCCATTCTCTGCAAGCGGAATTGTACCAGATGTAATTTTCTCACCAAATGGATTGTCCAAGAGAATGACAGTTAATTACTTGCTTGAGGCACTTGGAGGAAAAGTCGGTGCTTTGGGCGGAAGAATTGTTAATGCAACACCATTCCAAAGCGAGTCAGCAGACTCATTAAGAAAAGCTTTGCTTGAGCTTGGATTTAGGGATGATGGAACAGAGACACTTTACGACGGAAGAACAGGAGAAGAATATCCTGCAAGAATTTTTGTCGGAAGCTTATACTATTTGAGATTAAAGTACCAGGTAGCAGATAAGATACAGGCAAGAGCAAGAGGTCTTGTCGCTCTCCTTACAAGACAGCCAACAGAAGGAAAGGCAAAGGAAGGCGGATTAAGACTTGGAGAAATGGAGAAGGATACATTTGTCGCTCATGGAGCATCCTTGCTATTAAAGGAAAGATATGATTCAGACAGAGAAGTTGTCTGGGTATGCGAGAGATGCGGAAACCT